>Ga0315283_10004419_pt1 | contig 12249 bp, 5 predicted proteins | sample YL17G09_0_MG_FD_204541 | JGI IMG/M metagenome (GOLD analysis project Ga0315283, IMG submission 204541) | Sediment microbial communities from Yellowstone Lake, YNP, Wyoming, USA - YL17G09_0 | ecosystem: Environmental > Aquatic > Freshwater > Lake > Sediment | place: USA: Wyoming | collected...
ACCCACCCCTCAACCAGCCCCGCCAGCGGGACGGACAGGCCGACCGGCGCGCTGCCATCCTCCCGGCCGTGCAGGTGGAGGCGGCCGGTGTGCGGGGACAGCTCAAACCAGAGGGACGTGGGCAGGCGGCCCGCGGCGGCGGCGTCGGCAGGGGTGTGGGTGCCGGTCGCGGGCGGTGGCGGTGGCGGCGGCGGCGGCGGCGGCGGCGGCGGCGGCGGCGCAGCAGCAGGGCCAGCGGCAGGGGGTTGTTGCAGGGCGGGCGACGCCCGGCCCGACCCGCCCTCCACGCCCTCAAAGTCCGAGTCCTCCGCCGCGGCCGCCGCTCCCGCCGCCGCCAGCCGGGCCTGCGTCTGGGCCTGGGTCTGGGTCAGCCGGGCGGCGGCAGCCCAGGCGGCGGCGGCGGCGGCCGGGCTGGCGGGCGGCGCCCGGGCGACGGCGCGGACGGTGTCCACGGCCAGCCCGGCGTGCCCCGCCGGCCGGCCGGCCGCCCGGTCGCCGCGGCCCCCCCCGCCGCCGCCGCCGCCGCCACCCGGGCGGCCCGGGCCGCCCCCGCCATCCTGGACGGCCGCCGCCACCCGGCTTAGGGCGCCGTCCAGGGCCTGCCACCGCCCCTCATCCGACGTGCCCCGGGCGATCAGGAAGTAGACAGTCACGTTTTTTTTTTTTTCCTTCTTCGCTGCCGCCCCGCCACCAGGTCCAACACTGCTCGGCCGTCGCCGGTGCGCGCGCCCCTCGCACTGCGCCACCAGGGCGGGCTCGCCGGGGAGCTCCGCAAAGATGACCGTGTCCGCCGCTGAAAAGTCGAGGCCCGTGCCGGCGGCCGTGATGGAGAGGAGGGCCACCCGCACGGGGCCGCCCGGGCCGCCGCCGTCGGCGCCACCCACAGCCGCCCCCACCCCACCGTCCGCAAACTGTTGGACGGCCGCCCGCCGGTCGGCGTGGTCGGTGGACCCGTCTACGCGCACGTACCGGCAGCCGCCGGCGGCCAAGGCCGACGCCAGGCGGTCCATGACGTTCCGGTGGTGCGCAAAGATGAGGGCCTTCGAGGTGGAGGAGCGTGGAGGCGGGTGGGCGGCGCCGCCGGCGTCCTCTCCAGCCGCGCGCCCGCCGCTGCCGTCCGTCGCGCCTTGCCCCGCCTTCAGCCCCAGTGCGTAGCCCAACCACTCCACCACCGCCGGCAGCTTGGCCAGGGCCGTCCGGTGAGCGGTGGACATGGCGGAGGCGGTGGTCGCAGCCGCGGCGTCGCCCTCGCCGTCGTCGTCAGAGTCGGAGGCCCCCGCGGCTGCGAGGGCCGCAAGCGCGGCCGTGGCCGTGGCCGTGCTGGTCGAGGCGGGCGCGGGGGCCCCGCCACTCCCGCCACTCCCCGCACCAGCCTGCTTCCGCCCCGCTCCCGCCCAATCGGCCGGGCGGGGGCGGGGCAGCAGCACGACCGCCCGCCGTTTGGGGGGCAGCTCCCCACACACGTCCGCCTTCAGGCGCCGCACCAGGCACGCCCGCGCCAGCGCGGACGCCAGCTCGGCCGCGTGCGTCAGGCCGGACACGTCCGTGCGCAGGGTGCCGCCACCCCCGGCCACCAGGCGCGCACCGCAGTATCTCCTGGCAAACGCGGCCCGGTCGGACGGCAGGAGGGACGGGGCGAGGGACGAAACCTGGCGGAAGAGGTCAAACGGGCGGCCCAGGGCGGGAGTGCCGCTGAGGAGGACCGCCCGCCTCGCCCGCGCCAGCACCGCCGCCGCCGCCTCCGTGTGGCGGGCGTCGGGCGGGCGCAGACCGCTGGACCGCAGGGTATGCGCCTCGTCCACGACCACGACCGCCCACCCCCGGGCGGCCAGGCAGAGGGCCGGGCCTGGGCAGTTGTTTTTTTTTTTTTCGGCGGCGGCGGGGGGAGGGGGTGGGCGGCCCTGCGCGCCCCGCCGCCCCCCTCCTCCGCCGCCCCGCTCTCTCTCCCGGTCCCGCGTGCACACCCCACACGCCAGGCGGGCCAGCATGTCATAGCTGGTGATGACGACGGACACAGCGTCGCCCGCCGGCGTGCCTGGCGGGGGCGGCGCGTCCGTCCGCCCCTCGATCACCACCAGGCTGCGCGGTCGGGCCGCCCCGGCCCCGCACCACACTTCAAACGCGTCCGCCCAGACCAGGCGCAGGGAGGCCGGGCAAATGATGAGTAGGGGCCATTCCGCCCGGTACGCGGCAGCGATGGCCAGGGCCTGCACCGTCTTGCCGACCCCCACCTCATCCCCGATCAGGGCGCGCCCGCCGCGGGCCAGGGCGTATGCGACGCCCGCGCGCTGGAAGGGCAGCAGGGCGGCGGCCAGGGGGGCGGGGACCCCGGCCCGCACTAGCGCCTCCACGGGCGGGGGCGGGCCCGCCAGGGTGGCGGCGGGAGGGGCCCCGCCCGCGGCCGGCGCCCGCCAGGCCGCCAGGACGCCTGCGGGGACGGCGCCCGCCCGGCCGAGCAGGGGCTCCCGGGCGACGCGCACGGCCAGGCAGGCCGCCAGGACCCGGGGGTAGAGGTGCAGGGGGAAGCGGACGCGGCCGGTGGCGGGGTCAGGCGCGCCGCCCGGCGGCGCGCCCGCGAGCCTCAGCAACGCGCCCACCCCTCCACACCAGTCCACGGCCTCGCGCGCGCCGGGCGCTGCCTGCGCGAAAAAGGCGCCGCCGCCACTGGTGCTGGTCGCCGGGTCCTCGCCTGTGTCCAGCACCAGCGCCAGGCGGGGCGCGGGCGAGCGGGGCAGGGGCGTCTCCCGGAACCCGCACGCCCCGGCCCCCCCCTTGCTGCACCGCCACGCCTGGATGAGCCGCCCCGGCCGCCCGTCGGGGCCGGGCGGGCCGACCCGGGAGACGCACGGGGCGAGGGGCGCGCCACAGGCGGGCGGGGCGGCGGCGCCACCCTCGCTGCCGCTGCCGGTCCGCCTGTACACACCCGGGCAGGCCGCGTGGCGGGAGGGCGGGGGCGGGAGGCGTGGGGTTAGGGCCTCAAAGCGGGCGGCCGCGTCCTCCAGCGCGGGCCGGGTGGTGGGCGTGGGCGGGCGCGGGGGGAGGGCAAAGGCCGGAGGCCCCGGGGGTTGTTCTTGTTGTTGTGGCTGTGACTGCGCCGTTGCCTGCTGTTGCTGCGGCACCGCCGCTGGCACACCGGTCGGCGGGCGGCGGGTGGCGACGAGGGCGGCGGATTCGAGGGCGGCCCTGGGGGAGTTGCGAAAGAGAGAGCAGTTGTGAGAGAGGAAGAGCGCGCGCAGCGCTCGCGACGGGCACGACGGGCTCCGACCTGGAAAGCCGAAAACAAATTGCCGCGTCCCGCCAACCTTGCCGCATCACACACGTGCACTGCTCCCAGGTCACGCCCGTCTCCCCACCTCACACTCACCACGCGTCGTCCAGGTCAGCATCGTCGTCAAGGGGCGGGGCGGGCGCGCCGCATGCGTTTTCGTTCTCCATTGAAAGCGATGAGTGGGGGGCGGTGCTTCGGCGCAGCCCCTCGGTGCACGTGCGTCCCAGGCTCAGGGGCCCATTTAGAATGTGGGGCGTGGCATGTGTGCGCGAGGGGAGAGGAAGAGAGAAGCGAGAGAGTCACGGAGCGAGCAAGGGGAGCGAGCGAGCGAACGAGGGACTGCGCCACTGCCGCTGCCGCACAACCACCCTCCCTGGCGGCGACCCATCCATCTTCCCCGTCCGCCGTGCGCCTGTTTTGCGTCTCGCTCATCATCTACAGAGAAGATTTAGTTCACCTACTAGACCTCCCCCGCCTCCCCACCCCCCCACCCCCAATTTCATTTCAAAACTTCTTCAACAGGTCCAACGACCGCCGGCGCCCGCCCCGGGGCGAGGAGAGGGCGCCCCACCCCGCACCACTTTCATCAGGCGCCGAGGGGGCCCGGCCCAGCGACGCCGACGCCGGCGGGCCCGGGCTGAGTGGGGGCAGGAAAGGCGGGGCGGGCCCACTACCCCACGCGCCACTCCCAGACCCGCCCCGCCGGACGGGGGTGCGGGGCAGGGACGCGCCCGACCGGGACAGCGGGCGGGAGGCGTGGTGGTTGAGTGCGTGGCCGCCAGACACGCCGCCCGAGCCCAGGCTCACGGGCGGCAGCGGCGGCGTCCGGGCCCTCGCGTCCCCGCTCGCCTCCCCGCTGGCCGCCTCCTCCTTTTTACGCATGATGAGCGCGTAGGCGTCCTCCAGCGTGACCAGGCGTGGCGTGGGCGGGTCGCTCCCCCCCTCGTTTCCATGCCCGTGTGCTTCTTCTGCCGCCGCCGCCACTGCCGGTCGGGGCGAGGGGTTGAGGGTGAGGATGGGTGCCAAGGCCGGCGGTCGGGGCGAGGCCGGCGGGGTGACCAAAAAGGCGCCGCCGTGCTCGACGGCGACCGGCAGCGCGGCGACCACCAGGCGGCCGCCCGCCGCCGCCGCGCGGGCGGCCCGCCGCTTGTCGGGCGGGTAGGCACGGTACAGCAGCAGGTAGGCCGCGAAGCAGGCGACCCAGGGCCCGCACGTCAGGACGAGCAGGGAGGAGCCCAGGGCGCGGGCCCGGGCGGCGTCCGCCGCGGCCGACCCGGCCCCGGCCCCGCCCACGTCGGCCAGGCTGCCTCGGAACCCAAAAGCCGCCGCCGCCAGCCAGCCCACCAGGGGCGTCGCCGTCGCGGCGACCGCCCCTTCAAACGCCCGGTCAAAGGCGTACACCGTCGACCGCAGGTGGGCGGGCACCACGTCCGCAAAGATGGCGGAATTGTTGGACCCGCACCAGGAGATGAAGAGGCCGGTGGCCACCATGGCGGCCGCCATCGCCGACCCGCACCCGGCCCCAGGTGCGACCGCCGGCCCCGCGTTGCCCGCGAAAACGCCGGTCCCGGCGGCCCCGGCCCCGGCCCCGGCCCCGGCCCCGGCCCCGCCCACAGCGCACGCCGCGCTGCCCGGGACGGCGCGCAGCAGGATCCAGGTCAGGGGCAGCCCCGCCGCGACGGAGAATTGGGAGACGGCGATGCGGCCGCCGTCGGGCCACGCGCGCGCGGCCGCGTCGCCCGCGGCGCCCCCGATCAGCCCGCCCGCCGCGCAGGCGGCCGCGAAGGCGGCGGACAGGGCGCCCGCCTCCGAGTCCGGGAAGCCGAGCAGCTGCAGGTAGAGCGTGGAGTAGAGAAGGGCCTGCCAGGGCATGGACCCGGCGACGCCCTGGGCGACCAGCACCCGGAAGGAGCGCACCCGCAGGACGGCGCCCGCGGCGGCGCCCGCCCGGCCGAGGCCCGCCCGGATGGAGGCGGCGAGGGTCGGGGCGCCGCCGCCGCCGCCGCCGCCGCCGCCCATCGCCGCGGCTTCGGCGGCGGCCAGGAATCCCGCGGCCGACCCGAGCGAGGCGGTCGGCCGCAGGGCGTGGCCGCCCTCCTTGCCATTCGTCAGGCGGGGCGAGGACGGCGGGGTGGTGAGTGATGAGGACCCGAGGGCCGGCAAGAGCGCAGCCTCCTCGTCCCGGCCGGGGCCGCCGGTCGCCATGCCCGCCGCCGCCCAGGGGAATCGCCCGCCGGAGCCGGCGGACGCGAGGGAGGCCGCATGCTTCCCCCCAGCCATCAGCCCAGCGCTGCCCGCCGCCCCGCCGCTCGCCTGGCGGCGTGGGGACGGCGGGGGCTGGTAGGAGGAGGCGGCGGCCAGGCCGCCCGACCCGGCCCGCGTGGACAGCGTGATCAGGGCGACCTCCCGCTGCTGGGGGTGGGGCCCTCCCCCCCCGCCCGCAGCCGCGTTCGCCGCCGCCGCCGCGTCCGCCGCCGCCGCTGTCACACGCGGGTCCTCTGCAAAGGCCAGCACAGCCAGCCCCACCCCCGCCGACAAGGCGGCCACCGCGCCGAAGGCGACCCGCCAACCCGCCACCCCGCCAAACAGGGAGGCCCGGGCCGCGGAGGTCGCGCCCCAGGCGGCCACCATGCCGCCCAAGCCTGCGGCGGTGCCGACCAGGCCAAAGGCGGACCCCCGGCGCGGGGCGGCGACCGCGTCGGCGACGATGGACTGCACGCACGGGATGGCGAGGGCGAGGCCGACCCCGTTGAAGGCGGCCAAGGGCAGCATGGCGCCCAGCGACCCGGCGCAGGCGATGCCGGCCGTGCACAGGGCCCACAGGCCGCAGCCGGCCGCGACCAGGCGGACCCGGTCGCACGAGTCACCTAGCGCGCCGGCCAGCGGGGACGCGGCGGCCTGGGCCAGGGCGCGGGCCAGCGTGATGGCCCCCAGCTGGGCAGGCGTGGCGACGAGGGTGGCACCCATGGCCAGGTAGACGGCAGGGAGGACCTGTTGGGGTGGGTGGGGGTGTGTGAGTGAGGCGGGCGGCGGTTGCGAGGGGAAAGCAAGAGGGAAAAGGAGAGGGAGGGTCCAGGTTGAAGAGCGAGCGGGCGTTGCAACCGCTGGCGTGGGGGGGAGGACGCGCTCGCTTTGTGTTTCCTCGCCGGAAACGCGGTGGTGCCAGGCCTCCGTTTTTCTTGCACTCAGCTGAGTAATTCCCCCGGTCATTTTATGCCACATTCCGCACGCGCGCCGGGCAGGGCGGGCGACAGGCGGCGCGCGGCAGTGACCAAGCGCGCACGCATGCTTGGCTGGCGGCCCTCTCTCTCCCCGACACGCGGCCTGTGCGTTCGCCCGGCCCCGGACCTCACACTCATGCACGCCCAGCGCGTCTCACCTGCTCGTCAGCCTTCTCCATGATCAGGGCGGCCGCCATCAGGGGCACCGTCAGGCGAGCTCGGATGGCCGAATGCCCGGCCGCCCGCCGGCTAGGCGGGGGTCCCCGCATAAAAAGAAAAGGTGCCCTCTTCCCTCACGCACGCGCGCTCTTCAAGGTTTGAGACTGAATCAGGAGGGGAGAGGCATGTTGCGATGAGTGCACCTTGCGCGCGTGAAATGCGCGCGCCGTGTTGCCTTGGAACTAATAAATGAGGAAAAAGAAAAAAAAAAAACGCCGTCGCGTCGTCGTCAGAGACTCATCATTAACCCGCCAGGGATGCTCTCCCTCCTCCTCGCCGTGCCGTCCATCCTCCTCCTGGGCCCGATCCTGCTGGTGACGGGCCCACTCCTGCTGCTCTCTTGGGTCGCCTGTACCACCGGTGCGACGCTAGTCCGGGCCCTGAGCCGGCCGGGCCGCCTTCTCGCAACCCGGCGCCCTCAACCTCAACCTCTCCCCCTCGACGGACGGACGGACGCTCTCAACGCTGCCTTGGCAGGCGTATGGCCGGCCCTCACGGCAAGCGTCCAAGCCTCCGCGACGTCCGCCCTGGCTGCCGCCCTGCCGCCCCTCCCCCCGCCCCACGCCTGGGCGCTCTCCCGGACCCGCCTCCGCCTGGCCGGCCCGCCGCCCGCCCTCGACCGGTTTGTCATCGCCTCGCCGGCCACGCAGAGTGGGGCGGGGTTGGCCGCCGAGGCGTCTGTCACGTGGGCCGGCAGCGTGGAGATTGGCCTGGAGCTGGTCAACCGGGGCGGGCGGCCGCGTCGTCCTGCGCTCTCCGTGGGCGCCGCGGTCGAGGGCGTGCGCGCCGACCTGGTCTGCTCCGTCCTCTCCTTCTCGCCCGGCCCGCCCACGCCCTCCGCCACGCTCCGCCTCTCCCTGCCCCGCCCGCCCGACCTGTCCATCTCCACCTGGGTGGGCAACCCCCTGAGCGCGGGCTTCCTGCCCGTGCTGGACGCCTTCGTGGAGGGCGCGGTGCGGGAGGCCCTGTGCGGGCCGCTGCTCGCGCCGGGCGGGGCGGAGGTATCCTGGCCGCCGGGCTCTGGCGGGCAGGCCGCGGCACGCGGGCGTGGAGTGGTGGTCGTGGACCTGGTGGCGGGGGTGGATCTGCCCACGTCTACATGTATCGGCCCGGTCGTCGCGGTGGTGAGCGTCCCGGGCGGGCGGGCCGTGGGCGGCGGCGGGACGGCTGCAGTCGCTGGGCGCGCCAGCCGACGGGCAGCGGGGTCGACCTCCGCCTCCCTCGACTTTTCCAGCGCTCCGCCCGCCGTCTTTTCAGTGGCGCCGGACGCCCAGGGCCTGCGCATCCGGGTCGCCCTGTATGGTATGGCGGGCGGTGCGCCCCTGGCCCTGGGGTCGGGTGAGAGAGAAGCGACGGGCGAGGAGGTGGAGGCCGCCATGTCCATCCCGCTCTGCAAGGCAGGGCCCCCTCTCACCCCACGCACCCGGGCCGCGACGACGGCGAGCGGCAGCCCTGCCCTCGCACACCCTCGCCTCATCGTTCGCCTGACGGTGGGGTGGCCGGAGGTGGGTGGGGTGGCCACGCACGCCCCACCACCTCCCAATCACCCGGGCGGCGACTGGCTGGGCGGCGGCGTGCTGCGGGTGGGGCTGGGAGCGCCGCCGCCCGCTCCTCCCAGTGGGCCGCCGCTGGCGCTGGCCCGCCTGGTCGAGGTCTCCGCCTCCGGCCGGTCCGCCCGACTGTGGGGTGGTGGGAATGGGTGGGGCGAGGGCGGCACCCGCGCCGTCGACCTCGCCTTCCCAGCCTCGGCCATCGCGGGCGCGGCCTGCCTCATGGTGGCAGCCTCGGACTGGGTGTGGGCAGCCGACGCGGGCGCGCCCCTGACTTTCACCCGTCCGGGCCCCGGGCGGACCGAGCCCGCGCGGGTGGGGCTGCCTTTGGCCCGCCTCGTGAGCGCGCCGGGGGGTCACACGGCTGGCGTGTTCAGATTGAGCGGGTGCCCTCCTGGCGTACCCGCCGCGGTGGCGCTGGAGTTGCGATGGGTGGCGTTTCGGGGTGGTTGAAGCGTCTCCATCTTCCGGCGTTTTGTTGTTTCTTTGCACACTTCATCCTTCTACGCGCGGTGCACCCATCCATCGCCCCCCTTCTCTCTCTCTCATTCCTCCACGTGGGCCAGGGCCCTGGAGTGGTGGGGTGGGACTGGAAGCGCGTGGGGTGCGGGCGTTGTTGCTCTCCATTCAAGTTTCCCCAGGAGGTCTCTCTCTCTCTCTCTTTCTCTCTCTCCTTGTTGTTGTTGGGCGGGTTTCGAATCGTTTTCCTGCGGGGGACGGGACCGCGGCGCCAAGCACGCACGTGCTTGGCGCAGGCGCAGCGTTGTGTGCCCCAGGGGTTGGTTGTTTGCTGAGGTTGGCGCTTTTCTAGAGCTTCTCTAATGAAGGAGGGAGCGGTCGCGCGCGCCCGCGCGCGCCCGCGCGCGCACTGGGGGCAGCAGCGCTGGGTTGTGGGGGGGTGGGGTGGGGGGTGGGGGTGGGGGCAGCAGACCATCACTCTCTCTCTCTCACTCTAAATATCTCTAGCACTAGGGAACCTCACCACCCGCGGCAGCGGGAGCGGCGCTCCCGCGCGGCGGCGTGGGGCCGGCCTTTGTGGGGGGTGAGGCCTTCCCACCACCACCCTGCCCCGCCGACGCGGTCACCGCCCCGTCCGCCTCGGGGATAGGCGACACCGAGAACGCTTCCGCACTGGCTCGCAGGGGTGGACTGGCGGTGGACCGGCCATTGGTGGGTGGGTGCTCGAGAGGGCCTGCGGCACCGGGAGCGGGAGCGAGGGCAGCAGGCGCCGCCGCCCCCGTCCCGGGCGCGCCCGGGATAGGGATGGGCGCGGCGGGCACGGGAAAGGCGGGCTGCGGCGCCACCGGCGCGGGTGGGGAGGCATCGGGCATGGTCTGGAAGGGCGGGCGCCCGGCGACGGGGGAGGAGAGGTAGGGCGGCGGCAGGTCGGCTGGGTACGCACCGCCAGTGCCGTTTCCTCCAGCAGCGAGGGGCCCGCCTGGGAAGGGCGGGTAGGCGCCGCCGCCCCCACCCCCGCCGTATGCCGCCGCCGCCGCCGCCGCCGCGGCCGCTGCCATGGCTTCCGCGTGTGGGTGGTGCACCTGCATGGGCCCGCCGCCGCCGTTCTGGTGGTGGAGGTGGTGGGGTAGGGCGCCCCCGCCGAGGACACCCCCGCCATCCACCACAAAGGGCGGCCCGGCCGCCAGGTACATGCCGTACGCATAGTGCGGGTGCACCAAGCCCGGCGCGTGCGGGTGGGCGCCGTAGGGGTGCGCGTGCGCGTGCGGGTGGTGCTGGGGGTAGCCATACGCGACGGCGGTGGCGGCCGCGGCGGCGGCAGCAGCTGCTGCGGCCGCCTGGTGGTGGTGGTGGTGGTGCGCCGCCACGGCGGGCGACATGCTGCCTCCGCCACCACCACCACCAGCACGCCCGCCGCGCCCCGCCCAAGACAGGCGGATGGGGCCGGTGGAGGAGCTGCCGCCCGGCAGGGTCGCGCCCTGCGCGCCCGCCAAGGCCGCGGCCGCACCCGCCCGCGTCCCAAACTCGACAAATGCAAAGCCGCGCCCGGGCGGGATTTTGGTGGCCAGAATTGGCCCGTACGGCTCTAGCAGGCCGCGCAGGTCGGGTTCGCTCACAGTGGTCGGCAAGCCACCGACAAAGAGGGTGGTGGTGGCCGTCGGCGGGGCCGGGGCGGAGGTGGCGGTGGTCGGGGACGGGGTGGCGGGCGGGTGGTGGCCGGGCAGCAGTGCCCCCTCCATGAGGATGGGTGGGGAGCCCGGCCGGCCGCCGCCGCCGCCGCCGCCGCCGCCGCCCCCGTTGGCCAGCATGTGCGGTCCCGTCGGGCTTGGCCACCCCCCCATGCCCGCCGGGCTGCCGTACTGGAGGGCGTACAGGTTGGGCGCGGACCCGCCGCCGTGCGTGCCGCCATTGCCAAAATCGGGCGCCGCCCACCCCCCCCCGCCCCCCCCCCCCCCCCCCCCCCCCCCCCGCCCGCCGTTGGCGCTTGGTTTCTTGGTGGCGGCCAGGGAGACGCGGACTTGGCGCCCCGCCAGCGGTGCCCCGGGCATGGCATCCAGGGCTTCATCCCGCTCGGCTTCCGAGGAGAAGCGGACGAAGCCGTAGCCCCGGGACCGGCCGGTGCCCGGATCAGTGATGACCTTTTGAGAAGCAAGTGTGTGGGTGAGTTTTTTTAGGTTCTCCAAAAACGCGTCCTACTACGCTCTCTCGCTCGCTCCTCACTGCAACTTAGGGACACGACTGGCCGGTGCGCCGGAGGTCAGAGGCTGGATGCGGTGGCGGGGTTTGGGCGCGGCGGCGGCGAAGCACCAAGGCGCGCCAGGGTGCACGCGTGCGCGCGGTGTCCCAAACCTCCACCCCACCCACCACCCCTTCATCATCTTTGTCACCTTGGCCGACCGGACGGACGCGTACCGCGGCCGGAAGATGCCGGCCAGGTCGGCGTCGCCGACCTCGGGGGCCAGGTCGCCGACGAAGACGGCGAACTCAGGGGGCGGGTCTGTGAGGTGTCGGGGGGTGGTGTGTGTGGGTGGGTGGGGTGGGGGGGGGGGGGGGAGGGGATGTGTTGATAAAAATACGGCCGGCCGAGGTTGCGCTCCTCGATCGCTTGAAAACGGGGGTCCCCTTTGGTGCCCTCAAAAGCGTGGCGGCGACACGGTCCCGACCAGCCAGGGCGAAGCCGAGGCGGGCTCCTATGTAAGGTGGTGGGGGTGGCAGGCGGCCCGGGCGGCCACTCTGCTCGCTGGGGCCAGACCCTTAGACGCAAGGGAGGACGGGCGCGTTTTTTTTCTTTTCTTTTCTTCTTTTTTTTCCGCCAGCCGGCGAAGAGAAAACGGGCCGGCGCGGGGCGGGACGCACCCCGCCCCGTGGGTCATCCGCTCTGTGCGTACCGCCCCCTTCGTGCGGGCATATAGGCTGCACCCGCCCTGGCGTGGCGTCTGGGACCTTCTGGCCGCGCGGGCCGCCGGCCGGACAGGCGAAAGGTGGGCCGGGAAAAAGGCGAGCCGGAAATGGGGAGCAGGGGGAGGGCACAAGGCTGCAAGCGCTCTGCGCCCGTCTTTTGGCATCCATGAAGGGCCGGTTGGGACCCCGCCGCAGGCTCTCACGAGTGCTCAGGGTGGTCAATAGGGGGTTGCCCCTTGTTGTCAGGGGCGGCGCGGAGTGCCTCGGGCGTCTCCCTGGCCGGACCCGCCTCCCGAGCACAGCGAGGAACGCCCCCCTGCACGCAACGCGGCGCACCGAACGACAAAAAACACGTGCGGCGGTAGCACCCCACATCATGTGACCTCTCGCACTGGTCGGTGCGGGGGTGCTTGGCCACCGCGCCACCATCACATGCCTGCCAGGCGATCTACGAGGCGATCCAGGTGGCGGGAGAGCGCTGCCGACGCCAGGAAAGCATCCCCCCGAGCGGCCAAAGAGAGCAATTGGAAACGCCGCGACGGCCGCGCGCCCCCCCGAACAGGCTGGCCAGCCAGGCCTCGCCCGCGTGGGGGGGCAGGTCGCCGATCCACAGGGAGCGGGCGGCGAGCTC
>Ga0315283_10004420_pt1 | contig 12249 bp, 9 predicted proteins | sample YL17G09_0_MG_FD_204541 | JGI IMG/M metagenome (GOLD analysis project Ga0315283, IMG submission 204541) | Sediment microbial communities from Yellowstone Lake, YNP, Wyoming, USA - YL17G09_0 | ecosystem: Environmental > Aquatic > Freshwater > Lake > Sediment | place: USA: Wyoming | collected...
GACCAGGGTGTTGACGACCGTCGATATCCAGATTAATGTGGGGTCGACCGACCCTCTCGGCAGAAGCGCGAGAAGCGTGAAGTTGCTGCCTGAAAGTATGTACGCGAGGAAGAAGAAGAAGTAGACGACCATCAGCGCGGGCACGAGGATGTATGTAGCGCAATCCCAGGCGATCGTGTCTCCCTTCCTGAGCGCGCGCCAGAAGAGTCTCCCCGTGCATCTCTTCAGGACGATCGTGTGCCCCAGCATCCATTTGTGCCTCTGCTTGATGGCGATCTTGATGCTGCTGGGCTTCTCCTCGAAAATGTCGGCGTCGTAGATCCATCTTATGTGCACCCCGGCGCAGGAGAGCTTTGTGGTGTACTCGATGTCCTCGGAGATCGTGACCGCATCGAACGGCACCTTGTCGAGTACTTCCCTTGAAATGCAGATCCCCGGCTCCATGAACACGCATAGTTTATGGTCCTGCCTCGGCTGCTTAACGAACCTGTTGCGGGTGGCGTAGTCGACGTGGATGGTTTTGGTGACCCAGTTCTCCTTGGGGTTCTTGCTCCGTATGTTCCCTTGGATGATCCCGTGGCCTGCGACAAGCTCGTTGTTCATCTTTGCGAGGTAGTTCTTCGAGAGGAAGTTGTCAGCATCCATTATGATGTATGCGTCGTAATCCTTCCGCCGCCTGATCTCCTCGAGCCCCCATTTGACCGCGTATCCCCTGCCGGCGTCCTTCGTGTTGTTCCTCACGAGGACCTTCGCCCCCTCCTTCTCAGCAGCTGGACCAGTCATGTCATCCGGGGTGTCGATTACAACATAGATGTCGTAGAGATCCTTCGGGTAATCAAGCGCCTTGAGATTCCTTATGGTCTCCCCGATGACGCTCTCCTCCCTGTAAGCTGGGAGCATGATGGCGATGCTCTTCTTCGGCTGGACCTCGGGAGACGGTTTGTGCTTCGTGAACCCGAGTATGCCGAAATACACGTAATAGGAGTACAGGAGGGTGACTGACACGGAGAGCATTGTGAAAATAATGCCTATCCAATCAGCGACCAAGTTAGTTTCCTCCAAGAACCAACGGAGTGATAAGTCCCATTGGGCACATCTCTATCCGCAAATGACCCGACTGATATATCCACTTCACGGTTTATTAATCCCCCATCGATGCCACGGTCCGATGGACGACTTCGTGGACAAATGATCTAGGCAGTCTTCCCCTTTCTCAGTTCGACAACCTTATTCTTCCAATTGTTGTCCTCCGCGGGCTCTCCGGGAGCGGTCTCGATTTTATTGTCAATCTTAACGGGCCTCGCCTTTTTCAATTCTGTTTCTGGTTCAGATGCAAGATATTTGAAGGCTATCCACCAGAATACGGCGACCCATGAGATGAAGATTAGCTCTCCCGCATATTCATGGGTCCAGAGCAGTGTGAAAGGCGCCGGGTTATCCCCGGCCCCCACGCCGTTGTAATATCCTGCAAGCACTATCAGGGTCATCCTTAGCAGGTTCGCAAGGTATGTCATGGCTGACCCGACAACCAATAAGATACCGATCCGTCTGGTGAATCGTGAATACTCGGATAGTACGAACGCGATGAATGCCGAAAGAAAGATTCCGAATGAATATATGCCAGCGCATGTGGCCGCGATTCCAACCTCTGCTTTACCTCCATCGGCCATCCAGAATGTCAGAAGAGCACCGGATGCAGTATTCGCCACCCCCAGGACGGACAGTATCCCACTGAGGGGGGCGGTTAGAAGCACGAAAACCATATCGCCCTCGAAGTACAGCTCGCCGGATTGCGCTCCCTGGGTGTGCCCAGTCCAGAGTGCTTGCGCATATATGGGGATTACAAGGATTAAAATGAGCAATCCTAAGAAAACCACCATGAAATCCATTTCACGAGGATATTTTTTCTTAATCCAATTGGCTACGTAAGGACCGATGGCCATCCACTCTGGAGGATTATAAAATATCAATGCTATCCCAAAGAATATGACGATTAGATCATTGCCTCCGATCTCAGATTTCTGAATAAAGAAGTTCAGGGTGAAATCTGCTACAATGATGAGCAGACCGATGATCCACAAGTGAGGAAGCAGTCTGCCATTTATGGTCAATTTTTGAATCAGCCTGTTGGAAAGGCGAGGAGCTGTCGATTTGACCCTATCCGTTTTCGCAACCGTCTCCTTTGAGGTTTTCGCCTTCCTCCGCGCCTCCAATCCTGCTAATACAAGGATGATCCCGATCAGCATCATTATGATGCCCAATAATCGAGGCAGTTTTGTCCACAACATCCCGATATCGAACCCGCCAAGAATCAATAGGAATCCTATCAAGAATCGCGGATTTCTGAGGTACTCTACTAGCACAAGAAATGATTAACGGACAAGATTTATTATAACTTATGGTCAAATTATATTTTCTTAGTCGAATCCCCTGATCTTTATTTCTTGGAGATAGGAGGGTCCTAGAAAAGGCCTGATGGGCCTATCAGAAGCGATGGCAAGGTCCTTATCCTTCCCTTATTCGAATGAATATCTGGAACGCTCTCGTCGCATCACATCGACAGATCGGTTCTTCTTGATGATGAGCCTCAAATATTCAAAATCGCAGAGGCATCTATAGAACGCCCACCGCGACGGCAATCATCCCGCAGATGACGTAGATTCCAAGGACGGTTTTGACAAGGTTCTTTTCGTTCATCGGTTTCTTGCTTAGTATCCAGTAAATCAAGGTGTAATGCTCTGCCCCCTTCGGAGGATGAATTCTCCCCTGGTCATCGATGATTGGATTGGCCATCGCGCGCTTCCTGTTCACCTTCTTTATCACCATGTAATATAGCGCTGCGAAAGCCTCGTAGAAGGCTGGCGCGATCGCAATCATCCCTGCAACCTCAAGTCCACTGATGACCACACCTGCAGCGATGACAGCGCCCATGCTGAATGTCCCGACATTTCCGTCGAAGATTACAGCCGGATAGCCCGAAAAATAATTGAGAGCCACGGCGCACCCGAAAAGCGATGCAAAGATGAGCGGTGCATCAACCCCCTTCGTCCCAACGATCGACGCAACCAGCAATACCATTGATACCACAGCAACCTGACCGGACACAAGGCCGTCGTACCCTGCCGACAGGTTCATTGCATTCGCGACACCCGTTACGGCTAACGGCACGAGTATGAACCAGAATATCAAATCAACCCCGCTAAAGTCGATTGAATATCCGAACGGCAGGTCGATGACAGGATTGCCGTACTTCGCTAGCATCAGCGGAAGAGCGGCAAATGAGACAGCTACCGCCTTGACCCTCGCCGGAATGTCAGAAATGTCGTCGATGATTCCGAACATACCTCCGACGAACAGGACCCCGATTGCAGCCAGCACCGGTATCGAGTCATATGTCCCAGTCAATTTCATAATTCCCGCAGCGATGGATATGCCTATCGGGAATCCGAATAGCACCGCGATGCCTCCGAGCTGAGGGATCTCGGCGATATCCCCCTTGTTTCGATCGGTCGAGGTGATCCCCCTTTCCGTCATCCTTGTTATTAGTGGCGGGATGAGGATGAAGGTCACTATGCAGGACAGTATTATTGCCACAAGTATTGCAACCGACTGCGATATCTCAGCCGGGATTAAGTCTGCCATAATTCGGACGAAGCCATTGCCGATTCTCTCTAATATAATTATCTGAAAAAATGTGCCTAAAAGAAAACATCAATCCTGTGTTTCCTTCTCTTTACGCATCAAATCATCGAAAGCGACCATCCTGTTGCCAAATGACGAAAGCTCCGGGTTGTGCGTCGCTATGATTATGGTCGTCTCGAATTCTTTCTGGATCTTCTTGAAGTATTTCATGACATTAATCTCATTTTCCTCATCTAAGTTCCCGGTCGGTTCGTCAGCGAGCAGCACCTTCGGGTTGTTCGCCATCGCACGTGCTATCGTCGCCCGCTGGGCTTCTCCCCCGCTCACGGTATTGGCTTTTTCATTGGCGAGCTTCGAGATGTCAAAGATATCTAGGAGCTTTTTCGCGTTGTTCATGTTCTTATTCTTGGCCAGCTTCAAAGGGAGGGCCACATTATCAAGAATTGTCAAATCGGCGATTAGGTTGTAATCCTGGAAGACGAAACCGACGTTCATCAATCGAAACCTTGCCATTTTATCTTCTGACATCTCGTCGATGTTGGTACCGTCGATTATGATTCTGCCTGAACTCGGTCTGTCCAGCCCAGCGATAAGGTTCAGCATGGTCGTTTTGCCGCAGCCAGACCTTCCTATGAGAAGAACCATCTCCCCTCTGGAGACCTGGAGATTTGCGTGGTCGATCAAGGGGACGCGGTTCTTATTGTAGGATTTGACAAGATCCTCCACTTTTATTATTGGCTGGTCGTCATTCTTTTGCATCTGACTCTCTGATGACTTCAATGTTAATTAGCCTATCTGCGCACTCTCCTTTCCGAGAGGTTTGGGGAGGAATCTTTTTCATATATCCGGGCCATTATGTATCGTCGTAGATGATTCTACGGAGCCGATTGAATGCTTCTGTCCCATAAGATCATGCTTTCAATGATGGTTTGGACGATTGCATCTACAATCATATCATCCGGATCAGATTTCGAAGTGTTCTTCACGCTCGAAGTTATCGGTCTGCTGATAATTCGCGAGTTCGTTGACTCATTCGCGACAATCGATGTCAAAGAACGCCTTGACCTCTTTATCTATGCTGGGCTGTTCGTGTTCGTGGTGATCGTACTTAGAAGGGTGTGGTTGGCAGTCGGCTAAGTCATTCGGCTATTCGTCCATCTTTTTCCCACTTGGGTGACTCTTAAAAATCGCGAGCCCTGATGTTCCAATTATAAAAGCTCCTACAATTGCTGGTAGCAGACTCGATGCCGACGAGTAGAGGAATCTGTCGACCTCCTCCGCGAGAAGCACCAGGATTATCCCGATGCTGGAGATTGAAAGAATCACATACGGCATGAGATTCCTTGTACGGGAAGGTGTTCCCCAGGATCTCCCTGCTCTCATGTTCCGGGCGAAAAGCACAAATGAAAAAAGCAAGCAGGAAGTCATAAAGACAAGATAGAGCCCCCCATCCTGTTCTATTGGCCTAATCCATCTATGCAGGTCATCCAGCATCAGCATAATAATTAGAAGCGATAGGGAAAGTATCACTGTCACGATCGCAACGATGCTGCCTACATCCCTCTTGATTTCCGCTCGCTTCTCTCGTTTCTTTGCGAGTATCTCGGGATGCTCCAGAAACTTCTTGCCACAGTTCGAGCAGAGATTGTCCTCTATTGAAACCATCGTCCAACAATTCGGGCACAAAACTACCCGTTCCCTCCATACCAGTGATGGCATGACGCATCCTCCCTGGGAATAGGGTCGGAGAGCTTATTTAATCTTTTAGCGATGGAAATTCTCTGTCGGTATGAAGATAGGGGAGAATTCCCAGTTTGAACTTCAAAACGTCCCCATTCGTTATTACCTGAGGAGAGTGTCCCAGTATCTGAGCTCAGATCTCCTATGATCATGGGGATCTTCTCTCTCAATAGATTATTTAAATAACCCTTGATTTTGCTATGGCTATACCGAATGATGCGTGGAACTTATGTGTGGCATATGTGGTGTATTGAGCTCTAACACCGATGATGGGCGCATTATCGCCCTCACCAAAACGATGTCTGATAGCCTAATGCATCGCGGACCTGATGGATCCGGGAGCTACAGCGCCTCTCACATCTCTATAGGTCATAGGAGGCTGGCAATAATAGATCTCATGACCGGCGATCAGCCAATGATCTCTGGCGATAATCGGTATGTCATCATTTTCAACGGCGAGATCTACAATTACATCGAATTGCGCGAAGAGCTGAAATCCCTTGGTAGGAAATTCCGAACTACGAGTGACACGGAAGTACTTCTCCAGGCGTTCGAGCAATGGGGCCCGTCCTGCACGGTTAAACTGAATGGTATGTGGGCATTCGCAGTGTGGGACGACAAGAAGAAGGAGCTATTCCTTTCTCGCGACAGGTTCGGAATAAAACCACTTTATTTTTCGATCATGGGCGACATGTTCCTCTTTGCCTCTGAGCCTAAGGCCATTCTCGCCTCGGGCGCGGTATCAAGGGACATCAACAGGCGCATGATCTTCGATTACCTCGCTTTCACTATTACGGATCATACAGCTGAGACCTTCTTCGAGAACATCTCGCAGTTACCACCCGGCCATTCGTTGACAATCGACTCCTCTCTCCAGCCGAAGCTGGAAAGGTTCTGGCAACTCCCTCAGAGCCCACAATCTAGTAACAAGGACGCTGGATTCTTGATCGAGGAGTTCAGGACACTCTTCACCGATGCTATCCGCCTCAGGCTCAGATCCGATGTCCCGGTGGGTTCTTGTCTCAGCGGCGGACTAGATTCGACATCAATAGTTTGCACAGCTCAGAATATGCTCAAGGGAGCCGATGAGAAGATCAAGAGAATGGAGACCTTCTCGGCGATCTTCAAAGGCTCCGATATCGACGAATCGCATCTTATCCAGGAGACGGAGAATCAAATCGATACAAATTCTCATTACGTGACACCGGTGAAGGAGGAGATGCTCGCAGATATCGAGAACTTCGTCAGGAGCCAGGATGAGCCGATTGTCACCCCAAGCGCTATCTCTCAATGCAATGTGATGCGCCTCGCCAATGAGAACAACGTGAAGGTTTTACTAGATGGTCAGGGAGCGGATGAGACAATTGGAGGGTATACCAGGTTCATCTCCTCGCGCGCGGCTGATCTCTTCAGAGAGGGGGAAATTCAGAAAGCCTTCCAGACTCTGATGAACACCCGTAGCAGCCTTATGGAGAGATTTGCGGTTGCTGCCCTCTTCCTGAGCATGGTTGCGACTGATAGGATGTCCGGATTAATCCAGAGCTTCTCCACCTTCCTGATGAGTTTCAGGACAACGGATTCAAAGGCTGCGATGCATGAGGACCTTCGGAGCGAGGGGGCCAGTCGGACCTTTGACAGATATCAAAAGCAGCCTCCATATCTCTTTTCATCACTTCAGTTTTCCACAGATCATAGGCTGCAGGAACTCCTAAGATACGAGGATAGGAACTCGATGCGATACTCGATAGAGACTAGACTGCCGTTCCTGGATTACAGGCTGGTTTCCTTCGAGTTCACATCGCTCCCGGATTCGCTGAAGATAAATGAACAGTGGACCAAGAGAGTCTTGCGCGAGGCAATGACCGGAGTGATACCGGATACGATCAGAAACAGAAAGGACAAGCTCGGATTCGCCGTTCCCGAGCGTGAATGGGTCGAATACTTCCTGAGGAACGGCGGGCTCAGATTGCTTTCCGACAAACCAAGAATAGTCTCGTTCCGTATCATCGACGAGGCCTTCCTCAAGAGTTTCGTCGACACTTTCCCGAAACGCAAGGACTGGAGATTCGCCTGGCGCCTGCTCAATCTCGAGATTTGGCTGCGCGCGGTCATCGAGAACCAACGGGACGTGCTGCCTAAACTGTTGAAGTCATAGGTCGCCCAGCCGATGCAATCGCATAACTCGAGAGGCGCCCAACGATTTTCCGATGAATCTTTCTGAACAAGCGGAATTCTCATGATCGGTACAAGAGCGAATTCGCTCCATCATCGTAGGCGAGGGCCAAGTCGGTGTTTGCCTCGATGGCTAGCAATCTCTGCTCATCGATCGGCTGGTAATACAACCAATCCGCTCCGAGGATCGGCGAGTCGAAGTCGGAGTCGGTGAACAGGAAATATTCTGCCGGCCAATCGGTCGCGTTGTCAGATTCAATCAGGTATCTGTAATTGCTTGAGTTCACCGGGAACAACGTCGGGGGCGACGCATTCGACTCTGCAAGCGAGAGCGAGAGCATCCCATATGATCCGAAGCTCGCGGTCATCGTCGTGTCGTTGCCCCCGTCTTCCTGCCAGAAAGCGGCGAAATTGCCCGCCCGACCATCCGAATTCGTTCTTTCCGAGTTGACCTGGAACGCGGCCAAGCTGACCATCGCGACTACCAGGATTGCGAAGATGAAATAGATCGTTTCCCTTTTCACGGCAGGAATCGGAACTCGTCTGATGATCGAGAAGGCAAACGGGAGCATGATCGGGAACAGCAACAGAACGGGATACATGCCGAACCCCCTTCCGTAGTAAATGAAATTCACGACGAGATCGCCGATGAATATCGAGAAGACCGATATCAGGATCAGGAATTCCGTGGCGAATCCGATCTCCCTTCTCTTCGATATCAGTCTCTTTCTAGAGACGGTCAAGGCATAGGAAATCGGGATGAACAGCATTAAGAAAGTCAGCATTGAGCAGATGCCAAGGACGGCGCCGCCAGGGTTGGCGTGCCGCAGCGGGTCATTAAAGTAGTCGGCTCTCCCCCAGAAGAAGTTGCCAAGGATGTACTGGAGGTCCCCTGTCGGATTGGCTAAGTCTTGGGAGGCCATGGCAGGCAGCAGGTCCTCATAGAAATTAAACTCGAATACAAAGAACAGAAGCAGGGAGAACGCTGCAATGTCCAGGACAGGGCTGACCTTGACCGACCTCCGCCTCCAGGAGCGACTGCCGACGCTTGCCACCAGCAGAGCGATCACCAGCCAAACTGCCAGCGCACGGTATATGAAAAGGCTTGCGACGAAGAGCAGGATGATCGCCAAGGCCAAGCCAATGTTCCTCGAGCGGAGGTATTTCGCGAGCGTGAGGACGAAGACGAGCATGATCACGCTCGCCGAGGTGAAGATGAGGAGGCTGAACTGCATCGTCACCAGTGGGGTCATGTACGCCACGAAGATCGAGGCGAGCGCGGCGTATCTCGCTGAAGAGAATTTCCGCGATGCGCAGTAGTAGATCAGCGGGATGAGCAGTGAACCGATCGGGAGGTAGAGCAACGACGGCACTCCGATGCCGCTGATTTGGGAGACCACCGAGAGGAGCGCCTCGTATCCCGCCCCCGATCCGACGCCGATTTCCCGGCCCGCCGCAATCCCGTGCTGCACCGAAGAGAAATCGAGCAGCGCGTAAGGATTTGAGTAGCTGGTCCAGGCGAGGACCACCCCCGGAATCAGCCACAGAACCACTAGCAGCGCGGCGAGAATCCCTTTTCGATAATTGGTGGAATCAATGACTAGGTTCGGCATCGTCGGTCCCCGATGTTGACGGTTGCTCTCGTCTTCGTTCGGATGTCGCGCGTCATTCTAGTTGGTTCTCACATGGAGCCAGAGATATACCTCCCTGTAGGGCTCTTGCGTGAGGCTCTGCCCTTCAAGGAACAGCATGAACCGCAGCTTGAAAGTCCCGAGCTGGGAGATCGAGAAGTTGTAAGTCGAGTTCATGTAGTCGCCGGGCTGGAGCGTGAAGCTCCTCTCCATCCCGAGCCCCCGGTCCATGGATTGGTCTCCGATGAACGGGTTCCCCTGTCTCCAATGCGTCAGGTTGGCGCCTGTGACGTTCTGGGGCTGGAGCAATATCACGAGGCTGTAGTTCCTGTTCGCGGTCTCGAAGCTCCCGACGGAGACGAACACGCTCGCGCTCTGATTCAAAGTGAGATTGTGCGGATACCCCTCAGCCTTCATGTTCGGGCCGAGGAGCGCCAGTTGGGTGAACGACTCGCCGTTCCTCGGGACTGCCACGACGTATGCCAGCAGGATCAGCGTGGCTGCAAGGGTGATCACGATGCCGACCGTCAGTACCCGGTCGACCATGGGCATCCCCTTCATCGATAGGTCGATCTTGATGTCCACCGCGAATCTCTCGTCCTCCGGGAGAGACGCCCTCCTTCTCCATGCGACCACGGACGCCATCAGCACGAAGCCGGAGAGCGTGGCGAGTATCGGCTCGAGCCGTATGCCGAAAGGCGTGTAGTTCAGCGCCAGTCCCGCGAGCGGGACGATGGCGATGCTCAGGCCTATGCTCAGCGCGACGCGCTCTATCGCGTCGATGCTCTCCCTGTTCGGGAAGAGCGCGGCTGTCGCCACATATCCAGGCAGTGCGAGTATGAAGATGAGCCCGAGGACAGTCCTGACGGGGTTGTCCGGGATGAACGCGATCATGAGGATTAGCAGGAGCGTTATGATTGCGGCGGTTATCAGGTCATCTGGCCTGTCACGCATGTGGTATTCGAGTTTGAAGGTATCACCAGCCCTTCGTCCTACCGTGATACTCTGCCTGCTCTAATAGCATTCTGAGGAGTCCCGGCCGCCATTCGGGGTGCCTCCCCATGACGGCTCTGAGCAGCTCCTCGTCGGTGAGCTTTCTTTTCTGTATCTCCTTCCTCTTCTTGCGGAAGATGAGCCCGAGGATGAAGTGCCATATCCAGAGGAGGCCGTTTGCCATCCAGCGGAACGCCCTACTCGGAACGTTGGTCAGTATCGCGACGCAGATGAAGATCACGAACGCGATGATGACGGCCTTAATTAGATCGGGGAGGCCTCCGATGGTCTTCATCGAGACCGTCACCGGGTCGAAGTAGTCCCTGTGGCTCTCATCGAAGAAGATGCCCTCTCTCCCTTGGGAGAGGAACGTCATCGTGTTGTTCGCGAAGATCTGGTTGTCCGACTGGTTCAGCATGCCGTTGATTAGCAGGCTGGGGTCGGATACGAGAAGAATGCTGCCGTTCCCCATGCGTTCAAGGGCGATGAGCGGGTATGATTCGAAGGTCTCGGTCCAATCTCGGAGGTGGTTCCCGTTCACATCGAGCCAGCTGGCAACGCTGGAGCTCGCGAGCGTCTGCGTATCATTGCCGACAGCGATGCTGGAGGGGAAGTTGAACAGCAGCGTCGATATCCTGCCGGTGATGTTGCTCTTCGCGTTGAGGTCGAAGCAGAGGGGGAACTGCGGCTGCTTGTCGAAGGCCAGGTCCATCAACAGGTGTCCCGAGAACCTGCTGGTCGCGTTCATCCCCTGAAGGAGCGAATTGCCGGTGCCGAAGTCGTCTGCGAGAAAGAGCTTGCCGCCCCCTCTAACGAAATCCCCGACGATCTGCCCCTCGGCATCGGAGAAGTCTAAGGTCGGCCCTATCACGATGAGCGCCGACTTCAGCGGATCGAGATTAAAGGAGTTCAGCGGCATGTGCGTGACCTCCATGTCCGACCCCGTCGAAGAAAGCCCGAATGTGGGGGTCAGCTTCCCAGATTGGTATGCGCTGATCGCGAGATCGCTGGTACCGTTCCAGCCGGAGTTGTAGATGGAGAAGTCGGTGGCGGTGCTGAGCACAGGGGCGACCATTGACAGCGAAAGGACCAGGGCCGAGACGGCTATCACGACCGCTATCACATAGAGGCGCTTCGCGACGGCGGATACTATGCTGCCACCCCCGCCGTGAATCCCCTCACGCCTTCGACCGCCCTCTCGAAGCCGTTCCAATCATCCTTCGTGATATTCTCCGCCGAATACTTCGCCCTCTCGAACACCTTCGTGACCTGCCCGACGCTTTCGGCAGGGAATTCCTTGACCGTCAGCATCCGAGCGATGTCCCTGGCGGTCATCGTCGGAAGTATGGTCATCTTCCGGTCCACTGAAAGGTGGGACAGGAGCGCATTGTAGAGCATCACGATAGCCGTCCTAGGCGGCATCATCGTGTAGTCGAATCCTCCGTTAGTGCCAGAGACAGCAGGAGTCGCCCCGAGGGTGAATATCTCAGAGGATTTCCCTGCAAGGGCCAGCGCCTTCGCCTCCTCTGTCCTCTTCTTCCGTCGGAGGTTCGCGTCACGGACATTCTTCAGCGTGTCCGTTGCAATGAGCACGATTACTATCATCATGATTATTATCGCAAGGAGGATCACCCATAGCCAGTTCTGATATAGCCAGTCACGAAGCCATTCGGGAATCCAGTCTGGAAGCCAGTTGTTCTTGTTCTGATCAGGCGGCGGTGGGGGCGGAGGGTTGTTCGTGTCTGTTGGATCGACATAGATCATGAGGAATTCATCGTCGGAGACGGCGCTGGTGTACATCTTCTCGTTGGATGCGAAGTACGCCCTGAGAACGTGCGTCCCGGTTGAGATGTTCGTGGTGTTCAACCTGTAGACGACGCTCCCGTCAGCGCCAGTTTTATTCGTTATGAGCACCGAATCGTCGAAGTAGACGGTGACCGTCCGGTCCGATAGCGGCTGGGAGGCGTTGTCCAGCCATGCCGTTATGTCAACAAAGATTCCAGGTTTGACCCTATGGTCGGATATATTTAGCCTCAGATCCGTCTGGTAGTTCACATCGAAACTCGCAGTG
>Ga0315283_10004422_pt1 | contig 12246 bp, 19 predicted proteins | sample YL17G09_0_MG_FD_204541 | JGI IMG/M metagenome (GOLD analysis project Ga0315283, IMG submission 204541) | Sediment microbial communities from Yellowstone Lake, YNP, Wyoming, USA - YL17G09_0 | ecosystem: Environmental > Aquatic > Freshwater > Lake > Sediment | place: USA: Wyoming | collected...
GGTCCAATGAACCAGTTAGAGAACGAGACGGACGAGGTCAACGAGCACGACCGGGACCCGTCGAACGTGATACTCCGCTCCGGGTACCTTCTCGGCCTGGCCGCCAAGTCGGAGGGAGAGGACAGGAAGTTCCTCCTCCGAGCCTCAAGGTCCCTCAGGGCCTTTCACGCGGACCTCACGGCTTCGCCGGCTTCCCCAGATCCCCGTAGTCCGGGATGATCACCGGCTTCAGCGGAGGGCGCGGCGACGGGACGGACGAAGTCCACTCGTCGGGCTTCACGTCCTTGAACGGGACGACCCTGAGGGGTATGGACACGCTGAACGACCCGGCCGGGACGGCCGACGCCCCGGGCTTCACGGGGACCGCGACGGTGAGCGACTTCGCCTGACCCTCAGAGTAGCCCCGCAGGACGGCCAAATCCTGGCTCAGATCCTGCACCTGCCCGGACAGTTCCTTCACCGCCTTCGACTGGGCCTCGTAGGCCTTCCGGGCCTGAGTGTCGTCCTGCATCTTCATCCACGTCAGGACGGACAGGACGACGGAGACGACGGACAGGACCATCGCAAGCCACGGCCGAAAGTCGGGGTGCCGGAAGCTGGGGATTTCGATCTCAAGCTGGTCGGTCGGCTTGAGCGACTTTATGCTCGGGGTATCCACTCCCCTACTTTATCGTTCGGTGAGGCGGCCAGGCTTCTCGGTAAGTCCTGACGCGGACGGCGTAACGTTGGCCGTGACGTCACACGAGGACAAGCACCCGATCTACGAGGACCTCCTTTGGCAGGGAGCGCGGCCGGAGCGCGGCGACCGCGCCTCCCGAGAGGGGTTCAAGGTCGTCGTCCTCTGCGACGACGAGTTCCAGCCGTCCCGGCACAGCTTCACGGACGTGCGGATTCTGAAGTGCCCCCTCGTCGACACGTCCATGAAGCCCGTCCCTCCCGCCGAGCTGGAGACGATGCTGAAGACGGCCCGCCGCGTCGCACGCCGCGTCGCCGACGGCGAGAAGGTCCTGGTCACCTGCTACGCCGGGATCAACCGTTCTGGCCTGGTCGTGGCGCACGCCCTTCACCACCTCACCGGGTGGGGAGGGGACAGGATCGTCGACCACATCAGGTCCAAGCGCCCGATTGCCCTCACCAACAGGCTCTTCGTGCAGATGATCAGGTCTCTTCCGGAGCTCCCGGCGCGGTCTTCGGTTTGAACCAGTCGCGAGCCTTCCCCCGGAAGGCCCTGGCGTCAAGCCGGTCCCGGTAGTTCATCGCCTCGTTGAACAGAGAGTTGAGCTCGTCGTCCCTGTTGTCCCTGTTGTCCTTGCCGTACAGGAGCTGCATCCGAGCTCGAACCTGGGCGTAGCTTAGCTCTGTGCCGAAGCGCTCGTTCATCTTCTCGGCGACGCCCTTCCACCCACCCGCCATAACGACGTTCCCGCGCCAGTCATACCGGAGGTCGTCCTTCGCCTCGTCCCACACGTGCGATTCAAGCACGAGATAGTAGAGGTGCACGTCGTGCTCCCTCTTGAAGAAGAAGCGCCTTTTGACCCTCCAGGCCACGCTCTCGGGGTCTTCCTGGATGGGCTTCATTCCGGACAGCAAGCGTCCCATTCGGGAGTTTACTCTTCGGCCTTCTCGACTTTCGCCAGTGATGCTCGTAACCCTCTTGTCGAGTTACGAATGTATGAAGACTTGCACCCGGTGTCTTTCCCCAAAGCATGTCGATGAGTTCAGTCTGAAGCGTAAGGCGGACCCTTCGAAGCGTCAGTCACGGTGCAAGGCGTGCATGGTGGAAGTCCAGAAAGAGCATCGTCATGCCAACCCGGGCAGCCAACAGGCTCGCAACAAACGCCTTCAACAGAGACTCCGGGATTTCGTCGACGAGATCAAGAAGGTTCCCTGCAAAGACTGTAAAAAACGCTTCCCTCCTTACGTCATGGACTTCGACCATCTCGACGCGAGCCTGAAGGTCGCCAACGTCGCTTACCTTGTGAAGCAAGGTCACAGCGCGCAGCTTCTTGAAGAGATCAAAAAATGTGACGTCGTCTGTGCGAACTGCCATAGGATCAGGACGCACGAACGAGGCTATGCCCCCAAAGCGGAAATGGTGCCGCGCCTGTTTCGTAATCAGGAGGACTCAGTTCAATTCTGAGTGGGGGCTCCATTCTGCGTTGCTTCCTCTCCAGCGGCCCTGGCGGTCTGGCGGAGAACAGCGTAGGAGTGCGGGTGTAGCCTCAACGGTGAGGCGCCACGTTCCCAACGTGGAGTCGGCGGGTTCGATCCCCGTCACCCGCTCCGTTTGTCGAGCCTCTGGAGCCGGATGGTCCGGCGGGGCACATTGCAGAGATAGTGGAAAGAGGGACTGGCACTCCCGACTAACGACAATGACCAAGACCCATGTGAACGTCGGAACGATCGGGCACGTCGACCACGGCAAGACCACCCTCACCGCGGCCTTCGTCGCAGTGCAGAACGCGCTCGGCCTCGCCAAGGCCAAGAGCTACGCCGACATCGCCAAGGGCGGCACCGTCCGCGACGAGACCAAGACGGTCACCATCGCCATCTCGCACGTCGAGTACGAGACGGCGACCCGCCACTACGCCCACATCGACTGCCCGGGCCACGCCGACTACATCAAGAACATGATCACCGGAGCTGCCCAGATGGACGGCGCCATCCTCCTGGTGGACGGCTCTCAGGGTCCGCAGCACCAGACCAAGGAGCACATCCTCCTGGCCCGCCAGGTCGGCGTGAAGCAAATCGTGGTGTTCATCAACAAGGTGGACGTCGCGGACGCCGAGCTGCTCGAGCTGGTCGTCGAGGAGGTCGCGGACGCCCTGAAACTCCAGGGCTACGAGGGCTCCCCGGTCGTCAAGGGCTCGGCCCTCAAGGCCCTGCGGAACCCGTCCACGGACGGAGGCTGCATCCAGGAGCTCCTGGCCGCGATGGAGAAGCACTTTCCGGACCCGGTCCGTAACTACGATGCTCCGTTCATGCTTCCCATCGAGGGTGTCCACACCATCGAGGGACGCGGGACGGTCGTGACGGGGCGCGTCGAGCGCGGGGTCCTCCCGGTCGGCGCCACCGTCGAGATCATCGGCCTCGTCGACGCGGACTCCAAGCCGCGCCAGGTCGTCGCCACGGGCATCCAGATGTTCCACAAGGACCAGAAGGAGGCCCGGGCCGGCGAGAACGTCGGGCTGCTCCTGCGCGGAGTCGCCCGTGACGAGGTCGTGCGCGGGCAGGTGCTCATCCTGCCCGGCTCGGTCAAGTCGCACACGAAGGCCAAGGCGGAGCTCTACGTCATTCCGACCAAGGAAGGGGGACGTCACACGCCGATCGTGCCGGGTTACCGTCCGCAGTTCTTCTTTGGCACTACGGACGTGACCGGCACGATGGCGGACTTCGGCGACGTGAAGATGGTCGTCCCCGGCGACCGGGCCACCGTCTCCCTCGAGCTGCACAAGCCCGTGGGGATGGAGCCCGGAATGCGCTTTGCGGTCCGTGAGGGCAGCAAGACGGTCGGGGCAGGCGTCATCGTCAGCGTCGAGTAGGTAGGTTGTTTGGGGGCCAGCGCCGCGCGCGTTGTGCTGGCCCCGTCTGCGGATGATTCTCCAAGGTGGGGAGCTAGCTTGCCAAGCTAGATTCGGCGGGTTCGATTCCCGTCATCCGCTCTGCAGGAAGGGTAGACATAGTCCCGACTCGGCCTCATAAGCCGAGCAATGGCCGGTGCAACACGGCTTCCTGCTCCCAATGGCCTGTAAGCTAACCTGGTGGAAGCGGCGGTTTGAAAAACCGCAGGCGTCGGTTCGATCCCGACACAGGCCACTAACTGTCTTTGACCTCGTCCCGCAGGGCCTTTCCGACCTGGACGCCGATCTCCGTGCCGGCCAGGAAGGCGAAGGCCGCAAGCAGCATGTTCAGGTGGAAATGGTGCGGGTGCGTGACGTACTTGGCGGCCCATACCGCCAGGAACAGGACGGCGCCACCGGCTTGGACGAGGCGGAACTTCTTCATACCGACTGCGACTTATTCAAGACTCATTGGGGAGTCGTATAATGGCAGTACTCCAGGTTTTGGCCCTGGCTATCCCAGTTCGACCCTGGGCTCCCCAACCGGTGACATTCCGTCATCACCGCCGAGGTGTAACCTCGGCCAGCGCAACTCGTCCGGGCAACCGGGCACTACGCGGAGACGTATACCATGGACCAGAACAAGAGGATCGAGAACCTCGGCCCGGCGGAGCGCATCATCAACGCACTCCTCGCCTACACCGACCATATGTACCACGGGCGACCGGGAATCGCCTACCCCGATCCGAAGCAGGTGACCGGCGTGCGCTGGGAGTACGCCGTGACGGAGGAGGTCGAGGGCAAGAAGGTCCTCAACCGCATCGTCGGCAAGGGCCGCAAGGCGACCAAGACGAAGATCGGTGACGTCCGCGAGGACAAGAAGATCGTGCTGAACGGCGCCGTCATCGGCGAGTACCGCGAGCCTGGAATCTTCCCGGAGGTCGCGGCCTGGATGTACAACCAGATCGCCGAGGTCTGGAAGCTCGACAACGAGTTCGCGGCCCGCTGGGCCTCGTACGCGTTCGGGCAGGAGCACCGCGACCTGAAGGTCGTGCTGGCGGCGTTCATGCTCTGCCAGTCCCGCAAGGGTGACCCCGTCCTCGACGCCGGCAAGCTGGCGTTCTACGACGAGGACTTCCGCGACGTCGGAGAGGCCATGGCCCTCGTCTACGACAAGGCCGGCAAGAAGGACATGTCCCCGAAGATGCTTCTCCGCGTCTACGAGGTCCTGACCCTTCCGCAGGTGGCGGCCGTCAACCGCGAGCTGATGTTCGGGCGCTCAGCCAGGAACCCGCACCTCGGCCGCTGGGAGAAGGTCGTCCACAAGTGGCTTCAGTACCGCGAGGAGAACCCCAAGCTCCTGGCGGGCCTCACGAAGGCGGGCTTCAAGTCGACGATCCAAGACCTCGTCCGTATCTCCGGCTACAAGCCCCGGGGGCCGGCATTCTTCGAGGCCCTTCGCTGGAAGCAGCGCCAGGCCAAGGACGGCCGCCGGACGATCCTCGACATCACCGTCTCGGCGGCGGAGTCGTGGAACGATCTGACCGAAGAGCAGATCTGTGAGCGCATCTCGAAGGACAAGCCGAACTGGAAGAAGGCGTCCAGCCTTCTTCCGAAGCACCTCGGCGTGACCCGGGCTATCGTGATGGCCGCCATCGAGGCGGGGTCCTTCTCGTCGAAGGACCTCATCATCGCAATGCCGACCCTCGAAGACCTGGGGCTTCTCCAGGTTCAGGAGGTCAAGGAGCGCATCGACCGGGCTGTCCGTGAGGCGGACGACATGAGGGCGGCGAACGTCGCGCTCCGTCTCCGCAGCAAGGACAACCAGGACAAGGCGCAGGAGGCGGCGGACAACGCGCTCAAGAAGGCGGTCGTGGAGGAGATGAAGAACCTCCGCGTCTACTTCATGGTCGACATCTCCGGCTCGATGGAGCAGTCCATCGAGGAGGCGAAGCGGCACATCGCTCGCTTCCTCCAGGCCTTTCCGCCCGAGCAGATCCACGTGGCCGTCTTCAACACGGCCGGCCGCGAGGTGAAGATCCCGCACGCGTCGGCGGCGGGGGTTGAGAACGCTTTCCGCGGCATCCGCGCGGGGGGCGGGACCGACTACGGTTCGGGAGTGCAGGCCCTCCAGCACTTCAAGCCGAAGGCGGACGAGGACGTTCTCTTCTTCTTCGTCGGCGACGAGGAGGCGAACGGGTTCGACAACGCGGTCCGCGCCTCGGGGCTCAACCCCATGGCGTTCGGCCTCGTGAAGATCCGCAACTCGCCGCACGTCTGCGTTCAGGGCTCTGCGGCTGCTCTCGGGATTCCGTGCTTCCTGGTCGACGAGGCAACCTTCGCCGACCCGTACGCCATCCCGCGGACCATCCGCAATCTCATCGCGGCCACGCCGATCAACAGGATCCAGGGACGCGCGCCCGCCGCACCGCGGCAGACGCTCGTCGATCAGATCCTGAAGACCCCTCTCATGGCCAAGCCTGCGTGGGCTACGTGAAAAAGGACGGGCCCGGAGATCATCTCTCCGGGCCCGTAGCCTTCCCGCCATGAAATTCGAGTCGAAGATCGGCAAGACCAAGTACGTGCTTGAGGAGACCAAAACTCCCCGGGTACTGAAGGTGACACGTATAAACGGGGACGGGGAGAAAGAGTTCTTCTTTCCGAAAGACCTCATCGTCGAGTACATCGCTTACAAAGGCGGCGCCAAGATGTTCCAGATGACGAGAGACGCCCTGTCGGAGGCGTTGAAGTAAATGGGTTGGCGAGACCACCTCCAGAAGGAGGACGAGCACATCGTGCTTCCGTGGCTCGGAGGCCGGGAGATCCGTTCTAAGGACCGGGTCTTCGAACTCGAAGGACCCCTTCCGAGAGAGTTCGGCTGGCATAAGTTCCACGTCATGAGGCGGACCGTTCGCGTGTACAGCTCGGCGGACCTGCCGGACGACCTCCAGTTCAAGGCCACCGGATACCTCGTCGGCGACCGGCTCGTTCGCGACGACGCTATCGTCGACCCCGACCCCGCGAAGATCTCAGACCACTCCGAGCCCGTCTGGTTCGTGGAGGACGGCATCGACCGCTTCACGCGCGTCCGCGCAGGGCGGGTATTCAAGGACGGACCCCTCTTCTTCGAGGGCCAAGAGTTCCCGCTCGGCCCGGAGGACGAAGTCCAGAGGGCCTACCAGGACAGGGCGACCTCCCTGGCCGGTATCAAGGGCGTGGTCCCCGCCCTCGACGCCGCTTTCCGAATGGAATCGTGGCGCCGCTCCGAGGTCGAAAGGCTTCGGGCTGAAGCCGAGGAGAGGAGGCGGAAGGAGGAGGCGGAGCGCGCCAAGGCCGAGCAGCGCAAGGAGTTGGCCGAAAAGCTTGGTGACGGCGCCGGACGGCGCGCTATGGCGGCTATCGACTTCGACGCTGCGGCGAGGGCCGCGCTGGCGGTCGGCGGGGCCGAGTTCCTTGACGCCCGGAAGTCCCGGAACCACGGCGAGATGATCGTCACGTTCCGCATGGGGCCGAGGCGGTTCGAGTGCACGTGCGACGCCAACACTCTTCAGCTGATCGACTCCGGCATCTGCCTCATCGACCACGCGACCGGGGAGAAGGGCGACAAATACTTCACCCTCGAGTCCTTTCCGACCGTAATCCGCCAGGCAGAGCGCGAGCACCGTCTCGTGGTCTTCAGGCACGTCGACGGAGGTGATGACCGTGACGACCGCGAAGACTGGGACGACTAAGCACTCCTGGGTCCGCGCACCGCGAGAAGAGTGGAAGGACCTAGGGTCCAAGACTCAAACCCAAAAGGAGCTAAAGCAAGGCTGGCTCGACGTCCCGTTTGAGTGCAGCGGATGCGGCTGCGTCGGGCACGTCCCCTACAAGGACGGGGACCTGCCGGAGAAGCCGGAGGAGGCCATAAACCCCGTGACCCGCAAGGTGGCAGACGCGTACGGCGAGTGCTCAGAACAGCTCGTGGAGACAGTTCATGGACAATGAGGGATATAAGGGCATCGGAAAGAAGGCAAAGCGCGAGATGGTCAGCCGCTGGCGGAAGGAGGGGAAGCTCAAGGGTCTTTCCCTCAAGCAGTGGGCGGCCCAGGCCGGCGTTGGCGACGCCGCTGACGTGTGGCTCCGCGTGAAGCGGTCTTCGGTGTAAAAGTCCTCGATGCCCCCTCGCAAGACCAAGTTCGTCAAGTTCGACGTTCATTTCATCATCGAGTTTGACGACAGAGAGCCTTTCGACTCCATCCCCGTCGGCTCGCCCGACATTGACGGCTTCATCGCCGCCGGCATGAAGGCCATCGGCGTTGAGCAAGGGAACATCATCGGCGGCTCGAGGTTCGGCATGAACCTGCACTGGCCGAAGGGCCCGGTCGTCCGCCCCGAGGAGCCTAAGAAAGCGAGGAGAAAACCATGATGGAGGCAGGGGTTGTTATCGCGGGAGGAAAGCCCGTGTTCTGGCACCTTCCCGCCGGCCGGACCGGGGGCTCGCTCCCGGACAGCCGGGATCTCTGGAGCGTCCTATGGGACCACCGCGGAGACCTCGACGGGTTCGCGCACTCCCACCCCGGCTCTGGATGGCCGGGCCCGTCCCAGACGGACGTGACGACGTTCCTCGCCATTGAGCGCGCCCTCGGCAGGAGGCTTAAGTGGTGGATTACGAGCAGGACGAACATGATCCTTCTCGCGTGGGGCGGAGACAGGCCCGACTCGCCGACGTACAGCTCGACGCAGGTTCACGGCGCCGAGGAGCCGGGCTGGATCTGGAAGCTTCGGGAGCACTCATATGTCGAGGACCCGAAGGTCGGGGGCACTATCGTCGTCCCAGAGACGGGCGAGCGTGTAGAGGTCCTCTCCATGGGCCAGGCGAAGAGAGTTTATTGACGACCGTAAGTCGTCCTAACCGAAACGTAGAAAGGAGACCGACAATGGTAGACATGGTGATCGCAGCAAATCAGGCGCGGGTGAACGTGACGTGGGCTGGGAAGAACGGGGACCTCCCGGACCCGGTCTCCTTCGACGCGACGGACGGAGACGTGAAGCAGTGGGTCACGGAATCCGTCCGCACGGGAGGAATCCCGGGCATCGACGGCGATCCGGCCGCGAACTTCCAGGACTTCGTGGTCGAGCGGTACAACGCCACGGCGGACGTCCCGTACAACCGGCTCTTCCTACGGCCGAAGACCCCGTTCGGCCGGTGAGTGAGCTGGAACAACGTCTGGACACTGAAGGCCTGGTCGAGGGCGAAGAAGGCGGGCGACGCTGAGGAGCTCGCCCGCCTTTCAAAGCTCGTCGACGAATCACAGGAACGGTGCGCCCGCAGGGCACACCCGGGGCCGCACAACACTCACAGGCTGAAAGAGGACTCGAAAAGTGGCAAGTATAAAGCGGGCGGCCTCTTCACGTTCTGCCTCCTCTGCGGGGCGAAAACGGCGTACGAGCCGCCCGCCTTCGGATGAGGTTGCCTCCCTCGAGTCACTGGGCGTCATGCTCGACGCCATCAAGCGTGACGCCTGGCAGTACTTCGGACTGGGCGAGTTCCGTACCAGAAAGAAGCTCCCCAATGGGGCGGTCGTGAGGTTTGTCATTCGAATGCCGACAAGAAAGGAGTCCACACCATGAAGATCATCGTAGTCGGCGTGGGCGCCCTCGGCTCTCACCTCGTCGCCCTGCTCCGGAACGTCAAGGCCGAGATCAAGGTCATCGACTTCGACCGGGTCGAGCAAAAGAACGTCCAATCTCAGTTCCACGCGAAGGCTTCGGTCGGAACGCTGAAGGTCCAGGGCCTCAAGCAGAACCTGCAGTTCCTCTTCGGCATGAAGATCGAGACCATCCCGCACAAGCTCACGTCGGACAACGACGACCAGCTCCTCTCAGGGGCCGACCTCGTCATCGACTGCCTCGACAACGGCGTGGCCCGTCGTCTCGTCCAGGGCTTCGTGCGCCGGTCTCACACGGCGTGCCTTCACGGCGCGCTAGCCCCGGACGGCGCGTTCGGCCGGGTGGTATGGGATGAGTCTTTCACCGTCGACGACGAGTCGCCGGACGCAAAGGCCACCTGCGAGGACGGCGAGCACCTGCCGTTCATCTCCGTCGTGTCGTCCCTTATGGCGAAGTCCGTCCAGGACTTCGTCAAGGACGGCAAGAAGAGGGGCTACCTCGTCCACCCCGGCGGGGTTTCGCCAGTCTAATGGTTGACAAAAGCCAATCTGCGATGTAAAGTAAATCGACACACGGGGAAGATGGGACTGGGTCCCAACCAGAAATGTAAATCTGGTGCCTTAGGCACTTCAAGAGTTGCCACTCGGACCGGAAACGGTCCACCAGGCGGTTCTCACACGCTCAGAACGTTCGAATCGTTCCTTCCCCACCGTCTGGCGTCCACAAGAGAAGGTCTCACAAGCAAATGCGGGTTCGAATCCCGCCTGATCCCGCAAGGGGTTTGTAGCCGAACTGGTACAGGCACTTTCCTCGCAAGAAAGCAAAGCAACAAGATCCCTCACTCGGTCGCCGGACTACTTACTGCCGGATCACAGAGGCTCGGTGCCTCACTTCCCATTCAAGGAAAGAAGAAACAGGCGTCCCCACTCGCTCCCGCAAGGGAGCACAAGGTGGCTCCCACAAGCAGGGTTCGACTCCCAAATCCGGCGCCAGAACGGCCCACCAGGTAAGCGCTCACACGCTCGCTAAGCACGACCCGGAGTCCGCAGTGACTCCGGGACCAGCGCTCCCACTCGGACCGTTCGAACTTTTCGCTTCACTCTTAGTGTAACTTAAGTCACGATGTTACGGGGGAAAATGGGACTGGGTCCCGCTTCTTTCGCAAGGAAGATGTTCCAGACTGCCCACTCGCTCCGGCAACGGAGCACCAGGACTGTCTCACAAGCTTAGAGGGTTCGAATCCCTCTTTCCCCTCCGAAGGAACCACCAGGCAAACGTCCACACGCATAGCTCAAAGTAGAGCGCTTCCCTTGAACGGAAGAGGTCGGGGCCTCAAAACCCCTGCACTCAACGACGCTGCCACTCGGTTCCTTCTACTTTCGCCCGATCACAGGGGCTCGGTGCCCCACTTCCCATCCAAGGAAGAGCTAACGCTCAACTAGACGGACCACTCGGGCCGGAAACGGCCCACCAGGTTAGTCTCACACGCAAAACCTCGGTTCGACTCCGAGATCGGGCTCCATTTTTCAGCAGTAACGTTTTGAGTGAAGAGACGGCTCCTCCAAAGGCTGCACGAAGCGCTCAGGCCGCTGGCCTGGCACGACCGCTGTCCCCGGAGGCTCCAACGGCTCTGGTGCTACCTCGGCGACCTCGCTTATCGCGGGCGAGTTCAGGATCGTTACCAGAACTGAAAGGTCTCTAGAGTTCTTGTCACCCCTCACTTCAATGAGGACCTGTGGCAAGTGCGAGACCCCGAAACCAGTCACGTCTTTCGCCAAGACCGGTGACTGTGACAAAGATGGCGTCCCGTACAGGCGCCGCATCTGTAGCGCGTGCCAGAGCCGACGGTCGAAAGAAACCGGAGGCGAAGCTTATAAAGCTCGACGCAGTAAGGCGCTCAAGCGCTCTCGGCAAGAAAACCGGGCGATGTTCATCGTCCGGGACTGCAGGGCTGTCGATCGTAAAAAGGAACTAGGTCCGAATGACCTGGATGTCGAGTTTGTCCGAAGCCTGATCGCAGACGGGTGTTGTTACTGCGGAGACTCGTCAATACGTATGACGCTGGACCGCATCGACAATTCCGTGGCACATCTCCGAGCGAACGTCAAACCTGCTTGTATTCGATGTAACTATGTAAGAGGGTCGATGCCCCACCGAGCTTGGCTCGTGGTCGCCACGGCGATGAGGAAAGCTCGTGAAGAAGGACTTTTCGGGGAATGGAGAAACGGTCCCGTCGCGAACTGGGGTGGACTCACTGACGGAGTGACTGTCTGAAGATTCCAACACCCTTCACAACTGGTCTTTTTGTAACGTGTCCGTCCGATGTTCACGGACGAGGAGACTGCGGCGCTCGAAAAGTTCCTGGCGACGGTTCGCCGAAGGGACTATGAGCGCCGCATACCGAAGTCCCCGTCGGGACGCCGGACACTCCTGTTCCCGGGAGAGCCCATGCCGGATCCCCACCCGGAGTCCGGGGTCTTCCGGACCCCTTCCTTGACCGTTTATGGCGAGAAGAAGGCATGGACCTCCTCCACATAGCCGCACGTGTGGCCGCGCGTTCCGCCGGTACCCACGGCGACAATCCGGACGATCTCGACCGCCATGAGGAGCGTGAGCGCCAGCACGACAAGGACATAAACGACAGGGTGGATGAGAGGAACCAGCGAAACAAGCCTCCGGAATCGAAGTATCACGAGGCACCGCGGGACATGACGGACTTCATCAACAAGAAGAACGCCGACGCCGAGGCTGTCATCAACGAGGGGAACCACGAGGAGAAGTATAAGAAGGATCTCGCGGACGCCGTTGCGAAAGCCGAGAAAGCCGACAAGGATTTCCGGAACAAGCCCTGGTGGAAGAAGCTCTTCTAAGACTAGGCCCTTTGTGACTTCTCCCTGACATGGACCTTCTGCGCATAGCCGCTCGCGTGGCCTCCCAGAGCGCCACCAGCCAGTGCTACACGGTCGGTATCTACGGCTCTCCCGGCTCCTCCGTGAAGCACGAGGACGTCGACGCCACGTCGATGATGGAGGGC
>Ga0315283_10004425_pt1 | contig 12241 bp, 13 predicted proteins | sample YL17G09_0_MG_FD_204541 | JGI IMG/M metagenome (GOLD analysis project Ga0315283, IMG submission 204541) | Sediment microbial communities from Yellowstone Lake, YNP, Wyoming, USA - YL17G09_0 | ecosystem: Environmental > Aquatic > Freshwater > Lake > Sediment | place: USA: Wyoming | collected...
TGCTCAAGGCCTGGGCCCTCGGCGCCCGCGGCACGATGATCGGCCGCGCCTACACCTACGGCCTGGGCGCGATGGGTGAAGCCGGCGTGACCGCAGCGCTCGAAATCATCCACAAGGAACTCGACGTGACGATGGCCTTTTGCGGCCACACACAACTCACCGAGGTCGATCGGCGCATCTTGCTGCCGGGCAGCGACTGACCCCGCGCCTCCGATGCGGCGGCGCTGGCCACCGACGTCACGGCCCTGTGGCCGCGGCCGCGACACCCCCGCGCGCCAGCACCAGTGCCTCGCGCAGCACGCCGAGGTCGCCGATGTGGTTGGCCAGCAGGAGCACCAGCCGGGCGTTGAGCAGTTCGCTCTGCGCATCGGTCAGCCCGCGGTGGGCGGTGATCAGCGCGTCGTAGAAGTCGTCGCCCGCCGTGTACGCCTGCCGGTGGCGTTCGCCGGGGGTGCCGAAATGGGGCTGGGTGTTCAGGGGCGTCATGGCGTCGATGTGTGTGTGGCACGGGCCAGCGCGGCGCGGACCGCGGCGGCGTCGAAATGGCGCCAGCGTGCGGCCACATGCTGGTCGGGGCGGATCAGGTAGGTGGTGCCGTGTCGCGCGTCGCAGCGCCGGGCGGCCAGGCCGTCGATGTCGGTCACCCAGGCATGGCCGGCGCCCACGTGCTCGCCCGGCGGCAACACGTACAGCGGTTGCACGGCGATGCGGCCACGCGCCATGGCATCGATGGCCGCCTCTTCGATGGCCTCAGGCACGCCGAAACGCAGCAGCACGAAGCCGTGGCCGGTGTGCGGCAACAGCCAGCCCCGTCGGCCGTCCGCTTCCCGCACCGGCGCGTCGTCGAGCGGCGCGCCCGGGACCATCCAGCCTTCGAACGCATCGCTGTCAGGCGTGTTCAGTGGCGAATCGGCCAGCACGGTCGGCACCGACAGGCGGCCACTGTTGACCAGTGCACGGCCGGCGGGCACATCGTCGGCGAGCGACAGGACGGCGTCGCGCAGCACGCGCGCGACGCGGCTCTTGGGGGTCATGAAATCGGTCGAGCGGGTCGAGTTGAGAATGTTCTCGTCGGCCGCCTGGCCACGCTCGTGGTCGTAGCTGTCGAGCAGTTGCGCGGGCGCCAAACCATCGATCACCAACTTCAACTTCCACACCAGGTTGTCGGTGTCCTGCACGCCCGAATTGGCGCCTCGCGCGCCGAAGGGCGAGACCTGGTGCGCGCTGTCGCCGACGAACAGCACGCGGCCATGGCGGAACTTCGCCATGCGCCGGCACTGGAAGGTGTAGACGCTGACCCATTCGAGCTCGAAGCCGATGTGCGCCAGGCCTTGGCTGTCGAGCGCAGCGCGAACGCGGGCCTGCACGCGCTCGGGGTCCTTCTCGGCTTCGGGGTCCGCCTGCCAGCCAAGCTGGAAATCGACGCGCCAGACGTTGTCGGCCTGGCGGTGCATCAGCGCGCTTTCGCCGCGGTGAAACGGCGGGTCGAACCAGAAGCGGCGTTCGGTGTGGGTCGACGGAAACTGTTCGCTGTCGAGCACGATGTCGGCGATCAGGAAGCGGTCCTGGAACACCTTGCCCTCGACATCCAGCCCCATCTGGCGGCGAATGCCACTCTTGCTGCCGTCGGCAGCGATCAACCAGTCGGCCTGCAGCGTGTAGCGGCCGTCGGCGGTGTCCACGTCGATCAGCACACCGTCGTCACCCGGCCTGATCGACGACAGCTTGTGCTGCCAGCGCAGGTCGATCGCCGGCAATTGCATGGCCCGCTCGACCAGGTACTGCTCGAGGTGGTACTGCTGCAGGTTGACCATGCCGGGGCGGTGGTGGCCGGCTTCGGGCAGCAGGTTGAAGCTGAAGACCTCGCGCTCGCCGTGGAAGGTGCGGCCGACGTTCCAGGTCACGCCCTTGGCCACCACGCGGTCGGCCATGCCGAGCCGGTCGAAGATTTCCAGCGTGCGCTTGGCGTAGCAGACGCCGCGCGAACCGATCGACACGGTGTTGTCTTCGTCGAGCAGGATCACCGGCAGGCCGCGCAACGCGGCGTCGATCGCCGCCGCCAGGCCCACGGGCCCGGCACCAACGATGACCAGCGGCACGCGCCGCGGCGCGACTGGCGCATCCAGCTCGGGCGCCCGACGATAGTCGTAGCGCGGCCAGGTGTACGTGGCGAGCATTTCGCCCTAGAACAACGGACGCATTCCCAAGCGAACACCGCGGAACCGGCTTTGCCGGGCCGCTGGTGTTGCCCCCCGGGGGGTGCGGCGAAGCCGCTTCGGGGGGGTCGTCATTTCTGGTGCATCCACGCGGCGTGCTTGGGCGCGCGCTTGGTGCGGTCCCACTCTTCGAGCATCTCCCACTTCACCTTGTCGAGCCGGGCGTTCATCTCGGGCGTCGCGGTGTCGGCGGCGAGCTCGAGACGATGGCCGCTCGGGTCGAAGAAGTAGATCGACTTGAAGATCGTGTGCTCGGTCGGGCCGACCACCTCGATGCCGGCGGCCTCGAGCCGCTGCTTCGTCGCTTCGAGCGTGGCCAGGCTGTCGACCTTGAACGCGATGTGCTGGACCCAGTCGGGCGTGTTGCTGTCGCGACCCATCGCCGGCGAGTTCGGCAGCTCGAAGAAGGCCAGCACGTTGCCCTGCCCTGCGTCGAGGAAGACATGCATGTAGGGGTCGGGTGCGCCGGTGGAAGGCACCTGGTCTTCGGCGATCGCAAGCACGAAGTCCATTTGCAGGTGCCGGCGGTACCAGTCGACGGTTTCCTTCGCGTCGCGGCAGCGGTAGGCCACGTGATGAATGCGCTGGAGCAATGCCATGTCAGTCTCTCCTTCCAAGCGACCGCCGCGGATCCGGCTCTGCCGGTCCGCCAGCGGTGCCCCCTCGAGGGGGAGCGCCGAAGGCGCAACGGGGGTGGGTCATGTCTAGCCTTCGAGGGTTCTCCACATCTGGGTGTCCCGCTCTGCGGTCCAGATGCGCGGGTCGCGGTATTGCGTGGCCTCGTCGTAGGCACGCGTCACGTCGAACGGCATGCAATGGTCGAAGATGACCCAATGGCCGTATTTCGGTTTCAGGCGGGCCAGGGTGTCCTTGTAGACCGCGTTCAGGTCCTTGCCGGCCGCCACGCCCGCTTGCACGCTGGCGTAGAGGTCGCTGACGAAGGCGCGGGTGCCGGCCAGGCCCGCGGCCACCTGCTCGGGCGTGGTCAGTGCCGCGCCGCGGCCAGGCACCAGCGCGCGCGGCTGCAACGCGGCGATGTTGTCGAGCGTGCGCGGCCAGTCGCTGTAGTAGGCGTCGCCGGCATACGGTGTCGCGTCGAACTCGACCAGGTCACCGGAAAAAAGGATCTTCTGCGCCGGCAGCCAGGCCACGGTGTCGCCCTTGGTGTGGCCGCGGCCGAGCTGGATCAACTGCACTTCGAGCTTGCCGAGCCAGATCGACATCCGGCCGCTGAAGGTGATGGTCGGCCAGGTCATGCCCGGCGGCACCGACTCGACGGCCTGGAACAGGCGCGGGAAGCGGCCGATCTCGCTGGCCTTGTCCTGCTCGCCGCGCTCGACGATCAGGTCGTAGGTGTCGCGGCTGGCGATGATCTGCTCGGGCGCGTAGCCCGAAGCGCCGAGCACGCGCACCGCGTGGTAGTGGCTCAGCACGACGTACTTGATCGGCAGGTCGGTGACCTCGCGGATGCGGCGGATCACGTCCTGCGCCATCACCGGCGTGGCCTGCGTGTCGATGACCATCACCGCGTCGTCGCCGACGATCACGCCGGTATTCGGGTCGCCCTCGGCGGTGTAGGCCCAGGCGTTGTCGGACAGCTTGGTGAAGCTGACCTGCTTGGCTTGCAGGTCGGCCTGGGAGGCAAACACTTTGGGGGCGGTCATGCGCAGGGCTCCAGCAGTCAACGGCGCGCCTCGCGCCGCCGCGCCATTGTCCTACGCCGCTCGGGCCGGTGGCGCCTACCGGGCGTTCGGGAAAAAGAGCTGCTCGCCGCCGATCTTGTAGCCGGCAATCGAAGCCTGCCCGGCCGGCGACACCACCCAATCGGCGAAGGCCTGCGCCAGCGCGACCTTGACATGCGGGTGCTTGGCCGGGTTCACGACCATCACGCCGTACTGGTTGAACAGCCGGCTATCGCCCTCGACCAGGATCGCCAGATCCGCGCGGTTCCTGAAGTTCAACCAGGTGCCGCGGTCGGCCAGCACATGGGCGTTGGTCGACGCCGCGATGTTGATCGCCGGGCCCATGCCGCAGCCGCAAGCCTGGTAGCCCTTTGGCGGAGCCGCGGCCACATCGAGGTTGGCCATCTTCCAGTAGCGCAGCTCGGCCGCATGCGTGCCGCTCTTGTCCCCGCGCGAGATGAACGGCATGCCCTGCGCGGCCAGCTTGCCCAGCGCCGCGACGATGTCCTTGCCCGTCACGCCCGCCGGGTCGGCCTTGGGGCCGATGAGCACGAAATCGTTGACCATGACCGGCAGGCGCTTCAGGCCGAACCCCTCGGCAACGAACTTCTCTTCTGCCGCCTGGTCGTGCACGAAGACCACGTCGGCATCGCCGCGGCGCGCGGCGTCGAGCGCTTGGCCGGTGCCGAGTGCCACGACGCGGATGTCGATGCCGCTGGCTGCCTTGAAGGCCGGCAGCAGGTGCGCAAAGAGCCCTGACTGCTCGGTGCTGGTGGTGGAGGCCATCACGATGAAGCGCTCCTGCGCGTTGGCCTGCAACGCAGCGCCGAACAGCAGTGCACCGGCGATCCGGAACATCACGCGGACCACGGCAACTCCCCCTTGAGGAACTGGGCCGCCGCGTCGGGCAGCGGTTGAGTGAAGAAGCCGGCCGTCGGCCGGTCGACGATGACATGCCCGCCTTCGAGGTAGACCACCCGCGTCGCCAGCCGTTTGGCCTGGCCGAGGTTGTGCGTGCTCATCACCAACGCCATGCCCTCCTGGGCAAACCCGGCGATCAGTTGCTCGACTTCGCGCTTGGCGCCGGGATCGAGGCTGGCGGTGGGTTCGTCGAGAAACAGCACCTGCGGCCGCACGGCCCAGGCGCGCGCGAGCGCCAGGCGTTGTTGCTGGCCACCCGACAGCACGCGAGCCGGGCGGTGGCGCTGATCGGCCAGGCCGACGCGCTCGAGGGCCTGTGCGGCCCTTGCGGCGCGCTCGATGCGGGGCACGCCCGCCAGCCACAGCGCCGCCATCAGGTTGTGCCACACCGACAGCCGCAGCAGGAAGGGCCGCTGGAAGACCATCGCCTGCGCCGGTTCGCGCCCCTGCGCGTCACGCACCACGCTGCGCGCACCGTCGTGCGCGAGCTGGCCATGCAGCAGGCGCAGCAGCGTGGTCTTGCCCGAACCGTTGGCACCGACCAGCGCCACCAGGTCGCCCGGCCACAAGGCGAAGTCGACGCCGGTCAACGCAGTCAGCGCGCCAAAGTGCACGGCCGCACGGCGCAACTCGACCCACGGCGCGGGACTCATCGCGGCACCGCCTCGGCATGGGCGCCCTGGCGGCGCTGCGCGACGGCAATCGCGCCGTTGATCGCTCCGACCACGCCGAGCAACACCAGGCCCAGCCCGAGCGCCAGCGGCAGATCGCCCTTGCTGGTCTCGAGCGCGATCGCGGTGGTCATCACGCGCGTGACGCCGTCGATGTTGCCGCCGACGATCATCACCGCACCGACCTCGCTGATCGCGCGACCAAAGGCCGTCAGCAGCACCGTCACCAGCGCCAGGCGCTCGTGCAGCAGCAGCAGCGCCGCGCTGGCCAGCACGCCGGCACCCATCGAACGAAGTTGTTCACCGTTACCGCGCCAGGCGTCGGCGATCAACTGGCGCGTCAGCGCCGCCACCACCGGCAGCACCAGGATCGTCTGGGCCACGACCATCGCGCGCGGCGTGAACAGGATGCCCCACGAGCCGAGCGGCCCCGAGCGCGACAGCAGCAGGTACACCACCAGCCCGACCACCACCGAGGGCAGCGCCAGCAGCGTGTTCAGCACCGCGACGACCGCGCGATGGCCGGGAAAGCGCGCCACCGCCAGCCACGCGCCGCCCGCCATGCCGAAGCCCGCCGCCAGCGCGCAAGCGCTTGCGCTGACGCCCAGCGACAGGCCGACGATCTCCGCCAAGCGCGCATCGAAACTGCTCACCAAACCCCACGCGGCGCGCAGGCTGTCGGCGAATCCGCCACCCATGCCAACCCCTCTTCACTGCAGGGCGATTGTTGGCAAACGCTGCGCGGCTGGCGATATGCCGCGGATTGCATAGGCTGCACGGGCCGCAGCAAGGCTTGTGGCACAGTCGGCGCCCCATGGCCCTCAAAGCAACCATCTTCAAGGCGCAGCTGCAGATCGCCGACATGGACCGCGGCATCTACGGCGACCATGCACTGACATTGGCACAGCACCCGTCGGAAACCGAGGAGCGCATGATGGTTCGGCTGCTGGCTTTCGCGCTCAACGTGCCGGCCGACAACCACCGCGGCGACCTGGTCTTCGCCCGCGGCCTGGCCGATACCGACGAGCCCGACCTGTGGCAGCTCGACCTCACCGGCCAACTCGTGCACTGGATCGAGGTCGGCCAGCCCGACGAGCGCCGCATGCTGCGCGCCGCCGCGCGCGCCGACCAGGCGACCTTCATTTCCTACAGCGCCAGCACGCCGATCTGGTGGGCCGCGGTGAAGAACAAGCTGACCCGCACCGAACGCCTGGCCGTCTGGCAGTTGCCGCCGGAGCAAAGCACGGCGCTCGCGGCGCTGGCGCAGCGCTCGATGCAGATCCAGGTCACCGTGCAGGATGGTCTGGTGTGGTTCAACGACGGCCAGCGGTCGGTCGAGCTCGCGCTGCAACCGTTGCTGGCTTGACGCGGGTCCGAGGGCATGGCGGATACAGTCATGGCCTGACGCTTCGCGCCCTCTGCCCCATGAACTGGTCCGTCCACCACAACCCCGCCGCGTCACGGTTCGAGACCGAGATCGAGGCACACCTGTGCGTGGCCGATTACCGCTTGGCCGGCGGTGTGATGACGATGACGCACACCTACGTGCCACCCGTCCTCGAGGGCCACGGGATCGCCGCGGCGTTGGTCGGCGCCGCGCTGGCCCACGCGCGCGCCGCCGACCTGCGCGTGCGGCCATCGTGCAGCTATGTGGCGCGCTACATGCGGCGCCACCCCGAGACGCTTGACCTGCTCGAACCCGGAGACTGACGATGCCCTTGCTGCCCCGCCGAAGCTGGATCACGCTGGCCCTGCTGCTGCCGCTGGCCGCATGGGCGCAGAGCTTTCCCAACAAGCCGGTGAAGATCATCGTCGGCTTTCCGGCCGGTGGGCCGCTCGACGCGCATGCGCGCCTGCTGGCCGATCGGCTGGGCAAGGAGCTGGGCCAGCCGGTGATCATCGATTACAAGGCTGGCGCCGGCGGCACGGTGGGCGCGGAGTTCGTGGCCAGGGGCGAGGCCGATGGCTACACGCTGCTGATGGCCAACACCGGCACGATGGTCATCAACCCCGCCGTCTATACCAAGCTGCCGTACCAGACCCTGCGCGATTTCGTGCCCGTGGCGCGCACCGCGCAGCAGCCGCTGGCGCTGGTGGTGCACCCCGACGTCAAGGCGAAGAACGTCACCGAGCTGGTGGCGTTGGCCAAGGCCAACCCGGGCAAGCTCAACTACGGTTCGGCCGGCAATGGCGGCATCAGCCACCTGGTGCCCGAGATGTTCAAGTCCGCCACCGGCACCTTCATCGTCCACATCCCGTACCGCGGCAGCGCGCCGGCCTTCACCGACCTGATGGCCGGCCAGGTGCAGTTGATGGCCGAGTCGATCCCGCAGGCCGCGCAGTACGTGAAGGCCGGCAAGCTGCGCGCGCTGGCCGTCACCAGCCGCGAACGCAACCCGGCACTGCCCGAGGTGCCGACGATGATCGAGGCCGGCCTGAAGGGCTTCGAGGTGGTGGGCTTCTACGGCGTGCTGGCACCGGCGGGCACACCGAAGGCCGCCATCGACAGACTCTCGGCCGCCTTCAAGGCCACGCTGGAGGCGCCGGATGTGCGCAGCCGGATGGTCACGCAGGGTGCCGACCCGGCCTTCCTGTCCAGCGACGACTTTGCCAAGTTCCTGGCTGCCGAAATGCCGCGCTGGGCCAAGGTCGTCAAGGACTCTGGCACCCAGCTGGATTGAACCGATGCTGCCGCAAGCCCAGGCCGTGCTGGACTTCTGGTTCGGCCCGGCCGACGACCCCGGCCACCGGCAAACGCGCCCGCAGTGGTTTGGCAAGGACGCGGCCTTCGATGCACTGATCGGGCAGCGCTTCGGCACGCTGATCGAACAGGCGCTCATCGGGGGTATCGCGCATTGGGTGGCGCCGCCGCTGGCCGCGCTGCCGGCGCTGGCGCAGCTGATCGTGCTCGACCAGTTCACGCGCAACGCCTTTCGCGGCAGCGCGCGCGCCTTTGCCGGCGATGCGATGGCGCTGCAGACGGCCCGGGCGCTGGTCGCGTCGGGCCTGGACCGCGAACTCACTGGCGTGCAACGCCTGTTCGCCTACCTGCCCTTCGAGCACGCCGAAGACCTGGCGCACCAGCGCACCGCCGTGCAGCTGTTCGGGCAACTCGGCCAGGACGAGCCTGCGCGCGCCGGCCTGCTCGAATGGGCGCGACGCCACCATGACGTCGTGGCCCGCTTCGGCCGCTTTCCCCACCGCAACGCAGCGCTCGGCCGTGCTTCGAGCGCCGAAGAGATGGAATTCCTGCAGCAGCCCGGTTCGGGCTTCTAGCCGCTCACTGGCGGGCAGGGCTGGCTTCTTCCTGCTCGCGCATCGTCACGCACTCGGGGTGGTTGCGCAGCGCAGGCTGCTCGCATTCACGCTTCATGCAGATCAGCATCGACAGGAACACGCGGTCGCCGCAGCGCGCGCGCGGGCCTGCCCCTGGCGCGACGGCCACGCCAGCGGTCGCCGCAATCGCTTCGGCGGCGGGCCGCGGCTTGGCCGCCGAGGCAGCGGCGTCGGGCGGCCGTGGCGCAGCCGCACTCGCCGCCACGGGCCCGCGGGCCGCCGTTCGCGCCGGCAGGATCGACAGGATCGTTTCCGACGCCGCAGCGTCGGCCGGTGAGGCACGCGCCGTCACCGCCACGGTCGAGGGTGCCTCGGCGCTCGCGGCCGACATGGCTGACGCGGCGGGCACCTCGCTTTGCGCGGCCACCGCGGGCATCGCCGGCACAGGGGTGGGCGATGGGCGCGTGAACCACCACCAGGCCAACAGATTGAGCAACAGCAGCACACCGAGCAGCCACAACGTGGCCGGCGATCGGGGCCGTGGGGTGGCCAAGGCCGCTGCCGCAGCGGCCCGCGGTGGCGGTTGCGATGCCGCAACCGACGGCGCGCTCGGCCGTTGCAGCACCGTTGCGGCAGACGACCTCTCGCCGGCTGCCGTCATGCCGGCCTGCGTGTCGGGGCCACTGAGATCGATGTCGGTCGGCGGCGGCCGCGGCGCGGCCGTGGCGGCCCACGCCGCCACACCCGGCACCGTCTTGTCGGCGGCCTGGCGGCCCGGCAGCGTGATACGGCCTTCGAGCACGTCGCGCAGCATGTGCACGCTCTGCGGCCGCTCGGGCGGCTTAAGGGCCAGCATCCAGTCGATCGCCGCCAGCAGGCCGGGTGAACAGTCGCGCGCACCCTGCAGGGCCAGGCGCGGCTGGTCGTCGTGCAGTGCGCGCGACGCGGCGGCCACCGGCGTCTCGCCGGTGATCAGGAAGTACATCGTGCCGCCGAGCGCGTAGAGGTCGGTCCACGGCCCTTGGCGCATCGCATTGGCGTCGGCGTACTGCTCGAGCGGCGCGTAATGCGGCTTGAGGATCGAGGTCAGCGCCTGCGTGCGGTCGCCGAGCACGCGGCGCGCAGCACCGAAGTCCAGCAGCACCGGCAGGCCGTCGTCGCCGAGCAGGATGTTGTCGGGCGACACGTCGCGGTGGTACACGCCTTCACGGTGCAGCGTCTCCAGCGCCGACAGCAGCGCATCGAGCACACGCCGGCAGGCCGCTTCGCCGGGCGGCACGATCATGCCCTGGCGCGCCTGTCGCAGCGTGCGGCCGACGTAGTACGGCATCACCATGTAGGCAGTGCCGTTGTCCTCCCAGAAGCGGTACACCTTGACCAGCGAGGGGTGGTCAAAGCGCGCCAGCAGCCGCGCCTCGTTGATGAACGATCGCAGGCCGAGCGCAAAGGTGTCGGCGGTCGAACTCGAACGCACCGAGACCTGCAAACCCGCGCCGCGGCCGGCCAGCGTGCCGGGCATGTATTCCTTCAGCGCGACTTCGCGTTCGAGCGCGTGGTCCCAGGCCAGGTAGACGATGCCGAAGCCGCCGCTGCCGAGCAGCCGACGCACCTCGAACTCGGCCACACGCGTGCCGGGGGCCAGCGCCTCGGGCGTATCGGCAGACAACAACGGCGGCGCGGCCTCGGACATGGCGGCAAGCTTACTTGACAGGTGCAGCGGCGCCCCATGCGTGCCCGCCCATGCTGCGTCATAAGCCACGACCGGGCGGCCACACCGATGGCCACGCTCAAGTCACCCGCAAAGGATGTCGAAATGTGTCGGTGGACCTCCGGCGGCGGCCGCGGTGCGCGGCAAATGTGCCTCACTTCACGCTGGCGAGATCGCTAAAGTTTTTTCAAGCCCGCTCCGATAACCCCACCAACGGGATCGAGAAATCGGATTCCGGGGTCCGGAGACCAGCCGGCCGAAGTGAAGACGAGGGTCCATCCAATACCTGCCCTCGATCGGATCGACGGATGACTGCCCCGGGCGCAGCCAGCGCAAGTTGGCACGGCAATGCCGGCGTCTGCCGGGAGTCATTCAACCTTCAGGAGATCTATCGTGGCAATGTCAGTCAACACGAACAACGTGTCCCTCAACGCCCAGCGCAACCTGGGCACCTCGCAGTCGTCGCTGGCGACGTCGATGCAACGCCTGTCGTCGGGCCTGCGCATCAACAGCGCCAAGGACGACGCCGCCGGCCTGGCCATCGCCGACCGCATGAACGCCTCGGTGCGCGGCCTGAACGTCGCGGCGCGCAACGCCAACGACGGTATCTCGCTGGCGCAGACCGCCGAAGGTTCGCTGGGCAAGGTCGGCGACATGCTGCAACGCATGCGCGAGCTGGCCGTGCAGTCGGCCAACGCCACCAACAGCGCTGACGACCGCAAGGCGCTGCAGGCCGAAGTGACACAACTGCGCGACGAAATCGACCGCATCGCCAAGGGCGCCAGCTTCAACGGCAAGAAGCTGCTGGACGGCTCCTTCACCGCGGCCACCTTCCAGGTCGGCGCCGGCTCGGGCGAGAACATCACCGTCGGTTCGCTGGCCGATACCCGCGCGTCGAATCTGTCGAACGTCTCCTACGCGGCACTCCAGGTCCCATCGTTCAACGCCAACACCGTGATCACTGCTTCCACCACCGCCATTGCCGCGGGTGGGCTGACGATCGACGGCATCGACCTCGGCGCCATTGCCGCGGCCAACTCGGGCCAGGAGCGCCTGGGTCAAGTGGTCGAAGCGATCAACCGCAAGACCAGCGACACCGGCGTCTCGGCCTACCTGGTTGATAACGGCTCCGGCAGTTTCGCGGTCGAGCTGTTGTCGTCAAAAACCAATGCCACCACGGGGGTGGCGCTGATTCCGGTGTTCGCGGGAGCCAGCTTCCTGGCGATCAACGTCGGCTTTGCGCCGCCGACCCTGGTGGCATCCAACGCGGCGAAGGGCATCGACACGATCGACGTCCAGACCGACAAGAATGCCTGGATCGCGATCAGGAAGATCGACAGCGCGCTGAACCAGGTCAGCAGTGCACGCGGCACGCTGGGCGCCGTCCAGAGCCGCTTCGAGAACGCGGTGGGCAACATCCAGATCCAGGCCGAGAACACCACCGCGGCGCGCGGCCGGATCATGGACGCCGACTTCGCCACCGAAACGGCGAACCTGTCGCGCTCGCAGATCCTGCAGCAGGCCGGCACGGCGATGGTCGCGCAGGCCAACCAGCTGCCCCAGCAAGTCCTGGCGCTGCTGCGCTGATCGATGCACTAGGCGCGACGCCGGCAGGTGCCGGTGTCGCCCGTCAAACCCTCTAGGAGATCTTCCATGCCCATGTCAGTCAACACGAACAACGTGTCCCTCAACGCCCAGCGCAACCTGGGCACGTCGCAGTCGTCGCTGGCGACCTCGATGCAACGCCTGTCGTCGGGCCTGCGCATC
>Ga0315283_10004426_pt1 | contig 12241 bp, 14 predicted proteins | sample YL17G09_0_MG_FD_204541 | JGI IMG/M metagenome (GOLD analysis project Ga0315283, IMG submission 204541) | Sediment microbial communities from Yellowstone Lake, YNP, Wyoming, USA - YL17G09_0 | ecosystem: Environmental > Aquatic > Freshwater > Lake > Sediment | place: USA: Wyoming | collected...
GGCTCGCTCCGCCCCAGCGCGGCGCCATAGGAACCGGCCGTGTGGGAGGTCAATACCGTCACCCCTACCACGGCCAGATCCGGCCCGGCGGCCTCAGCCGCCGCGGTCATCATCTCGATGCCCCCAAGGGTATGGACGGTCACCATCCGGACGCCGAGCCCCCGGGCCGCGGTGACCGCCTCGCGCACGGTGTTCGGGATGTCGTGCCACTTGAGATCGAGGAAGACCTGCAGCTTCCGTCCGACCAGATCCCGGACCAGGGCCGGTCCTTCCCGGGTCATCAGGATGGAACCGACCTTCACCCAGCGGACCTCGGGCAGCCGCTCCAGCATGCCAATGGCCGCCCCGGCATCCGGCAGATCGAGGGCGAGGACCAGTTCGGGTCGCTTCACGACTCCCTCCGCGCCAGACCGCTGACGACACGTTCCGGCAGCCTCGGGTCCGCCATTCCCGCCGTGCCGATCGCGACCAGCGAGGCCCCAACCCGCAGGTATTGCCTGGCGTCCTCCGCCGTCCGGATCCCCCCCACGCCAATCACGGGCATTCCCCCGGTTCGCTCGACCACGCGCGCCGCCGCCAGCACCCCGATGGGGAGCAGCGCCGGGCCGCTGACCCCCCCATTGCCGTGGCCGAGTCGGGGACGCGCCCCGCGGAAGAGCAAGCCGGGCATCGTGTTCACCACCGTGATCCCATCGGCACCGGCATCACGCGCCACCACCGCCAGCCCGGCGATGTCGGGCAGCGCCGGCGAGAGCTTCGCAAAGACCGGGCGTCTGGTGGCCGCGCGAACTCGTCGAACGATCCGGGTCACCGCGTCGGGATCGGCACCAAACTCCAGGCCCCCCTTGGCCGTATTCGGGCACGACAGATTCAATTCCCATCCGGCGATACCCGGACTCGCCTCCAATCCGCCCACCACTTCGGCGTATTCCTCCTCACGGAAACCAACCACGTTCACCAGCACCCGCGTCCGGCGGAGGCGTTGGGCCAGCCAGGGGATCTCCTGGGCCTTGACCCGGGCGAGACCGGGGTTCGCCAGCCCCACCGAGTTCATCATCCCCCCGGGGAACTCGGTGACCCTCGGTGGGGCGTTGCCAGCCCGCGGCTCGACCGAGACCGCCTTGGTGACGATGCCGCCGAGCGCGTCCAGATCAACCACGCCGTCGAGCTCCTGACCGAAACCCGCGGTCCCGGACGCCAGCAGCACCGGGTTCTGGAACGTGATGCCGAGGATGGTGCGGGCCAGGGGATGAGCGGCGGCGGGCGAATCGGTCACGCTGGTCGCGCTGTCAGTCACGGGATGCGCCGTCGCCCGAGGTCCGGGTGGTCGTGGTCTTCCGCTCGTAATCCGAGAGATAGCGCACGACGGCATCAGCGATGGCGCCCGCCAGCCGCCTCTGGTTCGCGGATTCGGCCATCAGTCGAGCGTCGTCCCGGTTGGTGCTGTAGCCCAGCTCGACCAGGACTGCCGGGCGCCGGGCGGTGTTGAGCACCATGAAGCCGGCCTGCTTGACCCCGCGATCCCCGCCGTCATGCACCTCCTCCAGGTGCGACTGGATCAGCTCGGCGACCCGGGCCGACTCGCGGAGGTGCTCGTTGACCTGCAGGTCCTTGAGAATGAAGCCCAGGCCGTCCTCCCCGTCAGCGCCGTCCGAAGCCTGTTCGAACCGGATCGACTCATTCTCCATCCGCGCGACCCGGGCGGCATCCTCGGTACGAGCTTCGGCCAGGAAGTACGTCTCGAAGCCACGAACTGCCGTGTAGCCGGCGCGGCGCGGTAACGAATTCACGTGGACGCTGACGAACAGGTCACAGTCCGCCGCACAGTACCCACCGCGGTCACGGAGATCGATCAGGGTGTCGCGGGTCCGGGTCAGCGTCACCTGGACGCCGCGGCGGCGCAGTTCCTCGCCCACGAGCAGCCCGACCTGAAGCGTGACGTCCTTCTCCCTGATGCCCCGGGGAAAGAACAGGCCGGGATTGCCTGGGTCCACACCCCCATGCCCCGGATCGATGGTGACGCGGTGGGTCCGGCGAAGCCCTCCCGGTCGCGCCTCGGCGACGGCCGCGGGAAGCGGTGGGGCCCCTCCATCAACGAGACGGGCCGAGCGGCCTTCCCAGCGGAACCGCTGTCCTTGATGCCTTGGCAGCACGTCGGTCAGGAACTGCAGTGGCAGGAACAGGGTGTCGCGACGAATCGCCGCCGGCGCCGCGAGCACATAGAGACGGTCGCCGATCAGGAAGACGGCGGCGCCAAGCAGGAACCGGAATTGGGTGGCGCCAACCGTGACATCGGCCCACACCCCGTCCGAGGAGGTCGTCCCACCGAGGGCCGAAAGTACCGCTCCGGCGGGCACCAACGGCCCCACATGCGGCTCGACCGTCACCTGAATCCGACGTTCGCCGCCGGTGGTCGCGATCGTGACGGCGAGCGGCGCGGCACCGGCCGACCCTGCCAGGAGGGCCAGGAGCAACGGCAGTCCGGTCACTCTCGCCCCTTGTGGGACAGCGCCCGGGCCATCTCGCGGTCGGCGATCCGGCGCTTGATGTCCTCGCGACGATCGTGGGCCTGTTTCCCCTTCGCCAGCGCCAGCGTCACCTTGGCTTTCCCGCGGCTGAAGAAGAGTTCCAGCGGCACGAGGGTCCGTCCCCCCTGCTCCACCGCCCCGATCAACTGTTCGATCTCCTTGCGGTGGAGCAGCAGCTTCCGGGCACGAACCGGCTCATGATTCCAGCGGTTTCCCTGCTCGTAGGGCGTGATATGCATGCCCTCGAGCCAGACCTCGCCATTCCGGACGGAGGCGTAGGCCTCCTTGATGCTGGCCTTGCCGGCCCGGAGCGACTTGACCTCGGTCCCACGCAGCATGATCCCCGCCTCGTAGGTCTCGAGGATGAAGTAGTCGTAGGTTGCCTTCGGATTCCGGGCGACAGAGACCCGCTCGCGCTTGCCCGAATCCACCACCGTTGGCCGGCTCATAACTCACTCTCCCAGCAAAACATAGGCCGGGTGTGGCCCGCGGGCAACGCACCGTCTTGCGGGACGCGGGAGCCGCCGCTAGCTTTGCGCGCTCGCCGGAGTGGTGGAATTGGTAGACGCGCTGCGTTCAGGGCGCAGTGGGCGCAAGCCCGTGGGGGTTCGAGTCCCCCCTTCGGCACTGTCCTCCCCGCAATCCTCTAGTACCGCGCCACCTTCCTGTCGATTTGTGCTGACCAGGCGTCGATTCCGCCCGCCAGGCTGCGCACATCGCCGAAGCCGGCGGCCAGCAGGAGTTCCCGCGCCGTCAAGGACCGGATGCCCGAGTGACAGACCGTCACTACCGGCCGGCGCCCGTCGACCTCATGCAGCCTGTCCCCCAGGGAGGACAGCGAAATGAGCTGGCTCCCTTCGATCCGCGCGATGCCCCATTCCCACGGCTCCCGCACGTCGATCATCTGGGGCACCGCCGGAGACGCCAGTTCGGCCTGCAGCTCCCTGGGCGTGATCTCGGCAGCCTGATCCGGAGCGTGGCGCACCCCGCAGAAGGCCTCATAGTCGACCGGACCCGTCACCGTGGGACGGTCACCGCAGACCACACAGGACCGGTCGCGCTTCACGGTCAGTTCCCGAAAGCGGAGCTTGAGCGCGTCGAAGAGCAGCAGCCTCCCGACCAGTGGCTCGCCCACCCCCAGAATCCACTTGATCGCCTCGAGCGCCTGCAGCGTGCCGATGACTCCCGGCAGCACCCCGAGGACTCCCGCCTCGGCACAGCTGGGGATCAACTGCGGCGCCGGGGGCTCCGCATACAGACAGCGGTAGCATGGCCCACCGGGTGCCGCGAACACCGACACCTGGCCCTCGAACCGGAAGATGCTGCCGTAGACATAGGGACGACCCGTCATCACCGCGGCATCGTTGACCAGATAGCGCGTCGGGAAGTTGTCACTGCCGTCAACCACGATGTCGAAGCCAGCCATCACCTCACGCACGTTCGACGAGGTGAGGCGAGTGGCCATCGGGATCACGACGGTCGCGGGATTCAGATCGTGGAGCCGGGCCTCGGCGGAGACCGTCTTCGGCAGACCCAGTGACGCCGTCCCGTGCAGCACCTGGCGCTGGAGGTTGGTCAGGTCCACCAGGTCGTCGTCCACGACCCCAAGCGTGCCAACTCCCGCGGCCGCAAGGTAGAGCGCCGCCGGGCTCCCCAGCCCGCCAGCCCCGACCAGGAGCACGCGGCTGGCCTTCAGCTTCTGCTGCCCTGCCACCCCGACCTCGGGCAGCGTCAGGTGCCTGGCATAGCGAAGGAGCTCGTCGGGGCGCAGTTCCGGCGGATGGTCAGTCATGGGTTGCGTCGGTCAGGAGGCATGCCTTGATAATAAAAGAGCCCGGCGTCCTGCCGGGCTCTCGATCGAGGCGGAGCGGCTCAGCCGGCGACGCCGAGGGAAATCAACTCCTGAACCTGCGCTTCGTCCTTCATGAGGTCGGCGAGCGTCACGCTCGAGAGGAGATCGTCCACCCGGCGCTGCAGCGCCTGCCAGACCGGCCGGATCGAGCAGGTATTGCTGGGGTTGCACCGGTCGGCGTGAACCGGATGCGTCTCGCAGTTGACCTCGAAGGTCTGTCGTTCCGAAGCAGTCATCACGTCTCGCACCGTGATCTGCCCCGGGTCGCGGCCCAGGAAGTAGCCGCCCTTCGCTCCGCGGACACTCTCGACCAGCCCCGCCCGACGGAGCCGCAAGAGGATCTGCTCCACATAGTCCGGGGGGAGCCGCTCCGCATCGGCCAACTCGCGGGCAGGCATTGGACCAGTTCCGCTCCGACCCCGTTTCGCGAGGTGGATCGCGATGATCAGGCTGTATTCAGTCCAGGTAGTGACTCGCATGGTGCCAATATAACACCGAATGCCGAACAAAGAATGAAGGTATGTTCCAAAATTCTTAATGATTTCATAGGAATTGGTTTCCCCGCCATTCCGGCCTCATCCGCCGCCTGGCAGGCTCTTCCCACCCGGAATCCCGATCTCCGTCATGGCCCGCAGATCCAGTACCTGTTCGAGTTCCGATCCCTCGAGGATCTTCTTCTGCGTCACCAGTTCCTTGACGGTGAGCCCCGTGGCGATGGCCTCCTTGGCCAACCGGGCCGATTCGGCATAGCCGAGCTTTGGAGCCAAGGCGGTCACGAGAGCCGGGCTGCGCTCGAGCCAGTGGGCGCACTGTTTCTCGTCGGCCTCGATGCCGCGCACACACGAGACATCAAACACCCGGGTGGCGGCGGCCAGGATCTGGATGGCAAACACGATATTGTGGGTGATGACCGGCATCATGACGTTGAGCTCGAGCTGGCCGGCTTCGGCGGCAGTGGCCACCGTGGTGTCACACCCAAGGACCTGATAACAGACCTGGTTCACCATCTCCGCGATGGACGGGTTGACCTTGCCCGGCATGATGCTCGAGCCGGGCTGCACTGCCGGGAGGAGGATCTCCGCCAACCCGGTCCGCGGCCCGGATGCCAGCAGCCGGATGTCGTTGGCGATCTTGTTGAGGTCCAGGGCGTACGCCCTGACCGCCCCGCTCATCGTGGCGATGTCGCCCATCGACTGCATGAGCTGGATCCGGTCGGGGGCCACCCGCAGCTCGAGCCCGCTGACGTCGCTGATCCGTGCCACCATCAGTTCGGGGTACTGCGGCTCGGCATTCAGGCCGGTACCGACTGCGGTGCCGCCAATGCCCATGGCACGGAGCCACTCTGCGGCTTCCGCCAGCTTGGCCTGGTGTCTCGCCACGGTGTGCCCGTAGGCCGTGAACTCCTGGCCGAGGCGGATCGGGGTGGCATCCTGCAGATGGGTGCGCCCCGACTTGATGACATGATCGAAAGCCTTCCCCTTCTCGAGGCACGCCTCCGCCAGGCCGTTCATCGCCTCGAGGAGCCCCGGCAGGGCGGCGAGCGTGGCGAGCCGCATCGCGGTCGGGATCACGTCATTGGTGCTCTGCGCCATGTTGACGTGATCGTTCGGGTGCACCGGGCTGTAGGCCCCGCGCTTGTGGCCCAGGATTTCGTTCGCGCGGTTGGCGAGCACCTCGTTGCAGTTCATGTTGTGGCTGGTCCCCGCACCGGCCTGGTAGACGTCCACCACGAACTGGTCCCGGTGGCGCCCGCCGAGGATTTCGTCCGCGGCCTGCACGATGGCATCGGCGAGAGCCGGCTCGAGCCGCCCGGTCTGCTTGTGGACCAGCGCGGCGGAGCGCTTGATCCAGAGGACCGCATCCACGAAGATCGGGAGGGGTCGGAGGCCGGAAATCGGGAAGTTCTCGACCGCGCGCTGAGTCTGAATGCCATAGAGCGCATCTGCGGGAACCGGTTTTTCGCCGAGCGGGTCTTTTTCGATACGGGTCGACATAGGGATCAGAAGGCGAGGGTGAGAGATGTCGGACTACGTGATACGGGCCGCGTCAGCCGCCCGGTTCGATACCGCCAAGGCCACCAAGACTGACCTGGTGGAGGGGAGCCGACTCAAGCTTGGGCTCAATTGCTTCGAGCCTGGGCAACTCCAGCCGGCACATACACATGCGGCAGCTGACAAATTTTACCTGCTCCTCTCGGGAAAGGCGAGGATGCGGCTTGGCGACGACGCGGTCCTGGCCGAAGCCGGGGACCTCGTCTGGTGCCCCACCGGCCTGGTCCACGGTGTCGAGGAAGCGCTCGAACGGACGGTGATGCTGGTGGGAATGGGCCCCCCGCCAGGCGCCTGAAGGGAGTAGACAGGAAGCAGGAAGCAGGAAGCTCAGTCCCCCGGCTTCCTGCTTACTGAAGAAACGGATTGCTCCGCCGCTCCGCCCCGATGGTCGTCGCCGGGCCGTGCCCGCTGTGGACGACCGTATCGTCGGGCAAGCTCAGCAGTTCTCGCGTGATGCTCTCGATGAGTTGCTGGTAGTCGCCGCCGGGCAGGTCGGTGCGGCCGATCGAGCCGGCGAACAGTGCGTCCCCGGACAGCACGACGCCCGGGCCAACCAGGCTGACGCTGCCGGGTGAATGGCCGGGCGTTTCGCGGACGGTGAATTCGACCGATCCGACCCTGAGCCGCTGCCCCGCGATCAGTGGCTGGTGGGGCGCCGGCGCGGGATCAAGGTGCATCCCGAACCAGAGGCCCTGCTGCGGAAGACTGTCGTAGAGCGGCCGGTCGGCAGGGTGCAGGTGGATCGGTGCGCCGGTGGCCCGGTGCATGGCCGCCACGCCGACGACGTGGTCGAAGTGAGCGTGGGTCAGCCAGATCGCGGTCAGCCGCCAGGACCGTTGCTTCAGTTCCGCGAGAAAGGCCTGGGTCTCCTCCCCGGGGTCCACGATGACCGCCTCGCCGGTCGCCCCGTCGGCGATGAGGTAGCAGTTCTCCTGGAACTGGCCGTTCGGAATCGCCACGATGGTGGGTTCAGACACCCGCCGCCATGCTCCGACGCTCGGTGAGATACTTCTCCACGGCGATCGCGGCGGTGGTGGCGTCCCCGACCGCGGTCGTCACCTGGCGGGTCAACTGCACCCGGAGGTCGCCGGCGGCGAACAGCCCCGGAATGGACGACATCATCCGGTCGTCCGTGACGACATAGCCGTTGGCATCGTGGTCGAAGTGTTCCCGGATGATCCCGCTGTTCGGCGTGAACCCGACGAAGATGAACGCGCCCGTCACCGGCAGCGTCGAGGTGGACCCGTCCAGGGTGTTCTCGAGGGCAAGTCCCTTGGTGCCCTGCACGTCCCCCAGGACCTCGGTGACGCGGGTATGCCAGACAACTTCGATCTTCGGATTGGCGAAGAGCCGCTCCTGCAGCAGCTTCGACGCGCGAAACTGGTCCCGGCGGTGGATCACGTACACCTTGGCGGCGTAGCGGGTGAGGTAGTCCGCCTCTTCCACCGCCGCATCGCCGCCGCCGATGACGGCGATCGTCTCGCCCTTGAAGAACGCCCCGTCGCAGACCGCACAGTAGGAGACGCCCCGGCCGGCATACTCGGTCTCGCCGGGGACACCGAGCTTGACCGGAGTGCCGCCGGCGGTCACGATCACGGCAGGGGCACGGTAGCTGGTGCCCGAGCCGGTCTCGACCCGGAAGGTCCCATCCGGCTCACGGACGACGCCCTCGACGTTCTCCATCCGGATGTCCGCCCCGAACGCCTGGGCGTGTTCGGTCATCTTCTGGGCCAACTCCGGCCCCAGGATGCTCAGGAAACCGGGATAGTCTTCGATCTTCTCGGTATTGAGCAGTTCGCCGCCCGGGATGCCCCGCTCCAGCAGCACCGCCTTGAGCATGCCCCGCCCCGCGTACATGGCGGCGCAGAGTCCGGCAGGCCCGCCACCGATGATGATCACTTCGAAGTCGTTGTCCGTCATGGCACCCCTGCAGACTGCGTGCTGAAGGTACTCGTCACCGCGCCGGCCGGGCGCGCTCCATTATTTCCAGCCATTCCAGCGGCACTGCGCTGGTGCCCAGCGGGGCCTGGCCCTCGTCCTGTGCGTCGCCGTGCCAATCGGTCCCGCCAGTGCAAACCAGCCCGATGACCCGGGCGATTTCCCGAATCTGGGCCATGAGTTCCGCTCCATGGCGAGGGTGGCTCGCTTCGACGGCATCGAGACCGTCGGCCTTGAGCATCTGGAGCGTGGCCCGGTTCGCCCGGTCCTTCAGGTGCGCGGCCGAGACGATCCCGCCCATCCCGTGCACGAGATCGGCGACGTCGGCGAGCAGCGGCAGGACCTTCTCGACGTAGGCGCGCCGTCCCTGTCCCAGGAATTCGTCAAATGCGGCGGCCACATCCCGGACCTTGCCGAGGCGGACCAGCGCCCTGGCGACGTGGGGACGACCGACCGCCGCATTCCCCGCCTCGGCGAAGACGTCCTCCGTCCCGATGTCGATGCCCCAGGCCTGGAGCCCCTCGACCATCTTGCGGGCCCGGTCAATCCGCATCGCCCGCTCGCTGGCCAGGAACCGGTTGAGCGCGGGGTTGTCGAGCGGCAGGAAGTAACCGAGCAGGTGCATCTCGCCCCAAGCGACCTTGACGGAGAACTCGCAGCCACTCACGACCCGGATGCCGAGCCGCTCCCCCTCGGCGACGGCTTCGGCCACCCCGTCGATGGTGTCGTGGTCCGTGAGGGCGATCGCGGCCAGCCCTATGGCATGGGCGCGCCGAACCACCTCGGCCGGCGGCAGCGTGCCGTCGGACGCGGTGGAATGGAGGTGCAGGTCCGCGCGCAGGGGGGTCAGCGTCGGTACCCCAGTTCGGGCGACGTCCAGGAGGGCTGCGAACGGGCCAGGAGGTCCACCAGCGCCTGATCGGTCAGCAAGGCCAGCGACAGCTCGGTGCTCTTCACCGCCAGCGGCGAGTACCGGGCAATGCGCTGCTGCCGCGGCTCGTCGGCGCTGGTGAACACCACTCCGAACTCGTCCTTGGCGTACTGCGTTCGGCGGCCGCTGGCCGCGACCGTCCAGCGGCGCCCGTCCTTCTCAATGAAACGCTTGGCCATAGGTTCACCCCTCAGTCTGCTTTGGCATGGCGACCTCCTCCCAGAGGACGTCACCATCCAGGTAGTTACCAATCCGCCTGATCTGCGAGTCGAGCGCCTGCTCTGCCACCGTCACCGGGGTGCCGGGCACCGCACCCGTCCGCGCCCGTCCCTCCCGGAACTCCAGGAACAGCCCGGGCCGCAACGGGGAGCGGAAGACCCAGAGGTGCTCCCCCCTCGCCTCGAACAGTCCGGCCAGCGTCCCAACCAGCCGCAGGTACTCCGCCTCCGCGGCGGCCGACACGGTCACCCGCGCGGCGATCAGGGACCGCGTCATCACCCGGACCAGGTCAGGTCGCGTTCTCGGCGAACCCTTCGAGCGACTTTCGCAGGTCGGCCAGGAACCGGTCGGCGTCCGCCCCGTCCACGATCCGGTGGTCGAACGACAGGGCCAGCATCCCCTTGGTCCGAATCCCCAGGGCATCGGTGCCATCGGGCGCGGTAATCACCGCCGGGCGTTTCTCGATCGTTCCGACGGCAAGGATGGCGGACTGCGGCTGATTGAGCACCGGCAGGCCGATGAAGGTCCCGAAGCCGCCAGGGTTGGTGATCGAGAAGGTGCCGCGCTGGATCTCGTCGGGATTCAGCCGCTTGGTCCGCGCCCGCTCCGCGAGGTCGCTGATCGCCCGGGCCAGACCGAGCAGCGACAACTCGTCGGCGTGCCGGATGACCGGGACGATGAGGCCCCAATCCAGTGCCACGGCCACCCCGAGATTGATCTCGCGGCGGAACACGGTGCTCTCACCCATCACGGCGGCGTTGAGCACCGGGTGCTTCCGGAGGTTGTCGGCCACTGCCTTGGCGATGAAGGCCAGGTAGGTCAGGTTCACACCGCGCCCGGCGTAATCGGCCTTCTTGGCGGCCCGGAGCTGCCCGACCCTGGTGTAGTCGATCTCGATCACGCTCTGCACGTGGGCCGAGACCCGGCGTGACATGATCATGTGATCCGCGGTCAGCTTGCGGATCCGCGACCACGGTTCGACCCGATCCCCTTCCCAGGGCTCGACCACGGGGCCGGGAATCAGGTGCACCGCCCCGGCGACCGGACTGGCCGGGACCATCGGAGCGGCGGCGGCTGGCGGAGCCACCGGCGGCGGCCCCTTCTCCAGGTAGCTCAGGACGTCGCCTTTGGTGACCCGGCCAGCCAGCCCGGAGCCCGGGATGGCGGACAGGTCCAACTGGTGCTCGGCCGCCATCTTGCGCACCAGGGGCGAGGACTTCCGGCGCAGGCGGTCTTCGAGCGATTCGTCTCCGGCGGCAGCCGGGGCGGGCGGCGCCACCAGTGGCAGCGCGGGCACGGGCTCCACCCGGGCGGGAGGAGCGGGCGCCGCCGGGGGAGGCACCGGAGGGACGATGGCCGCCGGCGTGGGGGCCGGCGCCGAGACGGCGGCGGCGTCAGTCTCGATACGCGCCACGACCGTCTGCACCGCCACCGTCTGCCCCTCCTGCACGAGCACTTCCGCCAGCACGCCCGCCATGGGGGCCGGGATCTCCGCGTCCACCTTGTCGGTGGAGATTTCGAAGATCGGTTCGTCCCGCTTGACGGGATCACCGACCTTCTTGAGCCACTTGGACAACGTGCCCTCGGTGATGGACTCGCCCATCTGGGGCATGATGACGTCGATCTTGGCCATCCCTCAGTCTCCTTAGTACGCCGCCAGCCAGCGAGCTGCCTTCACCAGGTCCGCCGTCTGCGGCAGCACATAGTCTTCGAGCGTCGGCGCGAAGGGCAGCGGCACATCGTGTGCGCAGACCCGCCGGACCGGCGCATCCAGCCATTCGAAACAGAGATCGTTGATCCGCGCGGTGATCTCGCCGGCGACCCCGCCAGTGCGGGTGTCTTCGTGCGCGATCAGCACCCGGCTGGTCTTCTTCACGGTGGCCACGATCGCCGCGTCATCCATCGGCAGGAGCGAACGGAGGTCGAGCACCTCGACCGACAGCCCGTCCTCGCGCTCCAGCTGTTCCGCCGCCTCGAGCGCCTTGAACACCATCGCCGAGTAGGTGATGATCGACAGATCCTTCCCTTCCCTCGCCAGGCGCGCCCGGCCGATCGGGGTCAGGATCTCCTCGCCCTCGGGCAGGTGCTCCTTGATCCGGCGGTAGAGGTACTTGTGCTCCAGGTACAGCACCGGATCATCGTCGCGGATCGCGGACTTGATCAGCCCCTTGGCGTCCCTCGCGGTGGCCGGACAGACGATCTTGAGTCCCGGCGTGTGAAGGTAGGCCGCCTCCACGTTCTGGGAATGGAACGGCCCGCCGCGAACGCCGCCACCCGACGGTCCCCGCACCACCATCGGCGTCGCCAGGCCGCCGGCACGATAGCGGGCGGTGGCGACATAGTTCGTCAGGAAGGAATACGCGTTCGACATGAAGTCGATGAACTGCATCTCGCACACGGGCCGGAACCCCATGTGCGCCGCGCCGGCGGCGGCTCCCACGATCGCCACCTCGGCGATCGGCGTGTCGATGACCCGGTCCTCGCCGAACCGGGCCTGGAGCCCCTCGGTGACCTTGAAGGCCCCGCCGAAAGCGCCAATGTCCTCGCCCAGCAGGAAGACGCGCTCGTCGCGGGCCATCTCCTCGAAGAGCCCCTGCCGGATGGCTTCGAGATAGGTGGTCTCAGCCATCGAGCCTCCGGTACCATTCCACGTCGGCCCGCGGCAGGTCGGCGTAGACCCCGTCGAGTGCGGTCTCGGGGGCCGGCAGCGGTTCGTCCTCGC
>Ga0315283_10004427_pt1 | contig 12240 bp, 9 predicted proteins | sample YL17G09_0_MG_FD_204541 | JGI IMG/M metagenome (GOLD analysis project Ga0315283, IMG submission 204541) | Sediment microbial communities from Yellowstone Lake, YNP, Wyoming, USA - YL17G09_0 | ecosystem: Environmental > Aquatic > Freshwater > Lake > Sediment | place: USA: Wyoming | collected...
GCGGAAGCACGGGGTCGTGGACAAGTTCGTCGAGTTCTTCGGGCCAGGTCTGGCCAGCCTCGGGCTCGCCGACCGCGCCACGATCGCCAACATGGCTCCGGAATACGGGGCCACGATGGGCTTCTTCCCGGTCGATGAGGAAACGCTCACGTACCTGCGCCGCACCGGCCGAGGTCGGGAGGCTGACCGGACCGAGGCCTACTGCAAGACGAACGCCCTCTTCCATACGGCCGGCTCCCCGGATCCGGACTTCTCCGCCACGCTGATCCTGGATCTGGCCTCCGTGGTGCCGAGCCTGGCCGGCCCGCGCCGGCCCCAGGACCTGGTGCCGCTCGCAACCCTCAAGCAGAACTTCCTCGGATCGCTGAACGAATTGGCGCCCGCAGCCCGCCAACAGGCTGGCAGCGTCAGCATCGCGGCCCCGGTCGCGACCATCACCATGCAGGGCCAGCAGGTCGAGGTCGCGGACGGCTCCATTGCCATTGCCGCGATCACCAGCTGCACCAACACGTCGAATCCTTCGGTGATGATGGGCGCCGGCCTGCTGGCGAAGAAGGCGGTCGAGAAGGGACTCCACAGCCGGCCCTGGGTCAAGACCAGCCTCGCCCCCGGCTCTCGCGTGGTAACCGATTACCTCACCAACGCCGGTCTGCTGCCCTATCTGGAGAAGCTGGGGTTCCAGGTGGTGGGTTATGGCTGCACCACCTGCATCGGCAACTCGGGCCCTCTCCCGGAGCCGGTGGCCCAGGCGATCGACGAGCAGCAACTGGTGATGGCCGCCGTGCTCTCGGGCAACCGCAACTTCGAGGCCCGGGTGCACCCGCAGATCCGGGCCAACTATCTGGCCTCGCCGGTCCTGGTCGTGGCCTTCGCCCTCGCTGGGCGGGTGGATATCGATCTCGCCGTGGAGCCACTCGGCATCGCCGACGACGGAACCCCGGTGTTCCTGAAGGACGTCTGGCCCAGTGCGGAGGAGATCAACCAGGCGATGGCAGAGGCCCTCAGCTCCGAGTTGTTCGAGCGGCAGTACGCCACCGTGTTCGACGGCGACGAGGAATGGCGGCAGCTCGCCGTGCCTCAGGGCAGCCGGTTCGCCTGGGACAGGGCCTCGACCTACGTGCAGGAGCCGCCCTTCTTCGTGGACCTGCCCGCCACGCCCGGGGCGCTCTGCGACGTGACGGCCGGCCGGGTGCTGGCCGTCCTGGGGGACTCGGTGACGACGGACCATATCTCACCGGCCGGCTCGATCCCGAAGAACGGCCCCGCCGCCCGATACCTCCTCGAGCACGGTGTCCAGCAGACCGACTGGAACACCTTCGGCGCCCGCCGGGGCAACCACGAAGTGATGATGCGGGGCACGTTCGGCAATGTCCGGATCAAGAACGCTCTGGTGCCCGGCAAGGAGGGCAACTGGACCGAACACCTGCCGAGCGGCGAGGTCATGTCCATCTACGACGCCGCGATGAAGTACGCGGAAGCCGGGACACCCCTCATCGTGCTGGCCGGCAAGGAGTACGGCACCGGCTCGAGTCGCGACTGGGCGGCCAAGGGCACCACCCTGCTCGGCGTCAAAGCGGTGATTGCCGAAAGCTACGAGCGCATCCACCGGAGCAACCTCGTCGGGATGGGTGTCCTGCCCCTGGCCTACGAGCCCGGCCAGAGCCGCGAGTCGCTCGGCCTGACAGGCCGGGAAGGATTCACCATCACCGGGATCGCGAAGGACCTTACGCCAGGCGGCCGCGTGACCGTCGTGGCGACGGCTGACGACGGCTCGGCCAAGACGTTCCAAGCGGTGGTCCGGCTCAACAGCGCGGTCGAGATCGACTACTACCGGAACGGCGGAATCCTGCCGCGCGTGCTGCGGATGTTCATGGGGGGGTAACGGACACAGACGGACGGTCGGACGGTCCGGGGATCGGCAGGAAAAAGATGGGCCTCCGCGAAGGGAGGCCCATCTGTATTCCAGTCCGTCCGACCGCCCGACCGTCCTTCTACGCCACGAGATCCTTGAGCCGCTCGCCCGTCTCGCCTTCGCGGAGCCGGAGGAGGGCCCGGTCACGCAGTTGACGGATCCGCTCGCGGGTCACGCCCATCATGCGGCCGATCTCCTCGAGGGTCCGGCTGTTGCCGTCCTCCAGCCCGAAATAGAGCTTGAGGACCTTGGCGTCCCGCGGCGGGAGCACGGCCAGGGCCGCCTCGATGTCGGAGGTCTGGCTGTTGGCCATGGTGCTGCTGTCGGTCCCTTCCTGGTCGGCCGTGGCAAAGCGCTCCATGCGCTCATTGCCGTCGCCGTCGCGGGTGGGGTGATCGAGCCGGACCGCCTCGGAATTGAGCGCCGAAAGCGACCGGACCGCCTCGACCGTGAGGCCGGTGGCACGCGCCAGTTCCTCGGTGGTGGGCATCCGACCCAGCTTTTCCTTCAGCAGGGTGGTGGTACGGCCCAGTCGGCTCAGGTCAGCCGTCCGGTTGAGCGGTACCCGCACCGGACGGCCGTGCCGGGCGATCGCCGCCTGCACTGCCTGCCGGATCCACCAGACGGCGTAGGAGATGAACTTCACGCCACGATCCGGATCGAACTTCCGGGCGGCGGTCATGAGGCCGAGGTTGCCCTCGCCGATCAGGTCGACCAGTGGCACCCCACGGTTCTGGAACTTCTTGGCGACCGAGACCACGAACCGCACGTTGTGGCGGGCCAGGCGCTCCTGGGCCACCACGCTGCCCCGGAATGCCTTCCGGGCGAGCTCCATCTCCTCCTCACGATTGAGGAGGGGGACTCGGCTGATCTCATCGAGATAGAGATCGAGGCTTTCGCGGCCTTCATCGACAGCACGGGCAATCTGTGCCGGACGAACCGCACGACGCTTTGGGCGGGAACCAACGCTCACTGTCGCAACCTCCTGTAGACTCAGCGCATTCCAACGATCCGCTGTCGGAATCGCGCCATGAGAATCGATTATTTTCGCGGGGCCAATTTAGCACCTAAATCGCACAAAATCAATAAGTTAGCTAACTGTATACAGCATTTGACTTTGCGGGCCGACCCGGCGCGGCTACGCCATATTGGCAGGCGGCATTGTGACCCAGATCACGCCTACGAGATGCCCACGGAGCCAGGTTCGTCGCACTAGTGAATACGCTCACGGGAGGCCCGCCATGCACTCCCGTTACCGTATTGTTACAAAACCCCTGCATGGGGCACGCTCCCGGGGCTGAACGCCGAACGGGCGGCCCAGCAGGCCGCCCGTTGGTTATCGAGTCTCGACTGGGCGTCAGTGCATCCCACTGCCCCCGGAGAGCGCCTTGACGAGCTCCCCGATCACGTTCTTCGCGTCCCCGAAGAGCATCCAGGTCTTCTCCGAGAAGTACAGCTCGTTGTCGATCCCCGCGAACCCGGGGTTCTTGCTCCGCTTGATCGCGAAGATGGTCCGGGCCTTGTCTGCGGCGATGATCGGCATGCCGTAGATCGGGCTGGTCTTGTCGTAGCGAGCCGCGGGGTTGACCACGTCGTTCGCGCCCACCACCAGCGCGACGTCGCACTGGGGCATGTCGGCGTTGATGTCGTCCATCTCCAGCAGGTCGGTGTACGGGATGTCCGCTTCCGCCAACAGCACGTTCATGTGGCCGGGCATGCGCCCCGCCACCGGGTGGATCGCGAACTTCACCGTGATCCCGCGCTTCTTGAGCTGGTCGTAGAGTTCTCGCACCTTATGCTGCGCCTGCGCGACCGCCATCCCGTAGCCCGGGATGATGACGACCAGGTTCGCCTGTTCCATGATCTGGGCGGCCCCCTCGAAGGTCTCGCCCTTGTAGACCTTCTGCTCCCCGGTGGCCTTGGCCACCTGGACCTGCCCGAAGGCCCCGAACAGCACGTTGGTGAACGAGCGGTTCATCGCCTTGCACATGATGATCGACAGGATCAGGCCGCTGGAGCCGTCCAGCGCGCCGGCCGTGATCAACAGCTTGTTGTCGAGGACGAAGCCCATCGCCACGGCCGACAGGCCGGCGTAGGCATTCAGGATCGCGATTACCGTCGGCATGTCCGCGCCGCCGATGGGGATGATCAGCAGGACGCCGAAGATCAGCGCGATGGCGATGATGACCGGGAACACCAGTGGCGCCCAGCTCGCCGTCGGATTGAGCACCAGGGCGATGCCGAGACCGACCCCGACCAGCAGCAGGGCCAGGTTGCTCAGATTCTGCAGCGGATACGTGACCGGCCGCTGGGGGATCCACTTGACCTCCTGAAGCTTCCCGGCCGCCATCAGGCTGCCCGTGAACGTCAGGAAGCCGAGGATGATCTCGGCGATGATGGCCACCATCTTGAAAGGCGTGAGGTTCTCCGGCCCTTCCTGGAGCCACAGGTAGTACTTGGCGGTTCCCACCAGGCCGGCCGCCATGCCGCCGAAGGCATGGGACAACGCCGTCCGCTGCGGCACGGCCGTCAGCGGCACCCTCGACAGCGGCCAGCCGACGGCGACGCCGAGGATGATCGCGATGACGATCCAGCCATGGTTGACGATGAACGGCTGTCCCCAGGTGGCGAGGACGGCGATGGCCATGGCTCCCACGCCCGCGAACACGCCGTTCCGGGCGGTCTTCGGGTCGTTCATCCAATGGAGTGAGAAGATGAACAGCGCCGTGGCGATGAGGTAGAAGAACTGGACGAAGGCGTAGTTCATTTCTTCCCCCCGTCATCCTGCTTGAACATCTTGAGCATCCGGTCGGTGATGAGGAACCCGCTCACGATGTTCGTCATGGAAGCGAACAGCGCGATCGCCCCGAGGATCCGGATGTTGGTCGGGTATTCCGGCCCGACCACGAGGATCGCGCCGACCACCGCGATGGCCGAGATGGCATTGGTCAGGGACATCAGGGGCGTATGCAGCAGCCGCGACACGCGGCGGATGATGCCCAGCCCGATGAAGGTCGACAGCACGAAGACGAAGAGGAGCGACCAGTAGTCGATCGGAGCCACCGGGTGCGCGGCCGTCGTGGCCGGGACGGCCGTCGGGAGCGACGCTTCCTGTCCCGGGGCGGCATGCACCGCCGCCATGACACCGAGCACGCCGACCAGGAGCGATGGTCCGAAACGTCGAATCAATCTGCCTGACATCCTCAGGGATCTCCTTTCACCCCCGGCCCCATCGCTGGCGAGGGGGCGGGAACGGTCATTCGGGTTCATGCGCCGGCCTTCTGCATGGCGTCCTTGGTGCGGGCGTGCACCACTTCCCCGTTGTGGGTGATGATCGCGCCCTGCTGGATGTCGTCCGCAAGGTCGACCTCGAACACCTTGTCCTTCGTGAACGCCTGAAGAAACGCCACCAGGTTCCGCGAAAAGAGGAGGCTGGCATGCAGCGGCATGCTCGAAGGAATGTTCAGCGGCGCCAGGATCTTGACGCCGTGGACCTCGATCGTCTCACCCGGCCGTGACAGCTCGCAGTTGCCGCCACCCTCCGCCGCGAGATCGACGATCATGGAACCGGGCCGCATCTTCGCCACGATCTCCGCCGTGATCAGCCTCGGCGCGAACACGCCCCCGATCAACGCGGTCGTGATGACGACGTCGACGGCCGCGCACTGCTCGGCGAGCAGCTCGCGCTGGCGGGTCTGGTCCTCCGCGGAGAGTTCCTTCGCATACCCCCCGCCAGCCACCGCACTTTCCTTGAGCTCGATGCCCACGTACTTGGCGCCGACGCTCTCGATCTGTTCTTTGACCTCAGGCCGCACGTCCGTGGCCGAAACGCTGGCCCCGAGGCGGCGGGCCGTCGCGATGGCCTGGAGGCCGGCGACCGCGGCCCCGATCACGAACACCTTGGCCGGGGGCACCATGCCCGCCGCGGTCATCAGCATGGGGAAGTACTTGTTCAACTCATTCGCGGCGAGGAGCACGCCCTTGTAGCCGATGATGTTGTTCATCGACGAGAGCGTATCCATCGACTGCGCCCGGGTCGTGCGCGGGATGGCGTCCGTGGCGTAGGCGCTGACCTTCCGCGCGGCGAGCGCGCGCACCGCGTCGAAGTTCCGGAGCGGCATGAGCGAACCGAGCCAGACCGCGCCCGGGCGCATCCACTGGACCTCGTTGCGCCCCGCCGCGAGCGACGGCGCGTTGACCTGCAGCACCAGATCCGCGGCGGCGAGCAGGGTGGCCGGGTCGGGCTCCACCATGGCACCGGCGGCGCGGTAGGCTTCGTCCGAGTAGAACGAACGATCACCGGCCCCCGCCTCGAGCGTGACCGTGTACCCCGCCTGGATCAGCTTCTTGCACGACTCGGGCACCAGCGCTACCCGGCACTCGCCCGGCCGTGTCTCCCTGGGAACGGCGATGTTCATGGCTCTGCACCTCGCGTCCCGGCTGTCTGCGACACCGTTCCGTTCACTGAGCGTCTCCTTGGTGATGGGCCAGCAATGCATTCAAGCTTGTGATAGTTCTCACAAGGCACCACAATCGGAGGGCGAACCAACCCCAGCCAGTGCCGAGGCATTCGGGGAAATCGTTTCGCCAAGTGCCTCGGGACGGAGCGCCAAACTTAGCTAAGTGCATGCACACCGCGACAGTGCGGTAGACATGGCTCCCGCACTCCTCTATCGTCCACCACAGTATGGCTAATCCCGAGCCTGCGCCTCCCGTTTCTGCGCCCCGGCGGACCGAGGCCTATGCACCCGGCTCCATCGGCAACGTCGGCCCCGGGCTCGACATCCTGGGCCTGGCCGTCACCGGCGCGGGCGATACGGTCGTCGCGGAACGGATCGAAGGTGGCCACATCGTGGTGATCGATCCCGGCCACCCCGAGCTCCCGAACGACCCGACGCGCCACGCTTCGGCGCTGGCGGCGGCCGCGGTGCTCCGCCGCATCGGCCAGGCCTCGGTGGGTATCGGGCTGCGTCTGCGCAAAGGCCTCCCGCTGTCCGGCGGTCAGGGTGGCAGCGCGGCCTCGGCCGTGGCCGGGGCAGGGGCCGTGAACGCGCTCTTCGACTCACCACTCACGCCAATGGAACTGATCGAGGTCGCGCTCGAAGCGGAGAGCGCGGTTGCCGGTCGCCACGCTGACAACGTCGCGCCATCCGTGCTCGGGGGGCTGGTGCTGATCCGGTCGATGGACCCGCTGGAGGTCATCCGCCTGCCGATCCCCGAGGCGCTCTACCTCGTGCTGGCGCACCCGCACATGGAACTCCGGACCGCCGAAGGACGCGCGGCGCTGCCCACCCAGGTCCCGATGGCCATCGTGCTGCATCAGGCCGCCCAGGTGGCGGCGCTGGTGGCCGGGGCAGTGACCGGTGACGTGCGCTTGATGGGCCGGGCCCTGGACGACCGGCTGGCCGAACCGGCGCGCACCCCGCTCCTGCCAGGATTCGCCGCGGCGAAGGCGGCCGCGCTTCGGGCCGGGGCGCTGGGCTGCTCGATCTCGGGGAGCGGGCCCACGGCGTTCGCCCTGGCGGAGGACCGGGCCACCGCCGAGCGGATCGCCGGGGCGATGGCCGCGGCCTACGCGGCGCACGGACTTGCCTCCGACACGCGCATTGCTCAACCTGACCTCCACGGCCTTCGTGTGAGCACCGCATGAACCTGTTCGACACACCCCGTCCGGTGACCTGGCAGGCCTGCCTTCGCTGCGGCAATGAACTGGTGGAGACCGACTCGGCCACGCGCTGCGGCTGCGGCGGCCTGCTGGAGGTGCGGCACCGCCGGCCCGATCTCGCGGCCGAGGTCCTGCGTGCCGTGTTCCAGACACGCTGCTGCACCCGACCCGACACGGTCGCCTCGGGCGTGTGGCGGTTCAAGGAACTGGTCATGCCGTCGGCGTCGGTGGCCCAGCTGGTCACGCACCCCGAGGGCAATACGCCGCTCCTGCAGCGCCCGGTGCTGTCGCGGTGGGCCGGGGCCGCGCACCTGCTGCTCAAGCACGAGGGCCACAACCCGACCGGTTCGTTCAAGGACCGAGGGATGACCGTCGGCGTGACTCAGGCGGCGCGGATCGGCGCCCGAGCCGTCGCCTGCGCCTCAACCGGCAACACGGCCGCGTCGCTCGCCGCCTACGCGGCGCAGGCGGGACTGCCCGCGGTGGTTCTGGTACCGGCCGGGCGCACGGCGCTGGGGAAGCTGGCCCAGACGCTGGCCTACGGCGCCCGCACGCTGCTGGTGCGCGGCGATTTCGATGACTGCCTGCGGCTCCTGGAGGCCGCCAGCCTCGAGCTGGGGATCTACCTGATCAACTCGATCAACCCGTGGCGTCTCGAGGGCCAGAAGACCATCGTGCTCGAGTTGCTGCAGCAGCTCGCCTGGGAGCCCCCCGACTGGATCGTGCTGCCGGCCGGCAACCTGGGGAACACCTCGGCGTTCGGCAAGGCGCTCGAGGAGGCCCGCGACTGGGGGCTGATCACGCGCCTGCCCCGCATCGCCGCGATCCAGGCGGAGGGAGCCGCGCCGTTTGCTCGGGGGTTCGCCGGGGGTTTCGGGGAGCGCTACCGCGTCAAGGCGGAGACCATCGCCACGGCCATCCGGATCGGGGACCCGGCCTCATGGGACCGGGCGGTCCGGGCGATCCGGGAAACCGACGGGGTGGTGGCTACCGTCACGGATGCGGAGATCCTCGAGGCCAAGGCGGTCATTGACGCGGCGGGCGTGGGCTGCGAGCCGGCCAGCGCGGCCAGCCTCGCCGGAGTTCGGAAACTGACCGCCGAGGGGGTCATCGGGTCGGACGCGAGGGTGGTGGCGGTGCTCACCGGCCACGTCCTCAAGGATCCCGAGATCCTGGTCTCGATCCACCGTGACCTCGAGCCACCACCCGCGTGGGCCAACCGGCCGGTGGAAATCGAAGCGACCGTGCAGGCGGTCGGGGAGGCGCTGGAGGGGCGGTGAACAGGGAGCAGGGAGCAGGCAGCAGGAAGCAGGAAGCAGGAAGCAGGACCAAGCGAAAGGGGGCGACCGGTGTTCGCGGAGCCCCCCTGCTTCCTGCTTCCTGCTTCCTGCTGCCTGCCTACTGCTTGCCTGTCACCTTGGCGATGGCCACACCGAGTTGGGTGTACGCCGTGGCATCCACTTCCCGGAATGGTGCCATGACGGTGGCGATCTTCCCGTCCGGGCCGACGATGAACAGGGTCCGGTTGTCGATGGCCCCACGCGGCGTGCTGATGAAGGCGCCGTACTTCTTCCCGATCTCCGCGCCCACATCACTCAGGAAGATGAAGGGGTACCCCTTGTCCTTCGCCCATGAGGCGAGCGTGGTATCGGGGTCGGTGCTGATGGCGAGCAGCGTGACGCCCTTGCCACCCTTGAAGAGCTGCGCGTACTGATCACGGTACGCGTCCATTTGAATGGTTCAGCCACCGGTCCGGGCTTTGTAGAAGAAGGCCAACACCACCGTCTGTCCCCGGAAGTCCAGGAGACTGACCGCCTTGCCCGTTCCAGCCTGGGTGGCGGACGGCAGGGTGAAGGCTGGCGCCTCGACCCCGACGGCCAGCGGGGTCGGCGACTGGACCTGGCGGGCCGCGAGGCCAGCCGTCACCACGAGCGCGAGGGCGAGCAGCACACTACGTCGTTTCATCACACCTCCGCAGGAGGATCGGCCGGTCAGGGCCGGTACAGGACGCGCCAGATCTTCTGCTGGGCGTCGGACCCAATATACAGGGAGCCGTCGGGCCCGACCGCGAGCCCCGCGGGCCGGATCGAGTTGGCCGCGCCGGCGGGCAGGGCAAAATCCTCGTACCGCCCGGTCGGCTTGCCGTCCTCGAAGGGCACGTAGACGACCCGGAAGCCCTGTTGCAGGTCGGGGGTCGGCCCGCGATTCCAGGAACCGTGGAAGGCGATGAACACGCCACCCCGGTAGTCCAGCGGGAACTGGCGGCCGACATAGAACACGACCGACATCGGCGCCCAGTGGGCCGGGAAGCCGATGGCCGGCTGGGCGTACTGGCCACAGTCAGCGACCGTCCTGCCGTCCCCACCGAACTCCGGCGCCTTCACCTTCTTGCGCTGGCGGGGGTCGAAGTAGCAGTAGGGCCAGCCGTAGTTGGCGCCGTCCGGCACCGGCCCGAATTCCTCGGCGGGGTTCTCCCTGCCCTCCTCGGCCGGGAAACCCCAGTTCTCGGTCAGCTGATCGCGGCCATGGGTGGCCATGTAGAGCGTGCCATCGTGCGGCTCGATGGCCATCGCCATCGGGTTCCGCAGGCCGGTCGCGAAGCGCCGTCCATCGGTGACCTTCTGTCCAGGCTTCCGGGGATCGAACCGCCAGATACCGGCACGCTCGTTCAGTTCGACGCACGGGTTGACGCCAGGAGAGCTGGTGGTACGGTCCTTTTCCTGACAGCTGTTGGTCCGGGAGCCGAACGTGACATAGAGGCCGCCGTCGGATCCGAGGACGAGGCCCTTGGCCCGGTGCCCGCCGACGGGGAGGCCGCTCACGATGGTATCGGCCGGCGCCGAAGGCTGGAGGGCGCCCTTCTTCCACGGGTACCGGAGGATGCGGTCGTCGGGGGCAAAGTAGACGGCGTCTCCGGTGAGCAGGACGCCGGTGCCCGAAATCTCGTTGATGCGCCTGACCAGGTCGATGGTGCCGTCGCCGGTGGTGTCGCGCATCAGATACAGTCCGCCCTTCTGGCCGACGACCCCGGCGAAGATGTCGCCATTGGGCGCGACCGCGAGGTGGCGGACGTTGCCGAGCTCCTGCCCTATCATCATGGCGCAGAAGCCCTTGGGCAGTTTGAGCCCACCGTTGTCCGGGGCGCAGGCGGGGGCCTGCTGGGCCGCAACGGGAAGCCCGGCGAGGACAGCAATCGCGGCGAGTGACGAGAGCATGCGCATGACAGGCCGTGGTGAATGTTCGAGAGTTCCTACCCCTGTACCAAGCTACTAAGTTCCCTGCCCTATGCCGAGTTACCAATACATCTTCACGATGCAGAACCTCCGGAAGGTGGTCCCGCCCAGCCGGGAGATCCTGAAGGGGATCTACCTGTCCTTCCTGCCGGGTGCCAAGATCGGCGTGCTGGGTGCGAACGGCGCCGGCAAGAGCAGCCTGCTCAAGATCATGGCCGGGGTGGATCACGACTTCCAGGGGGAGGCCCGGCCGGCCGACGGGATCCGGATCGGCTACCTCTCCCAGGAGCCTGCGCTCGACCCCCGCAAGGACGTCCGCGGCAACGTCGAGGAGGCGGTGGCGCCGATCCGGGCCCTGCTCACCGAATTCGACGCCATCAGCATGAAGTTCGCCGAGCCGATGAGTGACGACGCGATGACCGCCCTGCTGGAGAAGCAGGGCGATCTCCAGTCCCACATCGAGGCCCTGGGGGCCTGGGAGTTGGACCGGCGGATCGACATCGCCATGGACGCCCTCCGGCTGCCCCCGGGCGATGCCGACATCGCCACCCTCTCCGGTGGCGAGCGGCGGCGAGTGGCACTCTGCCGCGTCCTGCTTGAGCAGCCCGACCTGCTGCTGCTCGACGAGCCCACCAACCACCTCGATGCCGAATCAGTAGCCTGGCTGGAACGCCACCTGGCGGAGTTCCCGGGCACCGTGGTCGCCGTGACGCACGATCGGTACTTCCTCGACAACGTGGCTGGCTGGATCCTGGAACTGGACCGCGGCGAGGGCATTCCCTGGCAGGGCAACTACTCCTCGTGGCTGGACCAGAAGCGGAAACGGCTGGCCCAGGAAGAGAAGCAGGCCTCGGCCCGCGCCCGGACGCTGGAGCACGAACTGGAGTGGATCCGGATGTCGCCGCGGGCCCGGCAGGCCAAGTCGAAGGCCCGGATCAGCGCCTATGAGAACCTGGTAGCCGAAGAGCGGCAGGCCCGGGACGCGTCGGCCGAGATCCTGATCCCCGCGGCCCCGCGACTCGGCGACGAGGTGGTGGTGGCGAAGGATGTCGCCAAGGGCTATGGCGACCGGCTGCTCTTCGAGCGCCTCAACTTCGCCCTGCCACGGGGCGGCATCGTGGGCGTGATCGGACCCAACGGGGCCGGCAAGACGACGCTGTTCCGGATGATCGTGGGGCAGGAGCAGCCCGACAGCGGCGAGCTCAAGGTGGGCGCGACGGTGAAGGTCTCCTACGTGGACCAGAGCCGTGACACCCTCGATGGCGCGCGGACGGTGTACCAGGAAATCTCCGGCGGCGAAGACACCCTCGACTTCGGCAACCGTCAGGTGAACGCCCGGGCCTACTCCGCCAGCTTCGGGTTCCGCGGGGCGGACCAGCAGAAGCTGGTGCAGCACCTCTCCGGCGGCGAGCGGAACCGGCTCCACCTGG
>Ga0315283_10004431_pt1 | contig 12233 bp, 10 predicted proteins | sample YL17G09_0_MG_FD_204541 | JGI IMG/M metagenome (GOLD analysis project Ga0315283, IMG submission 204541) | Sediment microbial communities from Yellowstone Lake, YNP, Wyoming, USA - YL17G09_0 | ecosystem: Environmental > Aquatic > Freshwater > Lake > Sediment | place: USA: Wyoming | collected...
CATGGTACCCTTAACCTTCTCAATCTCTCTCAGCTTGGAGAAGGTGAAATGAGATACGGAAACCCATCGCCCTCCTGTGGGAGGGCGATGGGTAGGTATATTGAGGAAACGGTAAAGTTGATAGTATCTCAAGAGCTTGACGCAATCACCACTGCCCCTATCAGCAAGAAGGCACTCTCTGATGCGGGATATTCCTATCCCGGTCATACCGAGTTTCTAGCTGAACTTACTGGATGCAAGGAATATGTAATGATGCTCGCGGGTAAAAAGCTCAAGGTAACCTTAGCCACTATTCACTGTGGTCTCAAAGAAGTTTTTCGGCTTCTCACCACAGAAAAGATACTGACAACCATTCGTATTACCCATGAGGCGCTGGTGGAGTATTTTGGTGAAAAAAATCCCACGATCGCGGTGGCGGCACTCAACCCCCATGCGGGCGAGAGTGGACTTTTTGGCAAAGAAGAGGAAGAGATCATTCTCCCGGCGGTGCAACAGGCACGGGAGTTTGGTATTGAGGTGAAGGGGCCGCTACCACCTGATACCCTTTTCTTTCATGCGGCGAGGGGTGCATACACTGCGGTAGTCTCCATGTACCACGATCAGGGATTAATCCCGCTTAAACTTTTGCATTTTGAAGATGCGGTGAATATCACCCTGGGGCTTCCTATCATCCGTACCTCGGTGGATCATGGTACCGCGTATGACATTGCAGGAACTGGCAAGGCAAACGCCTCAAGTTTAATGAATGCCCTCAAACTGGCTGCGAAGATGGTGAAGTGTAGGCAAGAGAAGCAGTAGATGGGGGAGAATTTAACAATCTGGTGGCAGGCCTGCAAAGAGTTTGGTCAGTATGAAGAGAAATGTTCCTATAATCTTCCCCCCATTAAACGGAAGAAAGAGCTGCTAGAGACATTTTCCGGATAGAGGTTTTGATTAAGCGACCCCAATTATTAGGAGTAATCTATTAAAATTGAAGACAGGCTCCGGTTCTTTTCTTTATGGAGTTTTACTTGTGGGCTTGGCTAATTTTGCGACTTTGACAATGGCATCTAGTTTTTCCTTGATCTCTGGATCAAGTTTGTTTTCAGGTACAAGGTGAGCAAGTTCATGGAAATTTTTCTTAGCCATTATATTTGGGAGACCAAGTTTACTAAAGAACTTTTCAAAAAGGGGTATCAAGAAATCGTCGCTTACTTTTGTATTGGCATCCCATGGTGATCCCCTTCTAATAGTTTCAAGAGCCTTTTCAACTTCTTTGATGGATTCTTTCATAACATCTTTTCGCTTGGCAGAGCCAGCCAAACTGAAGAGTGGACCAGCGGTGTCTTTTGGAGCCGAAGCTTCTGCATAAGCAATTAGGGTTTCCGGATAACATAAATAATTTTCTATCTCTTTACGTTTCCATGTAAGGCCTGTTGCTCCCAAATCAGTTGGAATTGTTCGATGATCATCAAGACGGTCGAATATTGCTATTCCAATCAGTTGTGGCACCGCCTCAAGTAAACCATGGAAATGTTTGCGAACCTCATTTGGCTGATTCCCAACGTAGTGGACAAAAGGTCTTTCAAGAGCATTAAGTGCTTCTTGATGCTTAAGCTTCTCTGCGAATGCCCTGAGAATAGCCAGATCCGTAGAGCCTTCCAGGTAAAGCACCCATCCTGTTTGCTCTGCCTGATAGTAGTCTTCATACCCTATATCTTGTAACGCTTTCAAAACTTGACTTCCCCGATCATTCATCCTGTGGGGTTTACCCACGAATGCAATAACAACATCCCTCTCAGCAGCTTCATTGAGTAAAACTTCAGAATGACTTGCGGCAATAACTTGGCTGCCGGTCTCACGGGCTACATCCACAAGAAGTTGATAAATCTGCCTCTGTCTGAGAATTTCTAAGTGTGCATCAGGTTCATCCAACAACAAAACCGCTCCAGGATTGGCATACATGTATGAAAATAAAAGGAGGGTTTGTTGAAGCCCCCTACCTGATGAAGAGAGATCAAAAAGTATGTCGTTTTCCGTATACCTCATTATTATTTCACCTCGTTCAGCAATGTATTCTGGAACATCTAATTTGGACCCGAATAATGATTTAATGTCTGCAACCATTTTTTCCCAAAACACTTTTTTATTTGTATCTGTATAAATTTTATTACAGAGGTTGCGTAGAACTTCGGCAGTTCTTCCTTCACCAATACGTACATTGATTGCCCCTTGGTCAAGACGTATTTCATTTGCTGACAAACCAGACATAGGCGGTAGGAAAGCTACTTGAACTTTACATGCCTCATCTGGGATTTCCATACGTTCGGGTTTTTCCCTATCTGACAAACGGAGTGGTCGGCAATATAATGATTCATCGTTTGCGTAATCGAATTCAAGACCACATTTCCATTTTTTATCTTCAGTCACACCTTCAACGATAATATCAATCCTAATATTTTTCGTTGCGGGTTTTCCATCAACTCGTTTAACATCTCTCACGTGAAGATCGCGCCAGAGCAAGTTAGCATCAGGCACTGGTATTGCTACCAGATCTCGTCGGTTGATAGTAACTCCGGGACGCTTTCCTGGAGCGGTTTTTCCTTTGCGTTTTTCGTTCCAACGTTTAAGACCTGTCTCCCAGAGTGCAAGTGCTTGAAGGGCTGAGGTTTTTCCTGAATTGTTGGGACCAATAAAAATAACTGGATTACCAAGTTCAATTTCAACCTTATCAAATCGTTTAAAATTTATAATAGTTAGTTTTATTAACATCTCCCCTCCCTTTATTTACTCCTTTTTTGATGAGATCGATTGTAAGGTGATGTTTTTGATTTTTACTCTGACTCTCGCTCTGCTTTGATGTGGGTGAGGAGGGTGGAGGCGGGTTCATAGGAGCGGCCTTCACGGCGGGGAAGCTCAGCTTCGGTGGGTACCAGCTCACCATGGAAGGCTTTAGCGGGCTTGACTGTATCAAGTTATTGGCACTCCGAAATAAAATAGTTAATTAATATGTGATCCCTTTTAATTGGATTCGCCTTGTAGGCGGGGAGCTTCACTAATTTTTACTTTTTTTCAATTCCAAAAATGTTAAATATTACCTGCCTGTGTCACTGATTTTAAGAGTGACACCTTCTTGTGAAATTAATTTATGGTATAATGATACCATCAAAATCGTCTCTCGTTCCTTAGTCCTTCGATTCATAAATTCGGTTACGAATTTATTTACTCAGGACTTAGTGCTGAGTGAGCCATTGCCCATAGAAATTCTCCCCAAATACGTCGCTGTAATTGCGAATCGAAGCACTTAGTATCAGAAATAATGGGTTTCCAAAATTCATCATAAAATGCTTTTGTAGGGGTAATAGCTTGAGTGGAAAACTACTTCGATACTAATTGGGTGTGTGGAACAAGAAATAACGATAGATATTCAAACCACCAATAAACAACTTCACCCTGTTTTTCTAATAAAAGATCTGTGGCGACTTTAAACAATTCTTCCTTCTCGCGTTCACTACCTGCAATTTTTTCTTTCAGATCCTCAATGTGCTTCCGAATAGGTTCCTGCTGTTCAATTGATAAAGTAATCTTTCCTTCTTCTTTTTTATATTTAGTCTTAGTTTCGGGAGCAGGCTGGGGCGGTGAAGAAGATATTTCTGTTCCTCCTGGCAGTCTGATAGTGCCTAACCTGTTGATGAAATCTGAAAGTTCTTTACGAAAAGTAATGCCGAAAGTGAGTCCAAGAGCACCAATGACTGCTGGCCAGGAAAGAACAATACTAATAATTTCTGTGAGAGTTTGGCCGCGTGAAGGATTTTGCCAAACAATTAATGGTAATGTTACAGCTATCCCTATCGAAAGGATAATTAGAATAATTATTCCTGTTAAGCGCATATTTTATATCCTGAATTTCATCGGTTTAAATTTATGAAAAACGAAATCGCTTTTTTAGATTATTTCTTTGAGAAAACGGTATTACTTTATCGTGTTGAAGTCGACCCACCACAATTCCAGGAACGATACCTATTCTTTGGGCAAACTGACAAATCGCAGAACCGCTAAATTGTCCTTTTTGTCTAAAAGCTCGATATTCATTTGGTGAAATTAAAAATTCCTGAGCAAAGCTATCGGCTTCCTTTTCTTTATCAATATTCATCATTCCTCGACGGTCTTCGTCTATAGCTTCAATAAATACATCACGTTTTCCATGAAGGAGAATGTGACCGGCTTCGTGGAAAAATGTAAACCAGAGATGATCATCAGTTTTACCACGAAGGCTTAGCTGGATTAATGATTTGTTGGAATTCAACCACCGGGTTGCACCATAGACACGAGTGCCGGAAATGTCTGGAACGAACACGATGGCGACCCCTGCTTCAGCGCAAAGTTGCTTCATTCTTGGTTCAAACACTTGAGGAGGTTCTAACGTGAGAGAACGTATTTTTTTTAGTGAGCCTTGGAATAAAATAGCATTATAAGGATTACATTCAATTTTCTGAGCTTCAATTTCTCCCTTTCGTAGCCATGCAGCAACCATATAGGGATTCTTCTGAAATGCGGTTGAGGTACGGTAAGTTGCTGCAGGACTCTGCCAGAGGGATTCCCACTTTTTGATGCCAGCGACACCAAAAAAATTTAAAATTGTTCTTAGTTGCCTGACAGGAGATCCTTCTTTAGGTAACCATCCTAATTTTATGAGAGTTGTAATTTTAAAATTCTTTAGCCATTCTTTATGAGCGAGAAGATGTTCTTCTTCTTTTAGTTGTGCTAAAGTTTCCCGGTAATTCCGTTCAAGATTATTCCAAAAAGATGCAGGGATTCCTAAAACCCTTTCAAGTTGTAGAGCTGTTTCTGCAGTGATTGCAGCCTTTCCTGAAATGATTTCATTAATCGTCTTTTTAGGGCGGCCGGTGCGTTCTGCAAGCTCAGCCTGGGTCATACCCAAATAATCTAGAGTCTCCCCTAAAGTTTCACCTGGAGGAACCGCATAATTTGGTTGAAAAGAACTTCTATTCAAATCAGCCATGAGTATCCTCCAGTCCTAAGACCTTTATTTTTGTTATCTTTTGCCAGTCTAAACCACCGTCTTCTTTACGTGGTGTATCTTCATGGTCTGGTGTGATTAATAAACGGTAGGGGTATTTAATATCTAGTGAAATTTGTCCAGCACGATTCCCAAGTAGTTCATGGGCTTTCACCTGAGGCAATTTTCTCAAAATTTCAAGGTTCTCTGCTGCGGCCAGTTCGGTTAACCTCCGTGCGATTAATTTTGCTTGCTCATGTCCCCAGTGGCGTTTGAGAGCTTTTTCGTCGCACAATTCTTTCTCAAGTTTTTTGTTTTTAAATGATATTAACATACCTTCAATTTTTTGTCAAAATAATAGTTAACCTTAGGGGTTAATAATATTTTATCGATATTTAAACTTAGTCTAGCAGGTGGAAAGAAATTACACTGTATCGTGGGACTTTTGTTCGGTTTGTTTTTCACGATTTCTACTTTTACGAACTTTTTCTGGTTTCTCCTTTGACTCTCGTTCGGCTTTGATGTGGGTGAGGAGGGTGGGGGCTGGTTTATAGGAGCGGCCTTCACGACGGGCAAGCTCGGCTTCGGTGGGTATTAGCTCACCCCGGAAGGCTTTAGCCAGGATTGACTGAGTCAGCTTTTCAGCTCGTACTGAAGCTGCTGCTACTCGTTTCTCAATAGAATCTGCCAGCTTGAATAGTGCTTCGACTCTGCGAACGATTTCTTGTTGTTCTGCAAGTGGCGGGAGTACCGTAGGCAAGTTCTTAATAACCCTCATATTAAGGAATGGTTGTACGCTTTCTCCTCTATCATCTTAAGGAAGAGAAGATAGGTCAACTGATCGATGTAATCGCCGTAGTCGATTCCATCATGTCGCAGGGTGTGACAGAATCCCCAGAGTTTACCGACAACGTCAGTCATGGATCTCCTTCTCTATGTTTCTAAATACCTTTAAGAATTTCGCCCCCAACGATTTGTCAAATTCTTTCAACCACTTTTCGATATAAACTGAATCATACTTCAGGTTCTTTATGAGAATGGATTTCACATCTTCAAGATCCCTTGCTCTTCCAGCAATCACTTTATGGATCACCACATCTTCAAGAGAAGCAAACCTCACTAGTGATCTGCCCAATTTAATATCCTTCGCTCTCTCGATCGCTTGCCTTTCATAAGGAGAGAATGAAAAGATAAAATCAACTCGAATACCACTTTTTTTATCTATGCTAGGAAGCACCATGTTCCGCTCCACAAACTCCTTTTCCTTCTTAACAAGACTTTTGAGGCCAATGATCGGGAAGATTTTTTTAACTTTATCCAATCCATCCACACTAATCCCCATGGTGATATCAATATCCCGGGTCAGTCTTGGCTCTCCATAGAGAAGCACAGCCTGGCCACCTATCACCATGTAGGGAATCGACGCCTTCTTCAACTGAACTGCTATTTTTTTAAGCAATCTTTCAAACACTATTAATAACCTTTGCTATTTTGAGATCTACCTCTATTCCATCGAGAGGGTTTTTTAATGGGATGATACCAAGAGTCACTGCTTCTTTATAGAGAGCCTCCACAATGTGGAAATTCCTCACAATGTCTACTTTCTCTTTTCGCAAAAAGTCACGCTCAAACTTTAGGAGCTCACTTCGTTTGCGCAGATCCTTACTCTTAACTCTGTAAATGGCTTTAGCAACAACTGATGGGGTCTGTTGCTTTTTACCTTGGATTTCCACATGGACGGTCGCTCCGAGAACGTCTGCAACTCGACGCAACATGCTTAGGGAGTGACCTTCGTACGAGGGTGATTCCAGACGGCTAATCTGTTGTTGAGATGTCCCCACACGTTTCGCCAGCTCTTTTTGAGACAACCCAGACTTTTTACGCAGAGAAGCCAGTTGAATGGCTACGCCCAAAGCCTCGCCGCCCTTTCTGATACTTTCTGCAAAATCCGGATTATTTAACTGTTGTCCAAGGTAAAGATCAAAATTTGCTAGTCGTCTCATAAGGAATTCCTCAACAGCAAGTCATCTTTTTTTGCTAACACTAATTTGAGGTCTCGCTTAGAAATGTTTCTGGCTTTATTGCAGATCACTTGCACTGTGATAATTCTTTGCCTTTTCGTAAAGAAATTATTAGGACTGTGAATTAAAATAGTTAAAATTAAGATGAGACCCTAATTTCTCTACCGAAATAAAGAAATTTCAGGCCTTCCTTCAAGAACTTTCACTAAATCGGTAAATGTTTCAAACTTCCCATCGCCAAAATATTTTTGGTCAACTCGGATGTAACGCCATTCTTCATCAACCTGCCCTGATACCTTCTTGCACCAGTCAATAATACTTGCTTCTTTGTAAGCCACAGCTTCATAAACTTGACCTTTGGTTTCAATAATCCAATGGATAACCTTACCATTTTTCTCCTTCTGCACTGCCACAAAATCAGGATAGTAGAACTTAATAGCTCCAGAGGGACTTAGGTAGTCCACGCGGAAACGGGTGAAGTGTTCTGCCAGCGCTGCAAATCGAAGAATGTCTGAACACTGGTCAAGGAATTTTGCAAATGCTGATTCAAAATCGTTATAAGTTGCCACATAATTGAAGATGGTGTGCTTACATTGGAGGTGGGGCCTCCGCCAGACAAAGGGTTGAGTATCTGAAAGTTTGAACGATACATCTTCGAACTCAATCTCTCGTTTTTCTGAAGTAAGCTCACTAATTTTTCTGGCGAGATACCGGGCAATTCCCTGTTGGAGGATTGGTGCACGTAGGTGGTTCCGTATATTTTCGTTTTCAAGCTCTATCTTCTGTCCAAAACACTGTTCCCCGACATATGTGCGTACAATTGGATAAAGTTCTGCAAAAACATTTGACATCCTGGCTTCAGCGATGACCTTATTCGTTATCAGTGAGAGCACTTCCTGGCTGAGGGGAGGTACACCAGGAATAATTTCAGTTCGATGAATCTCGGTCTCGGTTGTGACAAACTCCATCTTAAGGGTTATTCGGTATTCTTCTTCAAGCTCTTCTCGTTCAAAAATGGAGTCGAGACTCAATGGATCAATGGAAGACAATTTCTTGTAATCATGGAGATAGACGGGCCTGGTTAATGGAATTGTAATATCATATTTAATCTTCTCCTGAACGGGTTCAATTTTGATCGGCGGGGCAGGTGGTTTCGTAACGGTCTTGATACCTACCCCTTCTAGCTCCAATTGTCGCACAAAATCTTCAAAGGCTTTTGTACCCAACACTTCCAGCGTCTGAGTTCGGTCGGGGCTGATATTTTCCATTAATCGAAGCCCACGCCCCACTGCCTGTTCAGGAAGGATTTTCGCCTTCGAGGTAAATGGACGAAGACCGAGAACCACAGACACATTTTTTACATCCCATCCTTCTCTCAACATCATCACGCTCACAATGACCTTTTTCTTGTTGGTGGGTAGGTCAATGTCTCGAGCTACTTTGCGAGCTTCCTCCACATCAGATTTTGTAATCTCACCTTCAGAATCTGTGTGAATAACCAGTACCTCACTTTCCTTTAAACCTGTCTTATTCGTCTTATCCACTAACCACTTACCTATTTCATCGGCGAAAGCGTTCTTCTCGGTCATTATGAAGAGAACTGGTTTTGGTCCCAAGGCTTTGTAAGTTTTATAGTATATCCTCCATCGCTCCAAGGCTGCAATAAGCCATTCACCATATACATCGGTCACGTTATCTCTAGTAACTTTTTCAGGGTCTGCGCGCTTTACCTGGTGAACAATAAGTGGTGCCTTAACAATGCGATCTTCTACTGCCTGGGCAAGGGGATAGTCGCAGATGATCCAAGGATAATAGGTACCATTCTGATCCTTAGGTGTTGCCGAGAAGTCAAGCCATAGTGATAATCCACTGGGAAGGCTTTCATGCAGTGCCATTAAAGTTTTATGCCAGGCCAGGTCTTCGTCATGGACATGGTGTGCCTCATCATTAATCACAACAAGGTCAAGAAGTCCCTTTAGCCTTTCCAGCATGGAGCGTTGGTGAGAAGCAAGATCTTTCACTGGCTTTCGGCCAAGAATAGCGTCTACCGCATTGGCGGGTGTCCATTCCTCATCCCGGGATTCATAGATTTGATGAATATTGGTGAGGAAAAGATTTCCACCTGGGTCAGGCTCAGTGCTCTCCCCCCGAAGGATTACTTTCATATTCCATTGCCAATCGGGAGGAATAAGTGGTAACTCATAAAATATTCGGTTGCTTGCAAAATCCTTCTCGAGACGCTGGTAGACGATTACGTTTGGGGCAACGATGAGGAAATTGGTTGAGAGATCAGAACCCTTAACCATCTTTCGATGGAAGTATGACCAGACCATAAGCATCGCCATCAAATACGTTTTACCCGAGCCGGTGGCCATCTTAAAGGCATAACGTCGGAGACTCTCTGGAGGCAAATCCTGAAGACCGTCGCTTTCCAATTCTGGAAAATATCGTCTGATCTGCCTGCGGCCGTCCATGGTGGTTTGATGTTCAATACTGTATGTAAACATATCTCTTTGGAAGATTTCTGCAAAGGAATCGATGAGAGTTTTTGCATCCTGGTTCTTTGCGATTTCTATAAGATAGACAAGAGCTTCTACCGCTTCGCGTTGGCCAAAGTAGTAGTGGAAGGAGTTTCCATTTACGAGATGGTCTTCCTCAAACCAGAATTGGAAAAGACGTTGCGTTACGGAGGAGGCGCCAGGATACCCATCGTCACGCCATTTGTCCACAGTCTCACGGAGGCGATTGACTAACAGCATTTTACTTGGCCGGCGCACTTCAACGATCTCATATTCTTCTGCTGTTTTTTTAATCAGGTGGCAATCCGGCCTAAGATGTGCTAGCCGATCTGGAACCTCAGGCAAATCTTTATCGTATGAGATAATGCTTTTTGGCATCGTGTTAATCTCCAGCAGACATATCTTGATTCTTCCACTCCAATCGAGCATGCGCCAACGCCATTGTTTCATGCAATTTCCTTCGAAGAAGGTGGCGTGGAGGAAGTTCTGTCATATATGCGGCTATACGAATGCCGCTTTTAGCTAACTGCAATAGTTCAATATGTTCTTCGGATTTACTTGCACAAAGGATTAAACCAATAGGAGATTCCTCCCCATGCTGTTGCTCGTATTTTTCCAGCCATCGCAGGTAAAGCTCCATCTGCCCCTTGTCCGCCGCCTGAAATTTGCCAAGCTTTAGTTCAACAGCTACCAAACGCCGCAGTTTCCGGTGATACAACAGTAAATCGAGATAATAATCCACATTGTCCACCGTGATTCGTTTTTGACGGGCTACAAAGGTAAATCCAATCCCCAGCTCCAGTATAAAACTCTCCAGTTCCCGTAAAATTGCTGTTTCGAGATCCCTCTCGCTGTAAGTATCCTTCAACCCAAGGAAATTAAGAAAATAGGGGTCACGAAAAACAAGATCGGGGGTGAGTTTGTCCTCTTCCCGCAATTTAGTTAGTTCCTGCTTGGCTAACTCTACCGGTTTCTTGGAAAGGGCAGTCCGCTCAAAGAGCATGCTGGAGATTTTCTGGCGCAAGGTGCGAACACTCCACCGTTCAATGCGACACATCTCAGCATAGAAGTCTCTCTGCAATTCATCTTTCAGAGAAATAATTTCAACAAAATGACTCCAGCCCAATTGTCGTGACAGTGTCGAGACAATGTTTTCCTCCGGAAAAACTTCGGCAAACCTAACCATGCGGAAAAGATTGGGTAGGGAAAAACCATTGCCAAATTCTGCAACCAATTTTCTCGACAGTGTCGATAAAATCTCCTCGCCGTATTCAGCCCGTTTTTCTTTCAGGATGTCCTGGTAGATGCGTTTACCCACCCGCCAGTAGAGCAGGACCAGCGCAGAGTTCACCTGTCGGGCCACATCCTTACGAGCTTCTACAATCAATGCTCTGAGATCACGGAGCAATGGTACTGGAACTTTGACTTCCCTCCCCATAATCTGTATTTTATCTGCCATTACTTTACCTCCACTTCAAAGGCCTGGGAGGTATCATTTCCAAAGATGTCTACTACCTTAACCATTATGATGTATTTTCCAGGTTTCTCATAGATGTATTCGTCACTTTTTAAAGCAAGTGTCCGATCCTTTCGAGTTCGGTAATTCACCCAGCCATTCATGAAAGTATCGTTCTGAAAATTCCAATCCACTGCCCAGTAATCTATATAATCAGACCACTTCTTTATTTTGGAGCGAACTTCCTCAGGAATGAGTTCCGTGTTTGGGATGACAAAGTCCTTAAGCATCACCACAACCTTTCGTCCCTTTTCCTGCTTAGTTTCCACCTCGAGGTAAGCCAATTCGAAGAATTTAATGTCGCCTTTATCCACAGCTTGCTGTTCCATTACTTCTCTTGGGATGTTTAAGAGAACGAGCTTTACACCTCGGCCCTTAGCAACGTCGGTCATTAGGTCATATAACCCCATTTCCCATTCCCAACCGAGGATGTGAAGTTCTTTTTGCTGAATTGCCACACATTCATCCAGGCAGGCGTTGATTTCATCAATAGTTACCGGCGCATCTACCGCTCCCACATGGACAAGAGCCTTACCTTTCTTTCCATGAATATGCTGCATCCCGGAAATAGGTTCTGCATCATAGAGCTTGAGAATGAAGGCAAGATACTGATAAATAGCAAGCTGCTGGTCGGCCTTCTTCCTATCGCCGAATGTCACCCCCTGCCAGTACTTCCTTTCGTATTTACCGAGGTTTAATACTTCAAACGGCTTACAGTTTTCGATACCAAGAAGACGTTTGCGAGTGACATGGATTGCCCACCGGGAAAGATCACAACCAATCCATCGACGCCCAAGTTTCTCGGCCACCGCACATGTCGTGCCGGAGCCGCAAAAGAAGTCGGCAATCAGGTCGCCTTCGTTGGACGAGGCTTTGATGATCCGTTCGAGCAGGGCTTCGGGTTTTTGCGTGGGGTAGTTGAGACGCTCTCCAGCAACCGGATTTATGAATGGTATCCGCCAAACGTCACTGATAGGCTTTCCAGTAGTATCGGCGTAAACCACCTTGTAATTACCACTTGCAATAAGTTGCTTTACTTTGGGATGGTCTCTGTCGTAAACGACCAATCCAGTGGAGCCACCACCACCGCCGATTAGATAGCCTTTTTCATACTTTTCCTTGAGATTCTCAGTAATTTCCCGTTGTTCATTGAATATCCAAGATGGCCCTTTCGTAAA
>Ga0315283_10004432_pt1 | contig 12232 bp, 7 predicted proteins | sample YL17G09_0_MG_FD_204541 | JGI IMG/M metagenome (GOLD analysis project Ga0315283, IMG submission 204541) | Sediment microbial communities from Yellowstone Lake, YNP, Wyoming, USA - YL17G09_0 | ecosystem: Environmental > Aquatic > Freshwater > Lake > Sediment | place: USA: Wyoming | collected...
CCATCGGCGCTCCAGGCGGCGTCGGCCGCCTCGGAAAAAAGATTTTGGACATCGCCGGCCTTGCGGCGCCCGAGAAGCCGGACTATTCCGCTTTCGACACATTGGTGGTTCTGGACACGAGCAACCTGGGCGGCCTTTTCATACCGGAGGATGTGCTGGCCTCGAAAAGGAAAATCGTCATAGACCACCACATGAGGAACGGAAAGCTCGACGTCGACATGTACTATTCCGACGAGACGAAGCCCTCGTGCGCCGAAATTGCCAAGGGAATACTCGAGGCCGCCGGAAAGAAGGCGGACAGGCAGAGCGCTCTTGCGCTGGCCATGGGCATCATCACCGACACAGCGCATTTCAGGTTCGCAAGGAGCGCCACCCTGAGGACAATGGTAGGCATCATCGAGGAGGGCGGGATAACGCTCGAGGAGGTCCTCACGCTCGTCGAGGACGACATGCCTGATGTTTCCAGGAAGATAGCGTTCCTGAAAGGCGCGCAGAGGGTCCGCTTCGAGCAGACGGGCGAATATGTCGTGGCCCTGTCAAATGTGAGCGCTTTCGAGGGCGCTCTCTCCAAGAACCTGCTCTCGCTGGGCGCGGACGTCGTTTTCGTGGGAGCGCAGGTCAAGAAGGAGTTCCGGGTCAGCGGAAGGGCGACCCAGGCCCTCGTCAGAAAGGGCTTCCACATCGGAAAAGTAATGGATGAGACGGGAAAGGATCTCGGCGGCCAGGGCGGCGGCCACGCCGGCGCTGCGGGCATGTCCGGAGAGGGCGAGATGGAGGCGGCGCTCAACATCCTCGCCGAAAAAGCAATCATCACGCTCAAGGGCCTCAAGGATCGCGGGGGGTAGGACCGGCATTGCGCGGCCGCAAATACACGCTGAAAACTTTGCCTTCCGACTTTGTCGTGGAGGAGGTCCTTCTCAACGAACCCGAAAAAGAGGGGAAGGGCGAATACGGCATCTTCAGGCTGACGAAAGAAGGATTGGACACGCATGCGGCGCTGAAGATTGTGGCGGCGAGGGTCGGCGTTCCTTACAGGGCCATCGGCTGTGCAGGACTCAAGGACCGGTACAGCAGGTCCGTGCAGTACGTGTCCCTCAAGGGGAAGGGCCCTGAGCTGAATTTCAAGGAGAGGAGCCTGTCGCTGGAGTTCGTAGGAAAGGCCAGAAAAGGAATTCAGCCAGGCGACCATGGCGGGAACCGGTTCTCCATCACCATCCGGAAGATGGACACAAGGACGCTTTCGGAATTGAAGAGGGGCATCGAACGGATGACGGGTTTGCCGGTGCCCAACTACTTCGACAGCCAGAGGTTCGGGAGCCTCCGGCGAGGGAGCCATTTGCCGTCTGAGGGTTTCACTCCTCATTTCACAATAGTCGAGGTATTGAAAGGGAATCATGAGGGCGCTTTGAAAGAATTGCTGACTGGAACATATAGAAAGGAACGGAGCGGCATCAAGGCGCTCAAGCGGGCGCTTGCGACGAGCTGGGGCGACTGGAATAAATGCAGCGAGCTCGCGACCGCAGCGCGGTACGAGAACTATTCCGAGATTTTCGAATTCCTGAGGAATGCGGGCACACATATTGGGGACGGGAAGAATGGAACGACGCAGAAGGAGCCGTTCATCAGCGCTCTTCGCCTCGTGCGCGACCGGACGCTGCGCATGGAAGGGCTGGCGCTGCTGGATTATTTGTGGAACGAGGCCCTGAAATCCAAGATATATTCCGGTCTGGGGCTCGAGAACATCATGACCGTCAGGTACGAGGCCGGCGAGCTCTATTTCCCCAGAGCGAACGACTTCGCGCTGGACAGGTACCGCGAAATGATTCTGAGGGAAAAGAGGGGCGTTCCGCTACCATCGTCTGAGATTCGGGACGGGGAGCTCCGTGAAGGATACGAGCGGCTCCTGGACGGTCTGGGTCTGGACCTGTTGGCACTTTCCGCGCTCCGCGACTGGGGCATCTCCGCACCGTCGGAGCCGAGGCCGCCGTTCGTCATGTCGGATGGGCTGGAGCTGACCGAGGGAAGGGACAGCAGCGGCGCAGCGGGAATGACCGGCGAAAATGATAACACGGAAAGTGGACAGCGCAAGGGCGCTCAAAGGACGCAAAGCGCCACGCTGTCGTTCACGCTTCCGCCGGGGAGCTATGCGACGGTCGTCGTGAAGGCCCTTCTCGGCTGATAGTACCGGCGCGCACGAGCGCGCCGGAATTCGATTTGCGCCGATTGGAGATGTTGCGCATTCGTGCGGGCAGCGTGGTATGGGCCGCCCCTCTTCACGGGAAGCGTGAGATGGAATTACGGTCGATTTTGAAGGATGTCGTTTTCGGGCCGCTGCGGGAAATGTTTATCACTCGAACGGTGGATGCTGAGAGGCCCCAGGGTGTGCGAACGTGACCTCTCCGAAGGACACAAAGGGACAGGACCAGGCGACGCTGGATTTTCTCCAGTCCACATTTTCCCGCTATTACGAGAGGGCGCCACTGGCCATGCCGGACAGGTTCGGCCGGAGGGAATGGGGGTTCATGTTCTTCGGCCGAGGGTCCATGCTGCGCCATGTGGCCCTCAAGTCCAAAGACGAGGTCCGGAGCATGCTCCGCAACGAGGCCCCGGCGCACTCGTACCACTCGACAGCCTACTACGAGAAACCTGCTGCTCCCACAATGAAAGAGAAGGGCTGGCTCGGCGCCGACCTGATATTCGACCTTGACGCGGACCACATCGAAGGCTCGGAGAGGATGAGCTACGAGGAGATGCTCGCCGTGGTCAAGCGCGAGATTATCAGGCTCGCGGAGGAATTCCTCCTCGGGGACCTGGGATTCGATTCGGACCACATACACCTTGTCTTCAGCGGCGGGCGAGGCTACCACATACACGTCACGGACCCGAGGGTGCTGGAGCTCACCAGCCACGAGAGACGTGAAATAGTGGACTACATCACAGGCGTCGGACTGGACCTGGAGATGGAGACCGTGAGCCCGGCGACGGCGAAGGAGGGAAATCCCCACAGGGGAATATTCCGCCTCGAGGTCGTGGGCAGCACGGGCCGCGGCCGTTTCGCGCGGCCCCTGAAGATGCGCCGTTTGCCGCCCAATGATGCTCCCGGCTGGGAAGGCCGGATGGCGCGAGCGACCATGGGGATGCTCGACGAGCTGGAGGCGATGGGCGAGAAGCTCGCCGTCGATAGGATGTCGCAGCTGCTCAAGGGCCCCGGCAGGAAGGGGCTCGGGACATCGAATGCGCACAAGCTCTATTCGGACCTTTTTGACACGCCGCCCTCGGGGGAGAGCGGCGCGGACAAAATGCGGAAAACGGGGGTCGTGGATGTATTCTCGAGGGAGGAGCTGGCGCGCTGGTTCGTCGAGATGATAAAGGAGACCGCCGGGGTCAAACTGGAAAGGAAGGCCTCCGCCAAGGATGAGGAGGGGGAGAAGCCCGCCGCCGCGAGGGTGACGGAGGTAAAGGCAACGGGAGAGACGGATGAGCCCGTGACATCGGACATCAAACGGCTCATACGATTGCCCACCTCGCTGCACGGCAAAACTGGATTCTGCGTCGTACCGCTCACGCTGGACGCCGTAAAGGATTTCGACCCGCTCAAGGATGCGGTGGTGCTGCCGTCGGACCCGGTCAAGGTGAATGTCGTGAGAGCCATCGAAATGAAGCTCAAGGGAGAGCATTTCAAACTGGTCCCGGGCCTCGCGGACCTGCCCCGCTACGCTGCCATTTTCGCGATGGGCAGGGGCGCCGCTATCGTTGCGACAAGATAGTTTAAAAGTTGCCTAGTTACCTGTACCATAACTTTATTATATTGTTCCATTCATATGTTAAAATAGCCCTGCGCGGAATTGTCGCAAGGTGGAGCTATTACTATGACCGAGCGCCGCAGAACCCCGGTCGCCAGGCTAGGCATTGTCACTCTAGTTGTAGCGCTCATTTTAACGGTCCTGCCCGCAGGCGCGCTCGCCGGAAGCTCGCCGGATTCCGCATCCAAATCCACCGGCGGAATCAACATAGTCCCCAAATTCTGGGTGGAGCCGGACGGCCCCTACGTTCCCCCGCCCGTTACGTATGAAAGAAGCGAGGGCCGCGCAGTCAACGCCTACGGCGTGCTCATGGGCATCAATGCGTATCCAAGCTCGCCCCTCCAGGGCTGCATCAGCGACATCACCGCCGTCAGGGACAAGCTCGTCAATACCTACGGCTGGGACACCAACAACATCCATTTCATAACGGACGCGGCCGTCACGCCGGCCAAGATCACCTCGGAGCTCCAGTGGCTCGCCTCCGTCGCCGACACGGGCAGCCAGACAATATTCTCGTTCAGCGGCCACGGCAGCCCCAATACCATCTACGCCTACCCGATGAACGGCGTCTCGGATTCCACGGTCGCCACGGAGCTCAAGAAGCTCAAGTCCACCGAGAACATATGCATATTCGACTCATGCTACTCAGGCGCCTGCAGCGCTGTGAACATCGCGAGCCCGAACTTCATATCCATGATGGCCTGCGGCGCCGGCGAGACCGCCGCCGACGGCAACACGTTCACGAAGGCCTGGGTCACGGGCCTGGGCCAGACCACGAACGGAGAGGTCGAGGATGCATTCCAGACCGCCTACAATGCCATACAGGGATGGCAGCACCCTGTGATGTGGGACAACATCGCCGGCAAGATGATGCTCGGCAAGAAGCCGCCTGTCATCAGCCCGCCGGTCCCGGACCTTTCAGGCCCCGAGGACACCCCCATAACGGTGACGCTGACCCAGTACGAGACGGACCCCGCGGACGGCCACGACCTCCTCAAATGGACGGTAAGCTACTGGGACGTCAAGGCCATCAAGAGCATAACCGGCCAGAACAGCGCGGACGATACATTAACCTTCACCCCTGTGAAGGATTACGCGGCGAAGACCAACATCACACTCGTGCTGAGCAACAGTGCGGGCCGCTCCGTCAAGCAGAACGTTTGGCTCACCTGGACGCCGGTCAACGACCTGCCCAACATATCGCGCCTGGACAAATCCTGGGCCTCCGTGGAGAGGACCAGGAGCGTCAAGGTCATCGCCTACGGCGCCGACCCCGACAACCCGCTAAACAGCCTCCAGCTCCAAATGGAGTACCTGCCCTATGGCGGCACCTGGACCGCTGTCACGGACGCCAGCCAGTTCGTTTCGAACCACTGGGAAGTGATGTTCACCCCTCCGGCCACGAGCATGCTGGGCCTTGCGGACTTCCGCGCCAAGCTCAAGGACGCCGAGGGCTGGGGCGACTGGACCACCGCCAACGCGCTCGTGGAGATAAGGAACGCCCTGCCCGCCGTCACGTACATCAATACTTCAGCTTACGCTGTGCACCGCACCCAGTCCTTGGGTATAATGGCGTTCGGCTCGGACCCCGAGACGCCTCACGAGCAGGTCAAGGCCGAAATAGAGGTCAAGTACACGAAGGATTCCACATGGAGCTCGCTCACCGGCGTTGCCGTCGATGGCGACCACTGGACAGGCAACTTCGTTCCTTCGGTCACGGCGACGATAGGCCTCTATGACATCCGCGCCCGCCTCAAGGACGGAGACAGCGGGACCGGCGACTGGAAGGAGCTCGACGGAATCATCCAGGTCAAGAACGCACTGCCCGTCGTGCAGGCCGTGGAGTTCTCGAACGAGACGGTTCCCCGCGGGGAGAGCGTAACTATCACCATCAAGGGAGGGGACCTCGAGGACCCGCCGTCCGGGCTCGTCTGCGACCTCCACATGCAGGCGCCGTCGGCATCCTGGGTGAGGATGGACGCCGTGATGCTCGAGGATGACCATTGGGAGGCGACGTTCTCGCCGGGCCAGTATGCGAAGCTGGGGTCGTACGGCTTCCGCGCCAACCTCAAGGACAGCACCGGCCAGGTCAGCGACTGGCTGTTCATGAACGCCAGCGTCGAGGTTGTCAACAGCCTGCCCACGGTCACCACGCTCACATACTCCAAGACCAGCGTGCTCCGGACAGGGAACATCACTCTCAAGGTCGAGGGCTCGGATTTCGAGGACAAGAGCTCCAACCTGAGCTGCCGCGTCCAGTTCAAGACCGGTAGCGCGGACTGGTCCGACACCTACGTCAAGGGAATAAAGTACGACGAGAAGAGCTCCAGCTGGGGCGGCGTGTTCAACCCGCCTTCCACGGCCGAACCGGGAGCCTACAGCTTCCGTGCAAGCCTCCAGGACAAGGACGGCGACTGGGGCGAGTGGTTCGATTCCGTGCAGACGGTGATGGTCCAAAACAACAAGCCCGTCGCGAAGTGCGTGCCCGTGCCGGAGGTCGTCAACGAGAAGGCCGATACACAGTTCGACGCATCCGCCTCGTCGGATGTCGAGGGAAATGTCGAAGTCACCTGGGACTTCGGGGACGGCGCCACGGCCGACAGCGCGCTCGCATCCCACACGTACACGGCAGGCGGGGCCAAGACCGTCACCCTGAGCGTCAAGGACAAGACCGGGGAGACCGTCACCGCAACCTTCCCGCTGAGGGTGAACCTCCTGCCCGCTCCCAAGGCCACCTACAAGCAGTCCAACGGCGTCAGCGACTTCAATGTCAAGTTCGACGCCTCCACATCCACGGACACCGAGGGCGGCTCGCTCACCTATGTCTGGGATTACGATATAACGGTGGACAGTAACGGCGACGGTAAGCCCGACAACGACATAGATTCCTCCTCGCCCATCCCGACCTACAACTACAAGAAGGAGGGCTCGTTCACGGCCAAGCTCACCGTCATAGACGCCGACAACGGGACCGCATCCACGGTGATCGAGGTCAAGACGAGGTCCGTGAGCATGGACAACAACAGCATGCTCTACATGGCTCTCGGGATCATTATAATCGGTGCTGTCGTAGGTGCCGCCGTCTATGCTTCCCGCAGGAAGAAGAAATACGATGTGGTTCCAAAGGCCAGGCCCCGGAGCCGCCAGGTGGAGACCAACGCCTCGGACGACTGGGGAAGGGCCCCGGCGCCCTACGCCCAGGATTCGACGATGGTCGCTGCCCCCGCGTACGGGGCGAGCGTTGCCACACCATCCTACTACGCAGAGCCGGCGCCTTCCAGCGGCTATCAGATGTACGAGCCAACGCCTGCGACCTACGACACGACGCCCTACGGCGGAACGACGGATGCGCCGCAGGAAGCGGTCCCAGAGGCTCCGCCCGAGGCGGCGCCTGTCGCCGACGAGCCGCCTGTCCAGGAAAGCCCGCCCGAACCCGCTTCGGAACCGACGCCCGAACCGGCGCCGGCACCCGAGCCTTCAAAGCCCGCCGCCCACAGCGACGACATATCGGATATCCTCAAGAGGCTCGACAACATCACAAAGAAATAGGCGCAACGCTAATTTAAGGCAACAGCCATGGCGAGGGGGTGCCCGAGATGAACCATTCAAACGAGAGAGTAAATCGCAGAATGCTCGTCGTCCCGATCATTCTGGTCCTTTTGCTGGCCCTGCCGGCGCTCTCCGCACCGGCGGGCGCCGAGCTTGGCGCCGGCTCCACCGTAACGGTCACGACCCAGATCCGCATGCTCTTCACCGAAGGAGGGGGCTACATAGACTGGGAGATATCCGGAGAGGTGGTCAAGGACATCCGGCGGAACATCGACATCTCCATGGGGAACGACGACGGAAACGTCACCACTTCCGAGGGGCAGGCTTACATCGGCCGGATAGACCAGGTGCTCGAGGGCAGTTACCTGCGCTACGGGTGCGCCCGCATCGTGCAGACGGCGCTCCTGAGGAAGGACATCCGCACGGACACGGAGGGCCTTCTGACAAGCGTCAACTCCAGCGCGAAGATAATCATCCATTTCTACTTCAACGCCGACCTCAGGAACGACGCCGCCACCGTGAACATGGCCGAGAAGGAGCTTCCGCTGGCGGTATTCCGCGCCCTCGAAGGGACTGAGAACCAGACCTTCGTCGGGAACCTGGAGTGGAAGCACACGGAGATAATGATAGGCCTCGCCTCGTTCTCGAGCATCAGCATGGAGAAGGGCACCGTGACGCGCCTGCGCGGCCCTGCGATAGAGGTCCTTCTCTACGAGCTCAAGGTGGGCAACGAGAGCCCCAACGACTCCGTCCGGTACGACCCGTTCAACGTTCTCCATTGCTCATTGGAACTTTTCGTCCTGCTGTGCATCTGTGGCTTCGCGACCGTGGTCCTGCCCAGATATTTCATGAAGGAGAAGAAGATGAGGAAGGTGAAGTGGCTCCACTCGCTGGCATGGCTTCTGGTGCTGGTGGTGCTGCTGCTGTTCTTCTTCGGCGCGGACGGATTGGCCATCTGGATCGCATCGCCGCTGTTCCTGGTACTGAGCTGGCTCATGTCGTACCAGATTTATGTCAAAGGCTGGAAGGGGATAGCGAAACCGCTCGTGACATTGCCCGACAGCATCGCCCCTGAAAAATCGCTGGACAAGGCGCCCGGCTCGACTTCGTACAGGGAGATAACCGAAGACGAGGAAGCGCCCGCAGAGCCCGTCAAGGCCCCGACGAAGGAGCCCTGGACGCCCGCAAAGCCGCCCGCTTTCCCGGCACCGCAGGAAGGTGTCGAGGAACCGGCTTCGCCTGCCACAGAGCGTCCGAGGCAGGCCCAGCCGCCTCCGGCGCCGGTCGCACCGTCTCCGGCACCGGCCGTACCTCCGATGGCGTCGGCGGGCGCAGCGGCTCCCGCCATGAAGGTTCTGCGCCTCAAATGCCCCAAGTGCAAGGAGACCTTCGATACCAGCGATAACGGCACGAGGCCGCTGAAGCTCAAGTGCGGGAAGTGCGGAGCCGAGGGAATGCTCCGGAAATGAGGCGGCCTTGCGCAAAGCCCAAGGAGCGGGAGTTTCCGGTCTCTTCGTTCCGAGGATGGGCTTATTCGGCCCATCTCGTATATAGCTTGTTGTCGATGTTCAGGACGTCGAGGATGCGGCCCACTATGAAATCGACGAGGTCGCCGAGCTTTTGGGGCTTGCCGTAGAACGCCGGCGCCGCCGGGAGGATGATGGCCCCTGCCTCGGAGAGCGTGGTCAGGTTCCTGAGGTGGATGGTGCTGATGGGAGTTTCACGCGGGACGATGACGAGCCTGCGCCGCTCCTTCAGAGCCACCGATGCCGCTCTAGTTATAAGGTTGTCCGAGATGCCGCAGGCGATCTTGGACGCCGTGGACATGGTACAGGGGCATATGACGAGCGCGTCGAACTTCCTGGAGCCGGATGCGATGGGCGCGGCCATGTCGTCGTTGCGGTACATTTTGCCGGCCTTCTTGCGGACATCCATGGCCCCCAGTCCCGTTTCCAGCCTAAGGACCTTCTCGCCGTCCTCAGATAGAATGACGGATTTGTCGCACTCGAGGGCCTCGAGCAATCGAATGCCGTAGGCGATGCCCGAGGCTCCGGTTATTCCGACGACTACATGCATCCTGCATCCCCTCCGTTTACCATCCACAATGGCGTATTGGTCGTTGCTGCCTGTGCTCCGAGCGCATGCGACCTACGGGAGCATGCCTCGGCAAAGAGGACCGTGCGCTGATGGCCTTGAGGTCCTCTGGGGCCCGAGCGGCCCCCGTCAGAGCCCCTCAAGGAATTTGAGGTACACGCGCTTGGTGCAGTATATGTCTGCCTTGGAGGTAAGCTCCATGGGGGCGTGCAGGCTCAGGACGCAGGGCCCGAGGTCTATGACGTCCATCCCGTACTCGGCCATGAACTTGGCGATGGTGCCGCCGCCGCCCTCGTCGACCTTCCCGAGCTCGGCGCTCTGCCACGGAATCTTGTTCTCGTTGAGGAGGCGCCTTATGCGGGAGACATACTCGGCGCTGGCGTCGTTGGAGCTGAATTTCCCTCCCGAGCCGGTGAACTTTGTAAGTACCACTCCGTATCCTGCGTGGGCGGCATTGGAGGCCTCGTGGACATCCTTGAACAGAGGGTCCAGGCCGGATGTGGTGTCGCCAGAGAGCGCTACAGTGTTCTCGAGGGCCATCCGGAGCATTGCGCCGCGGCAGGAGCCTTCGGTGTGCTGGAGCAACCTCGCTATAACGCCCTCCATCAGGCGGGAATGGGCGCCGGTGTTGCCCTCGCTCCCGACCTCTTCCTTGTCGAAGAACAAAGCGACCGCTGTCTTTTTCGGTATCCCGATGTCGCATATGGCGTTCAGCGATGTGAACGCGCAAGCACGGTCGTCCTGGCCGTAGCCCAGCACCAATGAGCGGTCGAAGCCCACATCCCGCGCCTTTCCGGCCGGAACGAGCTCCAGCTCTGAGCTGGCGAAGTCCTCCTCCGTCATGCCGTACTTCTTGTTGAGCAGGTCCAGAACGAGCAGCTTCGTGCGGCCCTTGTGGCCCTTCTCGTCGATGGGCAATGTGCCAACGATGGCGTGGAGCTCCTCGCCCTTTAAGCCCTCGTCGAGGTGGCGCTTGGCCTGCGACTGCCGATAAAGGTGCGGCGCAACGTCCTCGATTGTGAAAACGGGATCATCGGGGTTCTCTCCGACGATTATCTCGACCTCCTTGCCGTCGCGGAGGATGACCTTCCCGTGGAGCGCCAGAGGAATGGTGGCCCACTGGTACTTCTTTATTCCACCGTAATAATGGGTCCGCAAGAGCGCTATGTGCGTCTCGGCCTCCTCGTGCAGAGGGTTCTGCTTGAGGTCCAGCCTGGGCGCATCTATGTGGGATGCGACCAGCGAGATGCCGCTGGTGATGGGCTCCTTGCCGATGACGGCGAGGGCGACGCACTTGTTCTTCCAGATGTAGATGAGCCTCGTGCCGGGCCTGGTATGGGGATTGCTCTCGAGCGGGTGGAAGCCCCTGGCGCCGGCGTAGATGGCGATGGCCTTCACCGCCTCGCGCTCCGTCTTCGCATCGTCGAGGAACTTCCTGTACTCGACCGATAGCTCGCCGGCCGCATCGCGCTCCTTCTTCGAGAGCTTGTCCCATGCAGGCTCGCGCTTCATCAGCAGCCTGTCCTCGAGCTTGCCCTTGGCGACCTTCTTCGGCATCTTGCAACCCGTACGGGGATAGAACAGACCCATATTGAATGTTACGACCCTCAGGATAATATAGCCTGTATTTCGTTACCGCCGGAGGAGGCACTGGGAATGAAGAAGCTGGGGATATTCAGCTCGGGCGGCGACGCTCCCGGAATGAATGCCGCCATCAGGGCGGCAACGAGGAGCGCCATCTTCTACGGCTGCGAGATGATAGGGGTCAACCGGGGCTACCAGGGCATGATAGAGGGGGATTTCACCCCGCTGGGCCTTCGCTCCGTTTCGGGCATCATCAACAGGGGAGGCACCATCCTCAAGACCGCCCGCTGCGAGGAGTTCATGGCGCCCGCCGGGAGGAAGAAGGCCTACGAGCAGCTCAAGACGGCCGGCATCGAGGGGCTGGTGGCCATCGGCGGCGACGGGACGTTCAGGGGAGCACACACGTTCACATCGGAGTTCGACATACCGTTCATCGGGGTCACCGGGTCCATAGACAACGACTGCTACGGCACGGACTTCACGCTCGGTTTCGACACCGCCGTGAACATAGCGCTCGATGCGATAGACAGGATCCGCGACACAGCGGCCTCGCACGACAGGGTGTTCTTCGTCGAGGTCATGGGGCGCCACAGCGGCATGATAGCCCTCTGGTCCGGCCTTGCGGGAGGCGCAGAGGCCATCTTCATCCCCGAAGCGACCGAGGACTGGGACAAGATAACCGCCGTGATAGGGAGCGGGAAGGCCAAGGGAAAGACCTCTGCCATCGTCGTCGTCGCGGAAGGCGAGGAGCAGGGAGGGGCCTTCGAGGTCGCAAAGAGGTTCAAGGAGCGCACCGGCCTCGATTACCGCGTCACGATACTGGGCCACATCCAAAGGGGCGGGACGCCCACGGCATTCGACCGGATACTGGGCACGAGGAGCGGCGTCAAGGCCGTCGAGGCCCTCCTGGCCGGAGAGCGGAACAAGATGGTGGGCATCCAGAACGGGAACATGGTCCTGGTGCCTTTCGAGGAGATGTTCGACAAGAGGAAGCTCCCCGACCTCAGCTGGCTCAAGATTGTCGAGATATGCTCCATTTGAAGGCCCGGCAAACTGTTATTGGTATCAGGGTGGGGCGGGTCATAAGTGACTCGCCCATCCGAGCGTCACCTTTCACATTATCCAGCATCGGGGCCGTCTCCACAGGAAGGAATGGGGTCAAAACAAACACGTGGCTCACGCCATAACGAGAAAACTGCGCA
>Ga0315283_10004433_pt1 | contig 12232 bp, 19 predicted proteins | sample YL17G09_0_MG_FD_204541 | JGI IMG/M metagenome (GOLD analysis project Ga0315283, IMG submission 204541) | Sediment microbial communities from Yellowstone Lake, YNP, Wyoming, USA - YL17G09_0 | ecosystem: Environmental > Aquatic > Freshwater > Lake > Sediment | place: USA: Wyoming | collected...
TGCCAATGACGGTAAAGTATCTCTTGAGTTTGTTTTACATGATGCATGGCCGCGTGAAGTTGCACAGGCAAGTTTGTCTTATGATGCGTCTGATATTACACAGTTTGATGTGTCTTTCAGATATTCATACCACACATTGCTTGACAGTGCTACAGGTGGATGATGCAAACGGTAGTCACCAGGATAGATAGAATATCCGAAGAGTTTGACTCACAGGAAAACAAGTATCTTGACGTTGATGATGATGTCAGAATCCATGTTTACTATGATGAAGACGGCTGGGTATGGGATGCTATTGAAGGTGACTATATAACGTTTATGTCAGAAGAATCTTTTGAAACAGTGGAAGAAGCAGAAGCGGACGCAAAGTCTTATATTAAAAACCAAATATCAGATGAAGATTATGAAAATCCGGAAAAGGAAGAAAGATAAGGAGAATGTGATATAAATGCGTGGTAAAACATTACCTGTGAAGATGTTGAAGAAGGGAGAAATATTTCAAAACCAAAAACCAATAGAACAGCCAATAATAGAAAGAACTGTTCCAGCAGTAAAGAAACCTCAAGACTTCAGGCAATATCTTAACCTTTATAATTTTCAATGTGAACTACCTGGGTGCGGCGAAACAATAGAATTCAAACCATTGACCGTCGCCCATTTGAAAAAATTACAGACATTGGATCCTGGTAAAGATGCCGAGAAAAAAAAAGACGATCCAGTATTTTTATCAAAGGTGTTCGATAGGATATTTGAAGAAGTAATAGTATCTGAGATTGACCTGGATGAAATGTATATCAATGATAGATTTGCCTTGATACTTGAAATAAGAAAAAAGACTTCTGGTGAAAAGTATCAATGGACATTGAGTTGTCCTAAATGTAAATCTCAAAGTACCCAAATAATAAATTTTGATGACATAGAGATAAAGCTACCACCAAAAGAACTTGAGCATAAAATAAAACTAACAGACCAATTATCAATTACTGTTGATTATATAAAACGTTCTGACGAAAAAGAAATACATGCTTATTATGAAGACATCCATAAAAATGATGAAGACATAAATGTTCCACAGAGACAATCAGATATAGCGTCCTTGATGATAGCAGCATCTATAAAGACCATTATAACACCTGAAGGAGAATACGAGCCTACTTTAGAAGATAAGGTCTTTTTTACGGAAAACATACCATCTATTTTGTATGCTGAAATTTCTAAATGGCAAAGTAATAACTTCTTTGGTCCGAATTTTGAGATAAATATAAAATGTCCGCATTGTGATTTCAAGGCGTCTCAGGAGATAAGTTCAAGCGATTTTTTTTCTTAAATAATCTGTTCAATGCTTATGATGTTGCGGACTTGGTAAGATTTCAATTCTTACTGGCAAAGCATGGTGTGTCTTATACTGAAAGTAGTCAATTAGCATTGTTTGAATTTGAAGCATTGGTAGAGCTATCCGTAAGAGAAGAAAGAAATAATATGGAAGCCATGCAGGCTTCCGGGATGCCTCGCTTAGGACCGAAAGGTCGTTAAAGGATCCGCTTTAGGGGTCTGAAGGGTATAAATACTCTTTAGACCCTTTTTTATTTTGGAGATTTAGAACATGGATGATTTGAAGAATCTGAATAAAAACCTTGTGCGCCTCGTTGGTGAACTGAAATTACAGTTTGAAAAATTCGCCTCAAATGTCGGCTCCCATATTTCAGACTCAATGACCGAAGAAATGACGATGGTAAAAGATACTGTCCTTGACGGTATTGATACTATCAAAGAATCTGGTGTGGGGGTTTATAAATTTTTTGCTTCGAGTTTTACTATAGAAAAACTTATGTTGAAGGAAACAAAAGCACAAACCAAATTTATGGAAGTTACCGCGGCCGCGGACAGGCTCAAAGGTGATTTGGATATTGGAAAAGGAGACCTAAACCAAACAACAATATTGAAAGATATTAGAGAACTTCTTATAGATCAAAATCATTCTACCAATTCGGTGGCAGAATCATTGAGACATCAAGATGCTTTGATGGAAGACACATTACGTACAGCTAAACTTGAAGACAAAAAGAAAAAAATGATACTAATAAAAAAGGGTAAAAGCATATGGGATAATTTATTAGACTTTCTTGCTATACCATTCATGCTTGCTGGTGCTGCTATTGGTGCGGTTGTGGGTGTCATTATGGCTCCTTTCAGGGCCATATATGCTATCTTCAAAGAGTTACGGTTTTTTGAACTTTTAGGTACAATACTAAAATGGATACCTGGTGTTAGTAAATTATTTGGCTTTTTCGAAAAAATATTTGGTGGTATATGGGCCGCCGCAAAGTCATTAGGGAATATTCCCATCATTGGAAGATTTATCACAGCAGGTGCAGAGGGATTTATGAAGGGTTTTTCAAAACTGTTTTGGCCAATTCAGATCATCATGAGCATTTTCGACTTTGTAGAGGGTTGGCAAAAAAGTGAAGGATCAATGTTGGAAAAGGCATATTCTGGGATGAGAAACGTCTTTATGAAATTCTTCCAGCTTCCGGTAGAAATGCTTGAGGGGGCCTGGAATTGGGTAGCCAAAGAGCTTGGGTTCGAAGGTGTAGCAAAAGGAAATTTTATGAAAGGAGTGGGTGCCTCGTTTGATACATTTTTTGGAAAGTGGATACCACAAATCTGGGAGTACATTGTCGGCGCTGTCAAATGGGCATGGGAAGCCGTAAAAGATGCATTTACATTCATGAGAAACAGAGATTTTGATAAAAACGCTATTGTAAGAGATGTAGGAAAAATAATATTTGATTGGGTTACGAAACAAGTTTATTCTGCATGGGATACTTTAAGCAACATATTGTCCGATTTAGGAAAAATGATGGGAAATTGGATTAAGGAACAACTTGGTTCTTGGTGGGATACAGCTAAATCTGGTTTTGTTGGTAATCCTGAATTGAATAACCAACTTATGGCAGAAAGTAAACAACAAACCGAAGCCAATGATAATTTATATGATATTGAAAGACATTTAGCAGAGCAAAGAAAAAAAGATCCTGAAATGGTTAAACAATGGAATGAGGAAATGCGGAACCAACAGGTGTTGATAGGAACATTGAAAGAATTGAAAGATTGGATACAGAAAAACCCATATCAGGCAATCCAACAAAATAATAATAACAGTAATGGCAGCGGTGGTAATATGAATGATATTGCAACAGAAAATAATAGTAAAGGTATTTCAGGATTGAACTTCTCGGTTGCACTCGGCGGGAGAATGTAAAGATGGGAACATTTGATGATGCAGAAGTAAAAGGCTATTATTCTCCTGCGTCTACTTATGCTAAACTTGAAGATATAGACGAAACCCAGCGTGAGGACCAAACCATCTATGAAATACCAGGTCGATTTTTTCCGCAGTCCCGGTATGAAGATTCTTTATGGGTAATGATTCAAGCCAAAAAAATAAAAAACATAAACACATCCGGTCGAGGCGGGACATATACAATTTCAAAACTTGGTCCGACTTGGAAGTTCCTGGCACCAGAAGAAATAAATGAAGTCCATAATCACAGTTTCGAGCCTTATGATTCTTTTCACAGCCGGATTTTGGAAAAGATAAGGGCCCTTCATGTTGGTGTAGACCAATTCAAGCAAATAGTCCAAAATGCAAAAACAACAGATTGGACTAAACTTTTCACTGCAAAGGGGGCCGAACAAGTTCTTACCGAAGGTAGCAATTTTCAAGTACCGTCTTATAAAATTGACACGCCCATGGTATATCAATCATCGAATCGGAGACATTGGGATTTAAATTTTACCTTAGCGTCAAGTACAGGCGGCTCGGATATTTTAAAGGCTGTCAAAGAACTTCAAATGTATGCGGCACCCGATATAAGTCAATCGGACGAATACTCTATTGATTTTCCGTGGGTCTTTGAGTTGACTACAACACCGTCTGATTTGATAAAATGTAGTTATGCGGCACTTGAAAGTATTTCACCGTCATACAAAGTACCCTATACGATGGGCTATCCAACCATTATAGAACTCTCGCTCAGTTTCGAGGACCTGAGCCCCTTGTTCGCCCAGACGATCTCAAAAGGCACAATAATCAAAGTTGACGAATCAGCCACACGTACAAAAATTGTGACAGTTCAAACAGGTGCAGAAAAAGAACGACTTTTAAGAAGTTATTAATCTAAATAGAAGAGTGTAGGACAACAAGTTGCAACTTGCTTTCCTGCCGTAATCAGGAATTACTACACACTCTTTTCAATTATCTATTACGGAGATATCTAAAATGAAAGAATCAATCGATATATTTTTCTCTAATGCTAATACTTGTGAATGTGGTTGTGGTCAGATAGTCAATCCCGGAAGAAGGTTTATTCATAATCATCATCGTAAAGTAAAGCACATAAAAAGTATAATGAATACTTGTGAATGTGGATGTGGTCGACCTTGTAAAAATAGGTTTGTTCATGGACATCATCGCAAAGTAAAGCACATGAATACTTGTGAATGTGGTTGTGGTAAGCTTTGTAAAAGAAGGTTTGTAAGTGGACATAATAAACCAACGCTTGGTAGAAAACATACTGAAGAAGCAAAACAGAAACTAAGAAATGTAAAACTTGGTAAAAAACTTACTGAAGAGCATATAAAAAATATGAGTGAAGCAAATAAAGGGGAAAAAAGTGCTTGGTATGGCAAATATCATACTGAAAAAACAAGAAAATTACAGAGTGAATCAAGAAAAAAATATCTTGCTGAACACCCGGAAGCAAGCCAAAAAGGAAAAAATAAAGACGGAGGATATTTTTCAAAGAATATTCCAAAATATGATACATATGCCCATCAAATTTCTTACGCAGAACAAGTAAGAAGAAATATTGAAGATCAAGTGGTTTTAGAGGTCAAGTGTACTTACTGCGGAAAATGGTTTGTACCTACGGTGTCAAATATAAGCAGTAGAATAAATGCGTTGAATGGAAAAACATCTGGAGAAAATCGTTTATATTGTTCTAACCAATGTAAACACGAATGTCCTATATTTAATAAAGTAAAATATTCCGCTGAAGAAACGGGACATAACCAATATGCCCGTGAAGTTCAACCAGAACTCAGGCAAATGGTTTTTGAAAGAGATAATTGGACATGTTCATGTGGTTCAACGGAAAGTTTACATTGTCACCACCGCGAAGGCCCAAGGTGGGAACCATTAGAGAGTGCTGACATTGACATGTGTATTACTAAATGTAAAAATTGCCACCATGAAATACATAAAAAAGAAGGATGTGGATATCAGGATATGAAATGTGGTCCAAACTTAGAATTGAAATAGAGCAATCCCCATTTCTTTTTTGAAAATTGCTGCCGATACATCATTCAGGACAAAGCTTATTTCATCATCGAGGAATAAAATAAATTTGGTTGTTCCCTCAGGATTCAACTCGCCGTTTTTATCTTTTATAAAAACAGGGTACAATAAATCAAATTTGAAATTTTGCGGAGTGTCATTTTTCAATGTTACGCAAATTGAAACCTCTGGCTCGGACATCATACCAGATGATGATATTTTTCGCGCCCTTTCTAATACTGTTTGATCGATATTAAACAAAACGGTTGAAAAACTTTTACTAAATTTGATTGAAGTTTTAAGATTGTCTCCACCTTTTACATAGAAGATTGCACTATCTGTTATTTTGGTGAATGGTTTGCTTTTGACACAACCACTATATGTTGAGTCAGGAAAAATATATGAGAAATTCTGTTTGGCTTCAAGTAAAGTTTTGTGATCCAATCCTGTTTCTGTTTGTTTACACATTGATACGGGAGCATCAATTTTTATAGTGCTTAAAAACTGTCCTTCTGGACCACCACCGACTACCTGAGACAACGAGCTAACATTTATAATAGGGTTAAGTTCAACTTTACAACCAACCACCGCCAATGAAATCAACAGTATCAATAACAGATTCCTTTTCATTTTCTTTTCCTTTCTTTTTTTAAGGGTACGGTTCTTCCAATAACCTCACAGTAATATTGATAGCATCTTCTCTATTTTCAGCAGAAAAGGGGCCAACAACTTTATCAACAAAAGGTGATTTTTTTGCTTCTGTCAAGTCAATATCATCAAAGTATCTTTTCACTTGAATAGTTCCGTTACAATGTCGGTAACCCCACCATTTTTCCATTACGAATTGGCTCCTTCCATAAAAACTTTCCTATATGTCTTTGGTACATTTTTCAAAATTTCATCAATAGAGTTCCATCTTCCAATCCTGAAACCATGTCGAATGAGATAGAGGCAGAATTTTGTACCCCAGGCCCGACCCGGAAACCTAATATCAAAGTATTCAGAAACCCTTAAATCAAGACACCAACTCCACTTGCTATTATCGATATAGAAACCACGGTCATGATAACTCGGATAATAATCTATCAGAGGAGACACCAACATAATAATTTCTCTAAAATCTTCAATTTTTTTCACCGGTATCCTTGCTTCAATGAAACATCTTCCGGCAGCCAAAAATCCTAAAAATTCATAAAAGTTTGCCCTCTCTTCTCTTGATTCATAAATTTGAGGAATTTTCCAAGCGACACCCAATTTATCAGCAAACTCTTTAGCAGACATTTTTTCATAATCCATATTTTTAGCACCTCACCAGTTTTTATTCATTATACATCATTGGAAAGAGAATGTAAATAGTTTCGGCGCATAATAACAGTAGCGTTTTTATTTTGGACGCAGCCTTGCGCTCGGTGGTGAGTTTGGTGAACAAACCTACGCTGGGCTTACGTCTCCAAGATGGCCTTCAATTCGTTAGTGATTTCGACACCCAACTGGCGCTGATATTTCAACACCATGGTCAGGGCAAGGGCCGCCTGACGAGGAGACAAAGAATCCTGGTTTGCAAAGTCACGACCGATCCGAGCATCGAGTCGGTTGAAACCATGGCTGTCAAGTTCTCGGGCGCCATCACACACACAAGCAATGTTTTTGACAGCAGCATGAATGGTTGCAATATGAGCATCATTCAACTTGTTAGCGATAACACCAAGACGGTCACGACCAAAGTCATGGGAAGCAGCATCAGAGGCCCCAGAGACTTTCTGGATGCCCAGGGTATTCTTATCAAGGGCGCGGTCGATGACATTCTGTTTTTCGACAATCTTGTGGGCCATTTCAGCATCGATAGAACCTTCAAGGACAAGGTGCTGTACAAGCACATTATTAAGCTGGCCGATCCGGTGGGCACGGTCTTCAGCCTGAGTCATATTCGCGGGCACCCAGTCAAGTTCTGCAAAGACAACATGAGAGGCAGCCGTCAAAGTCAAACCCATGCCGGCGGCCTGGATAGATCCAATGAACAACAGACAATTGGGGTCTTCCTGAAAACGAGTCACAGCAGCATCCCGATTTTCAGCGGAAGTGTCGCCGGTCAATACAGCACAAAAATCACCGAAGGCATCGGCAATCATCTTGATAACATCTTTATGGTGAGCAAAACAAATGACTTTATGGGATTCGGTTGCATCCTTCAGAAAGTCGATAACAAGCGGTGCTTTGGCAAGAGCAACACGGTGACGTACAGCAGCCATTTCGGTGAAAGCAACACGGATGGCGGCCTTCAGGGTACCGACAGCCTTGGCATAATCTTCAGAATTCTCAGAGGTCTTGGCAATTTCAACCGCGGCCTTCAAAGCTTCAATCTCTTCACGGCGCACATCAAAGGCGGCGCGCTCCTCAGCAACCACTCGCAGATTGCCATTAGCGGGAATCTCAATGACCTGACGCTGTTTTGCGGGCAGTTCGGTCAGCACATCTTTTTTCAGGCGCCGGATCATGAACGTGGTCCGCAATTTTTCCTGAAGGCTCTCAAGATTGGAAGCACCTTTGGTATCATAACCATAGCCGTTGAAAGCAGCAGCACAGTAGACTTTGTGGTACCAATAGCGGCTTTTGAAAGCAATTGGGGCAAGGTAATTCGCAACCGGCCACAACTCAGCCGGGCGGTTCAGCAGCGGGGTCCCGGTAAGAAACACATTATTCTTGGCGCGGATCCGGCCGACAATCTGTTTATACTGTTGGCCATCTACCTTCACATAAGAACCGACGATTTCCTTGGTCCGGATGGTATTGGGGTTTTTCATCTTATGACATTCATCAGCGATAAGCAGGTCCCACTCTTCACCATGGACCTGATCATGAAACTTGGTCAGAATATCATAGTTGATGATCATGATAGTCGGCTGGCTGTATTCAGACACACACCAACCATCTTTTGCGGTCACGATAGAAATACAGTATTTGTTGACAAGCCATTTATCCAACTCTTTGAACCAATTGATTTTCAACGAAGCGGGGCACACAATCAGGATTTTTTTGAGTTCGAGGTTTGCATTGATGATACCGATTGCCTGAATGGTTTTACCCAGACCCATTTCGTCACCAATCAGAACATTCGGACGGGCAAGGGCATAGGCAATTCCTGCTTTTTGGAAGGGCAAGTACACACAGCCATCGGGGCTGGGCACTTCAATATCAGCAGAGGACGCTTTGGACGCAGCAAGATTGGTTTCAAAATTATCACGAAACGCAATCAGTTCCGAACGAAGTGGTTCATCGGCATATTCAGCGACACGGGCAGCGACTTTGGAAGAGCGAGTAGACCAAAGGCGGGGGGTCTCGGCATCGTTCCAATAAAAATGTGCCTTCTTAGGCACATCCTTTTCGCCGTAAGAACACTGAAAGATATAATTTTTTCCAACTTTAATCAACTTCATGGCATCTCCTTCTCATTGGTTATAGTAGATCATAACATATAAAAAGGGCCATGTCAAGGGTTTATTTGATTTTTTCTAAGAATTCATCATAAGAAAACCGTTGACTTCTTGCACCTGAATCCCCAGACCGCACAACAACACTATCAACACCACTTCTGGGATTACGTTTTGTAAAAGGTTTATAAGAAATGATTTTTTGGCCGGTGCCTTTACAATCTACACATACAACATATTCTCCCGGCTTCTCCATAAATCCATGATACAACCCAGTTCCACCACAGTCTGGACATTCAATTGATAAATTCATTTTGTTTTCTCCTTTCATTCTATAATACTTGTTCCTAAGTCAGCCCAAATACCTGTTATACCAAGTTTTTTCTTCAGTCTCTTCAAAGCTTTGGGTTTCAATGTCAAATTTCCCGATAAAAGATTGACGGCCTCATTGAGAGTTACAAAAGTTTCAATTGTCTGTAATGTTATCTGGGCATGGATAAGACTCTTGAGTTTCTTCAACCTAACTAATTCCGGACTTGCAAATTTCGTCACATACCCATGATCTATATTGAGATTTGCATTGAGGGTACCAAACCAGAAAACAGAATCTTTTATAAAGTTTGTCCTATCTGGTTCGCGGATAACCACATAAAAATCGGCACTGTAAGTAGAAAGTCCTGCAATCATGGTTTCTCACTCTCAACCCTTTTCAAAGTATAACATAATGTAATAGTCGCTCCACAGTTATCACAAAAACCGGTCACCGTAACGGCCTGAAAATCGTCCTTGAGTTTGACTTCCGGTTTTTGAAAGTCAAGATGTTCCTTGTCTGAAGTACCACAACCTGGACACCGTCTGAATTCCATATATTACATTCCTTTCAATATTCTATCCACATCTGGTAGTGCATCGATACTTTCATCATATTGTTTATATGCTTTTCGAATTTCTTCTCTATGGTCAGGACACCCCCAATGTGAGCCATAATCAGAGCAACCCTCATAGAAAGTCTCACAATGTCTAAAACAAATATCCTTACCGCATATAGAACATTGATTCATATGCTTGTCTTTGATTTCAGTATCGCAAAAATCACATTTTATGTGAAAGTGTTTGACAGTTACGACCTCTTCCGATTCTCTTCTCATTTTATTGGCACCACCGTAGCAGTATAAAATCTGTACTTCAAAATAATGTTAGCACCACAACCATCACAAAAACCCACCCTATGTATTTCTGTCATACTTTGTACTTCAACACCATCCGATAAGTCACCAAAATCAAGTTCCCTTGACGAACATTTCGGGCATTTATCCGGTATTTCAACAACTTCAAATTCTGGTTTAGGTTTAGGATTATTGACGGCAGCAACAAAATCATCAGACACATTGATGGCAGAAAAGTCTTTTATAAACCAACGATGAAACCCATTATCAATGTCAAGCTTATAAGCATGAAGATATTTACTATCAGCATCCGGATTTGGATTAGCCTCAATTTCAACAATAGTTCCAACTTTTCCTGAATATCTTTTCTGAGTATAACGCCACGATCTTGGAAAATGCTGATATGTTTTTATAGCAACACGGGAACCCACTACAAGTTGAGCCATTTTATTTTCCTTTATATTTCAAATAGTTTATCTTCTAAATGTTTCTGTTTTCTGATAAATTTCAAACCGCTCTCCTCAATAAGGAAAGTGTTTCCATTGGGTTCTTTGACAGCACATATATTGCTGGTTCCGTCTTCATGCTTTGCAATGCCCATAACAGTACCTAAATTACCTTTAATTTTAGACTCTTCCCAATGGTCCGAAAATATACCAAGAGCAACAGCCATAGATTTATAAGATGAATAACAATAGCCTTTATTGATTATTTCTACATTATCACCTATCATGAATTTTGGATTTACAGCGGAATGTATTATTATAAAATCCTTTTTGTCACTCTCAGGATGAATATCGTTATACTTTGCTTTGAATATAATCATGGTGTATCGGCCCAGTCCCATAGTTTGACTGACGCATACTCGATTGCAAAACCAATGGTCAGAAACACCTTTGATATTATCTCAAGCACTATACTCAAGAAATGACATAGTATTTTCATCATATCATATACCCCAATTCGCACAAAACGATAAGAACATATAAAAACAGATAATCACGGTCACCAATACAATAAACAAAACCTTTTCTTCTTTCTCTTCCATAATAACATAAACCTCTTAGATTGTCAATCTTATATTTCAAATAGTTTATCTTCCAACCATTCTACATCTTCAACCCATTCTTTGAGCCAACTCCATGGGCCCGTAACTTGTTTATAATCATATTTTGTTCCTTCCGTTCTTTCAAGATCCAATATTTGTTTTTCTATCATCATTTTAATCATACTTGCATTGATGATGAATTCAGTAAGTCCGTTTTTAGCCCGGATAACATAAGAACCAGAATTGCAGTGACGTACCCTGTTATCCGGATATAAATTTAGCACATCGTCAATATGCTTTAGCCGTTTCAACATTATGTGGTTCCGCTCCCAGGAGGATATAAATTAGTCAGAAGAACCAGAGTCAGGACTTCCACCATTATCCCAAGTACCTGAAGCGCCTCCGCCACCAAAATTTCCACCTTGGCCCTCAAATTTCTCTGGTCCCGGTCCCGAATTTTCAAGTAAAATACCTGCTGCAACTGCACCCAGAACACCAAAGTCAAGATCTGTTGTTACCATGGCCCTTTCAAATGGTCTTATAGCGGGTTTGAATAGTTTTTCCGCGGGTGGCTTTATTTCTTTGTCCCATAAGGGCCAGGGCCAACCACAAAGCTCCAGTTCTTTTCTCAGAATAGCAATTTCCTTTTCCAGCTCTCTTATCTTGCGCGCCTTGCGTCCCCACATATTTTCTCCTTTAGATTTCAAACAGTTCTTTGTCTAAATAATCGACCAATTGAAGACATCCATCCATATAAGAATTGCGTTCTTTATTGTCCCATGCAACCCCGATAGATGATCCAACCTTTGTTACAGTGCCTTCGCAGAACCATTCTGAACCCTTTATAGGGTTAGATCTTCCTATTGAATATCCTTCTGGATTATTTACAAATATCACTCTGTCACCAATGTTCATATTTCAAACAGCTCCTTTTCCAGATAGTCTTTTTTTACAATAAGGAATTCTTTTGTAGAATGAGCATAAAATGAAGTGAAACAGTTTGCCATCTCTTTATCCAATAATATACGACCAAGACAATATAAACAAATTGGCTCCCCGCTGTTTTTCTGCCAATTACATTTTTCATATCCATTGAAGATTTTGGTTTTTCCGTCAGAAAAAACCAATTCATCACCGATTTCAACAGTTGCTTGAAACTCTTTCCTATTCATATTTCAAACAGCTCCTTTTCCAGATAGTCAGTAGCATTGTCAAACCAGGGAGCGGCCCATCTATACGTTTCTGAATTGTC
>Ga0315283_10004435_pt1 | contig 12230 bp, 11 predicted proteins | sample YL17G09_0_MG_FD_204541 | JGI IMG/M metagenome (GOLD analysis project Ga0315283, IMG submission 204541) | Sediment microbial communities from Yellowstone Lake, YNP, Wyoming, USA - YL17G09_0 | ecosystem: Environmental > Aquatic > Freshwater > Lake > Sediment | place: USA: Wyoming | collected...
ACAAGGACAACGAATCGCGCGTCGGCAAGGAAACGATCCAGGCGGTCTACAAGGAAACGGGCTTCACGCCGTAGGAACGGCGGCGTAGCATCCGCAAAGAAACCACCGCCGGAGCCGAAAGCCGCCGCTGACGGCGGCTTTCCGTTATCGGCGGCCGTGCAGGTGGGGAGCGTGGCGGTCGCCGTCGAGTGGCGCGGCATGGAGGAGGCGCAATGAAATTCCTGGATCATCTCGAGGAGTGGCTGATCGCGTTCATGATGGGCGCGGCGACGCTGCTGATATTCGTCGCTGTCGTGCACCGTTACGCGGCAGGCATGCCGATCCCCGGCGTCCAGGACTTCCTGCTCAAGATCGACCTCACCTGGGCGCAGGAGCTGTGCATCTACATGTTCGTGTGGATGGCGAAGTTCGGCGCCGCCTACGGCGTGCGCACCGGCATCCACGTCGGCGTCGACGTGATGATCAACCGGCTGCCCCCCCCCCTGCACAAGACCTACGTGCTGTTCGGCCTGCTCGCCGGCGCCGTGTTCACCGGCATCGTCGGCACGCTGGGCGCGACGTTCGTCTGGGAGATCGGGCACACGGACTCCGTCTCCCCCGACCTCGAACTGCCGAAGTGGATCGTCTACCTGTGCATCCCGGTCGGCTCCTACCTGATGTGCTTCCGGTTCCTGCAGGTCGCGTGGTCGTTCGCCCGCACCGGCGAGCTGCCGCACCATGATGTCGCGCATGTGGAGGGCATCGGGGAAGCCGAGGACCTCAACCCGTACGCCATGCCCGACAACCTGCACCCGGCGGACCTGACCGAGGGAGGCAGGAAATGAGCACCCTCGTCCCCCCCGTCCCCGAGAACGCCCCGCGCTGGCCGGCGCTCATCCCGCCGGTGCTGATCGCCATTCCGGTCGTGCTGAAGCTCGCCGGCATCGGCATCGCGAACGCCTGGATCATCTTCGCGCTGCTGTTCGGCCTGATGCTCACCGGGATGCCGATCTCGATCTCGCTCGGCCTCACCGTGCTCACGTACCTGTTCACGATGACGACGGTGCCGATCGAATCGGTCGCGCTGAAGCTGTTCACCGGGATCGAGAAGTTCGAGATCATGGCGATCCCGTTCTTCATCCTCGCCGGCAACTTCCTCACCCACGGCGGCGTCGCGCGGCGGATGATCAACTTCGCCTCGTCGATGGTCGGACACTGGGCCGGCGGCCTGGGTCTCGCCGGCGTGATGGCGTGCGCGCTGTTCGCCGCGGTGAGCGGCAGCTCGCCCGCCACCGTCGTCGCCATCGGCTCCATCATCCTGCCGGCGATGATCAAGCAGGGCTTCCCCGCCCGCTTCGGTGCCGGGGTCATCACGACGTCTGGCGCGCTCGGCATCCTGATCCCGCCATCGATCGTGATGGTGATGTACGCAGTCGCCACCAACACGTCCGTAGGCGCGCTGTTCATCGCCGGCATCGTCCCGGGCCTCGTGCTGGCGACGATGCTGGGACTCACCACGTGGTGGCTCGCGCGCAAGCACAACTACCCGCGGCAGCCGAAGTCGTCGTGGCCGGAGCGCTGGCAGACCTTCCGCGAGAGCATCTGGGGGCTGCTGCTGGTGATCGTCGTCATCGGCGGCATCTACACCGGCATCTTCACGCCGACCGAGGCGGCCGCGATGAGCGCCGTCTACGCTTTCTTCGTCGCGGTGTTCGTCTACAAGGACATGACGATCGCCAAGGTGCCGAAGATCCTGCTCGACTCGGCCAACATGAGCGCGATGCTGCTGTACATCATCACCAACGCGGTGATGTTCAGCTATCTGATGACGTCGGAACAGATCCCGCAGGAGCTCGCCGCCTGGATGCTGGACAAGGGCCTCGGCGTGGTCGCGTTCCTGCTGTTCGTGAACATCGTGCTGCTGCTCGCCGGCAACGTGATGGAGCCGTCGTCGATCGTGCTGATCATGGCGCCGATCCTGTTCCCGGTGGCGATGAAGCTCGGCATCGATCCGGTGCATTTCGGCATCATGATGGTGGTCAACATGGAGGTCGGCATGTGCCATCCGCCGGTGGGCCTCAACCTCTATGTCGCATCGGGCATCACCAAGATGGGCATCACCGAGTTGACGATCGCCGTCTGGCCGTGGCTGCTGACGATGCTGGTCTTCCTGGTCATCATCACCTACTGGCCCACGCTTACGCTGTTCCTGCCGCAGATGCTGGGGATGCTCCGCTAGCCGGAACGCGGTTGCAGCGGCACGGACGGACGGGCGCCACGGCGCCCGTTTCCGTTTCCGGCCGCGCAGCGGACACCGGATCGGACGGGGCTCGACGTGCTATAATTTTGAATTTACTCGCATTTATTTTGGCGGAGCCGACGAATGGCGGTTGAGCGTACACTTTCCATCATCAAACCGGACGCCGTGGCGAAGAACGTCATCGGCAAGATCACCTCGCGTTTCGAGACCAACGGTCTGCGCGTCGTCGCCGCGCAGATGCGGCGGCTGTCCCACGCCGAAGCCGAGGGTTTTTATGCCGTCCATCGCGAACGGCCGTTTTTCAAGGACCTGGTCGATTTCATGATCTCGGGCCCGGTGATGGTCCAGGTTCTGGAAGGCGAAAATGCCATTGCCCGGAACCGCGACCTGATGGGCGCCACCGATCCGAAGAAGGCAGCCGCGGACACCATCCGCGCCGACTTCGCCGATTCGATCGACGCCAACGCGGTCCACGGCTCGGACGGCCCGGACACCGCCACGGCGGAGATCGCGTACTTCTTCCCGGCGCTGGCTGTCTACAACCGGTAGCGAGAGCGGATTACACTGATCGAGCGACCCGCGAGAGTCCACCGAAACGCCGCCACGACCGAGGGCACCCCCGGCCCTGCGAATTTCCGTGACGCTCCGTGGCTTTCCGCGCCAGGCCCACTCCGACGTTGACGTGACCAACCTCCTCGACCTCGACCCTGCCGGCCTGGCCGCCTTCTTCGCCGATATCGGCGAGAAGCCGTTTCGCGCAAAGCAGGTCGCGCAGTGGCTGCACCAGCGCCTCACAGCCGATATCGGCTCGATGAGCGACCTGTCGAAGCCGCTGCGCGAGCGTCTTGCGGCCGTGGCCGACATCCGCGGCCCCACCGTCATCCGCGACACCACGGCAGCTGACGGCACGCGCAAGTGGCTGCTCGACGTCGGCAGCGGCAATGCGGTCGAGGCCGTCTACATACCGGAGGGCGACCGCGAGGCTTGGAGCAGGGGCCTCGAAGGGGATGCGATTCCCGAGCGGGATGCCAGCGCCCCGAACGCCGTCGCGGACAACCCGGCAGACGCGCCGGGGCGCTACCGCGGCACCCTGTGCATTTCGTCGCAGGCGGGCTGCGCGCTCGACTGCGCGTTCTGCGCGACCGGCAAGCAGGGCTTCAACCGCAATCTCACGGTCGCCGAGATCGTCGGCCAGTTGTGGCACGCCAACCGCGCGCTGCGCGCCGATGGCGTCATGGCGCCAGGGATCGGGCAGGGCCGCGCCCCGATCACCAATGTCGTGATGATGGGGATGGGCGAGCCGCTCGCGAACTTCGACAACGTCGTCTCGGCGCTGTCCGTGTTCCTCGACGACAACGCGTACGGCCTGTCGCGGCGCCGCGTCACCCTGTCGACGTCCGGCCTTGTGCCGGCCATCGACCGCCTGCGCGACGCCTGCCCGGTGGCGCTGGCCGTCAGCCTGCACGCGCCGAACGACGCATTGCGCGAGAAGCTCGTGCCGATCAACCGCAAGTACCCGCTGGCCGAACTGCTCGCGGCCTGCGTGCGCTACCTCGAGCGCGCGCCGCGCGACTTCGTGACCTTCGAGTACGTGATGCTGGACGGCGTCAACGACCAGCCCGAGCATGCGCACGAGCTCGTGGCGCTGGTCCGCGACGTGCCGTGCAAGTTCAACCTGATTCCTTTCAATCCGTTCTCCGGATCGGAATTCCGGACGAGCCCGCGCGGGCGGATCCTCGCGTTCCAGCGGATACTCATGGCTGCCGGCCTGGTGACGACGATTCGCAAAACGCGCGGCGGCGACATCGACGCCGCCTGCGGGCAGCTCGCCGGACAGGTACAGAACCGCACCAAACGGCGGCTGCGGATTCCCGCGCTGGTCGCCGCCGCCGCTTCGAGTGCGCGCTGACCCCCGCGCGACGCATCCCCACGCCATGAGCCCATTGCCTGCCTTCTGCCGCGCGTTCGTTCCGCTTGCCGCCGCGCTCCTGCTCGCTGCCTGCGCGTCGAAGGACCCTGCGCCCGCAGCGCCCGCCATGCCGGAACCGTTGCCGCCGCCGAAGGCTCAGGAGGTGAGCCCCCAGCGCCGCGCGGAGATCCATACCGACCTCGGTGCCGGCTACTACGAGCGCGGCCAGATGGATGTCGCGATCGACGAGCTCACCGAAGCCGTCAAGCTCGACCCGAACAACGCCAAGGCCTACAACATCTTCGGCCTCGTCTACACGGTGCTGGGCGAGACCGCGAAGGCCGAGCAGAATTTCCAGCGGGCGCTCGCGCTGGCGCCGCTCGACCCCGACATCCGGCAGAACTGGGGCTGGTACCTGTGCACGCACGGCCGGGCGAAGGAATCGATCCCCGAATTCGAGGCAGCGATCCGCAACCCGCTGTACAAGACACCCGAGATACCGCTGGTCAACGCCGGCCGGTGCAGCGCGTCGGTCGGCGACATCAACGCCGCCGATGCGTACTTCCGGCGCGCGCTCGCGCTCGCGGCGAACAACGACGCGGCCATGCTCGGTCTCGCGCAGATCGCCTACCGGGAGGCGCGCCACGAGGAAGCCCGGCGCTGGCTGAAGGCGATGCGGCAGGCCAACCTGCCGCCCGTTGCGTTGTACCTCGGCATGTGCGTCGAGCGCAAGCTCGGCGATCGGCAGGCGGAGACATCGTACGTGGTGCAACTCAAGAACCGCTACCCGGACGCCGACGAGACGAAGGCCATCGCCACGGGAACCTGCGAGTGACCACCCACGGTCCCGACTCGATCGCGTTGGTGCCGGCAAGCGCCACGGCCGGCGCGCCCATCGTGCCCATGGCGCCAACCGCCGGCGCCCTGCTGCGCCGCGGGCGCGAAGCGGCGGGGCTGTCGCTCGACGCGGTGGCGCAGCAGTTGAAGCTGGCCCCGCGCCAGATCACGGCGCTCGAGGAAGACGATTTTGCCCGCCTGCCCGGCCGCACGTTCGTGCGCGGCTTCGTCCGCAACTATGCGCGTCTCGTCCGCATCGACGCGGAGACGGTGCTGGCGGCGCTCTCGGGGCCCGACGCGGCGGCGCTCGATTCGCCGGCACTGCATTCGACCGCGCCCACCATCGGCGAGCTGCCGACGAGCGAGCACGCGAAGCCCGGCTGGACGCGGTGGGCGATCCCGTTGACGCTCGTCGCCGTCATCGCCACGGCGGCCGTCTACGAGTTTTCGCGTGGCCATGGCGACGTACAACGCGTTCCGGGGGAGCCGCGGAGCGAGGCCGAGCCCGGCCGCACTGCGGCGCCGGCACCGGCATCCTCCCCTGCGCCGGCCGCGGGAACTGCCCCCGACACCCCGCTCGCCAACCCGATGGCGCCCGCCCCGGCGACCAGCCCGGCGGCAGCCACCGAGCCGGCGGATGGCGCGGCCGGGCGCGCATCGACCGCGGTGCCCGCGTCCGCCGGCGCCGCGGCGCCAGGCGCGCAGGCAGGGAGCGACGTCACGCTGGTGTTGACCTATCGCGATTCGTCCTGGACTGTCGTCAAGGATGCGGGCGGCCGCCTGCTGTTGTCCCAGATGATGGGCGCGGGCCAGGTGCGCCCGGTCTCCGGCACGCCCCCATTCGAGCTCACCATCGGCAACGCCGCGGACGTGAGCCTTTCCTTCCGCGGCAATGCGATCGACCTTGCGCCGTACACCCGCAAGAACGTCGCACGGCTGGTGCTCGAATGAGACGCCGGCGATGGAGCAGGCAATGAGCGCGCTGCCCGGCATCCCGCGGCGCCCTGCGCGCGCCGCCGACGTCGCCGGCATCCGCATCGGGGGCGGTGCGCCGATCGTCGTCCAGTCGATGACCAACACCGACACGGCCGACGTCAAGGCGACGGCTGCCCAGGCACGGCTGCTCGCCGATGCCGGCTCGGAGTTGGTCCGCATCACGGTCGACACCGCGGCGGCGGCCGCCGCTGTCGCCACGATCCGCGAAGCGCTCGACGCCGCCGGCTGCAACGTGCCGCTGATCGGCGACTTCCATTTCAACGGCCACAAGCTGCTGACCGACTTTCCTGAATGCGCACGCGCGCTGGCCAAGTACCGGATCAACCCCGGCAACGTGGGCAAGGGCTCGAAGCACGACCCGCAATTCGCCGTGATGATCGAAAAGGCCATCGAATACGGCAAGCCGGTGCGCATCGGCGTCAACTGGGGCAGCCTCGACGCCGCGTTGCTCGCGCGCATGATGGACGAAAACGCTGCCCGCCCGGCCCCGTCGCCGGCGGACGCCGTGATGCGCGAGGCGCTGATCGTCTCCGCCATCGACAGCGCCCGTCGGGCCGAGGAAATCGGCTTGCCGGGGGACCGCATCGTCCTGTCATGCAAGGTGTCCGCGGTCCAGGATCTGGTCGCCGTGTATCGCGAGCTCGCGCGCCGCTGCGATTACCCGCTGCATCTCGGCCTCACCGAAGCCGGCATGGGCTCGAAGGGGATCGTCGCCTCGACCGCGGCAATCGCGCTGCTGCTGCAGCAAGGGATCGGCGACACCCTCCGCGTGTCGCTGACGCCCGAGCCGAACGGCGACCGTGCGCAGGAAGTGCGCGTCGCACAGGAGATCCTGCAGACGATGGGCCTGCGCTCCTTCGCACCGATGGTCACCGCCTGCCCGGGCTGCGGCCGCACGACGAGCACGGTGTTCCAGGAGCTGGCCGGACGCATCCAGGCGTTTCTGCGGGCGCAGATGCCCGCGTGGCGCGAGCACTATCCAGGCGTCGAAGAGATGCACGTCGCCGTGATGGGCTGCGTGGTCAACGGGCCCGGCGAGTCGAAGCTCGCCAACATCGGCATCTCGCTGCCCGGCACCGGCGAGACGCCGGTCGCGCCGGTGTTCGTCGACGGCGAAAAGACGGTGACGCTCAAAGGCGATCACATCGCCCTTGAATTCCAGCAGATCGTCCTCGACTACGTGCGCGCCACCTACGGCGGCGAGACGCGCGCCGCGCACCTCTCGCCACGGCAGAAGACGATCGCCGTGAAGGCCATCGCATGACGCGCGCGCAGCTTGCCGACACCGCGGCCCTGCCGGCGGTCCCGGCCGGCACCGGCACGCGCGCCGCGGCGCCGAAGGCACTGCAGGCGGTGCGCGGCATGAACGACGTGCTGCCCGACGAGGCCGCGGTCTGGGAGCGGCTCGAGGACACCGTGCGCGACGTGTTCCGCCAGTACGGCTACCGCAACCTGCGCGTCCCGCTGGTCGAGCCGACGCCGCTGTTCGTGCGCGCCATCGGCGAGGTCACCGACGTCGTCGAGCACGAGATGTACACGTTCCTGGACCGGCTCAACGGCGAGTCGCTGACGCTGCGCCCCGAGGCCACCGCCGGCATTGTCCGCGCAGCGATCGAGCACAACCTGACCTACGAGCGGCCGCAGCGCGTGTGGACGGCGGGACCGATGTTCCGCCACGAGCGGCCGCAGAAGGGACGCTACCGCCAGTTCCACCAGTTCGACGTCGAGGCGCTGGGTTTTGCCGGGCCCGACGTCGATGCCGAACAGATCGTGATGCTGACGCGCCTGTGGCAGGCGCTGGGCGTCGCCGACGGCATCACGCTCGCGATCAATTCGATCGGCGACCCGGCCGAGCGGCGCGCGCACCGCACGCTGCTCGTTGACCATTTCGAGCGCCATCAGGCAATCCTCGACGACGACGCGAAGCGCCGGCTGCACACCAACCCGCTGCGCATCCTCGACAGCAAGAACCCGGCGCTCGCGGAAATGATCGCCACCGCGCCGCGGCTCGTCGACCGGCTGGAAGACGCGTCGCGCGCGCATTTCGAGGAACTGCAGCGGCTGCTTTCGGCCCGCCGCGTAGCCTTCAGCATCGACGCCCGGCTCGTACGCGGATTGGACTACTACAATCGCACCGTCTTCGAGTTCGTGACCGACCGGCTGGGCGCGCAGGGCACCGTCACCGGCGGCGGCCGCTACGACGGCCTGTTCGAGCAGTTGGGCGGCAAGCCGACGCCGGCATGCGGTTTCGCGATCGGGGTCGAGCGGCTGATGCTCATGCTGCAGGACGCCGGGCCGGCCGCCGCGGCAGGGCCCCTCGCCTACGTCGTGCACGCCGGCGAAGCGGCGGCAGCGCTGGCGTGGCGCGTCGCGGAATCGCTCCGCGACGCCGGGCACGCGGTCGTGCTCAACGCGGGCGGCGGCAGTTTCAAGTCGCAGATGAAGCGCGCCGATGCCTCGGGCGCGCGTTACGCACTGCTGATCGGCGACGACGAAGCCGCCGCCGGCACGGCCAGCGTCAAGCCGCTGCGTGCCCCCGGCGCGCAGGTCGCGGTGCCGGTCGCGGCGCTGGCGGCAGCGCTGACGGCGGGCCCCACCGCGGAAAACTGAACCGGCGCGCCGGAGTCGGCGCGCCTCACATCGACAAAGGGAATGCAATGGCCGTCTACGATCTCGAAGAACAGGACCAGCTCGAGGACCTCAAGGCGTGGTGGGCGCAATGGGGCATCTACGTCACGAGCGTCCTGCTCGCGGTCAGCATGGGTGTGGTCGGCGTCCAGGGCTGGCGCTGGTGGAAGCACAACCAGGCCGAGCAGGCGTCCGTGCTCTATGCCGCGGTCAGCGCGGCGGCACGCGCCAACGATCTCGGCAAGGCGAAGGACGCGATGACGGGGCTCGCCGACAAATTCGGCGGGACCGGCTACGCGCCCCGCGGCGGCCTGATCGTCGCGCGGATGCTGTTCGACAACGGCGACAAGGTTGGCGCGAAGGCGCAGCTCCAGTGGATCATCGACAAGAGCGACGAGGACAACCTGAAGCAGATCGCGCGCTACCGCCTCGCCGGAGTGCAGTTCGACGACAAGCAGTACGATGACGCGCTGCGCACGCTCGACGCGAAGCACGACGAGCCCTTTGCCGGGCTCTACGCCGATCTGCGCGGCGACCTCCTCGCGGCCGCGGGCAAGCCGGCCGAGGCGCGCCTGGCGTACCAGACCGCCGTCGCCAAGCTCGATGCCAAGTCGCCCTATCACTCGTACGTGCAGGTCAAGCTCGATGCCATGGGCGGCCCGCTGACCGCGCCTCCCGACACGGCAAGTCCGGGACCTTCCGCGGCCAAAGCGCCCGCTGCGTCGCCCGCTGCCGCCCCGTCGAAATGATTCCCCGCGACACCGACGCCGGCGAGCGAGCGCCAACCGCCGCGCGCCTCGCCCACGGCGCGAAAATCCTGTTCGCGCTCGGCGCGCTCTCGGCCCTCGCCGGCTGCTCGGCGCTGTCGTCGTGGCTCCCGTCGATCCCCGTGCCTTCCTTCGACTGGCTCTGGGGAGGCAAGAAGATCCCGCCGCTGCCCGAAATCAAGGCGACCGTCACGCCGCAAATCGTGTGGCAGGCGCCGGTGGGCAGGGCGGCGCCGGGACTCGCGCCCGTGCTCACCCGCGTCGGCATCTACGCGGCGGCGAGCGACGGCACGATCATCCGCGCCAACCCGGACACCGGCCAGACGGCGTGGCGGATCACCGCCACCTCCCGGCTTGCGGCCGGCGTCGGCGCAGGCGCGGCGCTGCTGGCCGTCGGCAACGCGAAGGGCGAGGTTTTCGCGTTCGACCCCGACGGCAAGCCGCTGTGGCAATCCCGGGTGACGAGCGAGGTCCTGAGCCCGCCCGTCGTCGCCGAGGGCATCGTCATCGTGTGGTCCGGCGATGGCCGCATCTACGCGCTGTCGGCGGCGGACGGCAAGACCAAGTGGGTGTTCCAGCGCACCAATCCGCCGCTGATCGTGCGCAACACGGCCGGCGGCGTCATCGCCCGCGGCGGGCTGTTCACCGGCACCGCCGGCGGCAAGCTGCTCGCGATCGACGTCGCGACCGGCAACGTGGCCTGGGAAGGCAACGTCGCGACCCCGAAGGGCGCCACCGAACTCGAGCGCATCGCCGACATCACGAGCCTGCCGGTCGTCGACGAGCGGCAGGCGTGCGCCGTCGCATACCAGGGCCGCATCGCGTGTTTCGAGCTGCTGCGCGGCACGCTCATCTGGTCGCGCGATTTCTCGAGCCTGGGCGGCGTCGTCGGTGACAGCCGCCATGTGTACGTCACCGACGATCGCGGCGCCGTGCACGCGCTCGACAAGACGACGGGCGGTTCGGTCTGGAAGCAGGACAAGCTCGTCGGACGCACGCCGGGCGGCCCGCAGCTGCTCGGCGATTACGTCGCGGTCGTGGACGTCGAAGGCTATGCGCACCTCCTCAACCGCGACGACGGCGGCTTCGCCGGCCGGATCGCCACCGACGGCAGCGCGGCGACCGCGCAGCCCGCGGCCGCGGGCGCGAACGCCGTCTGGCAGAGTGTGAACGGCACGCTCTACGCGGTCGGCGCGCGGTAGCCGACGCGCAACGCGACCCACGGCGCAGACGGTACAAGGACGCCAGGTGCTGCCCACCCTCGTCATCGTCGGGCGCCCCAACGTCGGCAAGTCGACGCTGTTCAACCGGGTCACCCGGACCCGCGCCGCGCTCGTCGCCGATTTCCCGGGTCTGACGCGCGACCGGCATTATGGCCGCGGCCGCGTCGGCGATCGCCCGTTTCTGGTGGTCGACACCGGAGGCTTCGAGCCGGTGGCCAAGGACGGCATCCTGCACGAAATGGCCAAGCAGACCCGCCAGGCCATCGCCGAAGCGGACGTCGTGATCTTCCTCGTCGACGGGCGCGCGGGACTCACCCCGCAGGACAAGGCGATCGCCGACCTCCTGCGGCGCTCGGGTCGGCCGGTGGTGCTCGCCGCCAACAAGGCGGAAGGCCTCGCGCCCGAGCGCGCGGCCGCCGATTTCTACGAACTGGGCCTCGGCGAACCGCATCCGATTTCGTCGGCGCACGGCGACAACGTCGCGTCGCTGATGGAGGTCGCGGTCGCCCTCGCCCCCGCCGCAGTCCCGACCGCCGAGGCAGAGGTAGCGGAGGCGGCCGCCGGCGTCCCCGAAGACCACGGCCCGATCAAGGTGGCGATCGTCGGCCGGCCCAATGTCGGCAAGTCCACGCTGGTCAACACGCTGCTGGGCGAGGAGCGGGTGATCGCCTTCGACCAGCCCGGCACCACGCGCGATTCGATCTACCTCGATTTCGCGCGCGACGGCCGCCACTACACGCTGATCGACACGGCCGGCGTGCGCCGCCGGGGCAAGGTCACCGAGGTCATCGAAAAGTTCTCGGTCATCAAGACGCTGCAGGCGATCGAGGACGCCAACGTCGTCGTGCTGCTGCTCGACGCCCAGCATGAGGTTACCGAGCAGGACGCGCATCTCGCCGGCTACATCCTGGACGCAGGTCGCGCGCTGGTGGTCGGCATCAACAAGTGGGACGGGCTCGCCACGGACCGCCGCGACGACGTCAAGCGCGAATTCGGGCGCAAGTTGGGCTTCCTGGCGTTCGCCCATCACCACTACATCTCGGCCAAGGAGGGCCGCGGCGTCGGCGAGCTGCTGCAGTCCGTCGATGCCGCCTACGCAGCGGCGATGGCGCGCCTCCCGACGCCCAAGCTCACCCGCACGCTGCAGCAGGCGGTGGAGCGCCAGCAGCCCCCGCGTGCGGGCATGGGCCGCCCCAAACTCCGGTACGCCCACCAAGGCGGCCAGAATCCGCCGCTCATCATCATCCACGGCTCGGCGCTGGCGCACATCCCCGAAACCTACCGTCGATACCTGGAACATTTCTTCAGCGACGCGTTCCAACTGCGCGGCACCCCGCTTAGGATACAATTCAAGACAGGCGCCAATCCGTACGCAAACTTACCCGCGCGCCGAACGGGTCGCTGAGTTCGGACCCGGCGTTTCCGGCCAATCGCCGGAAATGAGCCGCAGCGGTCGATTTCGACCCGGCGACCATGGCCGCGCCAACAACAAACGCGGAGCAACCGATGAGCAACAAAGGGCAAATGCTACAAGACCCGTTCCTGAACACGCTGCGCAAGGAGCACGTTCAGGTCTCGATCTACCTCGTCAACGGCATCAAGCTGCAGGGCCAGATCGAGTCGTTCGACCA
>Ga0315283_10004436_pt1 | contig 12228 bp, 12 predicted proteins | sample YL17G09_0_MG_FD_204541 | JGI IMG/M metagenome (GOLD analysis project Ga0315283, IMG submission 204541) | Sediment microbial communities from Yellowstone Lake, YNP, Wyoming, USA - YL17G09_0 | ecosystem: Environmental > Aquatic > Freshwater > Lake > Sediment | place: USA: Wyoming | collected...
GGTGGACACCTCCGCCCTGATCGCTCTCCTCGAACCGGCTGTCCGGATCGGTGTCGCCGAGAGAGTCCGTGAACTGGTCTTCGGGGAGGGGGGGCTGCAGCGGCACGAGGCCCACGTCATGGCCCGAGTCCGGCGCTTGCTGGGCCTGGGGGAGGGCGACCTGCCTTTGCCCCGGGACCGCTCCACTCCATGACCCCCGAGCAGCAGTTCTATCTCGAAGGCTTCCGCGACTACCTGGCGCTGGAAGCAGGCCACAGCCTGACGACGATCGAGAGCTACCAGCGGGACCTGCGCCGCCTGCTGCGTTACGCCGAGCTCCGGGGCGTCAGCGGGCCCGACACGGTCACGCGGGGCTTCCTGCGCGACTTCATCTTCACCCTCAAGGACATGGGTCTCGAGCCGGCCACCATTCGGCGGCAAGTCTCGGCGATCCATACCTACTTCAGGTTTCTGCTGGCCGAGGGAATCCTGCAGGACGATCCCAGCGACCGGCTCGAGACACCGCGTCGCGGGCGGACACTGCCCGACGTCCTGTCGCTCAAGGAAATCGAGGCGATGCTGGCCTCGCCCTCGGTGGAGGAGCCCTTGGGCTGGCGGGACCGGGCCTTGCTGGAGCTGGGCTATGGCGCCGGCCTGCGCGTGTCCGAGCTCTGCGGCCTGCTGGTCTCCGACCTGATCATGACGGATGGTCTGGTCCGGGTGATGGGCAAGGGCTCGAAGGAACGCCTCGTGCCGATCGGGCGGCTGGTCATCGGCGCGGTGTCGGTCTACCTGAACACGACGCGCGTGGCGCTGGACCGGGGCCGGACCGGCGGACGGCTGCTGCTCAATGTCCGGGGTATGCCGCTCTCGCGGGTCGGCGCCTGGGGCATCGTGAAGGGGCATGCCCAGCGCGCCGGGATCACCAAGCGGGTGACGCCTCATACCCTGCGGCACACTTTCGCGACCCATCTGCTCGAGGGAGGCGCCGACCTTCGGGCCGTTCAGGAGATGCTCGGTCACGCCGACCTGTCCACCACCCAGATCTATACGCACGTGGACCGGGAGTACCTGCGGTCGGTACATCGCAAGTACCACCCCAGAGCCTAGGGAGAGGCGCAAAGGTGTTAGAATCCAGCCATGCCAGATAACGACCTGCCCTCACTGGTTCGCCGGCTCCACGATGAGCTCGCCTCCGCGCCGTCCCTGGACGACGCCACCCGGTCCGAGTTGCGCAACCTCGCCAGCGACCTGGAGCGGCTCGCCGGCAGCCCCGGCGAGGAGTCGCGCCACACCATGCGCGGGCGCCTCCACGAAGAAGTCGAGCGATTCGAAGCGTCCCATCCGGGAGTCGCCAAGGCGCTGGCGAACCTGATCGACGCCCTGGCCCTCTACGGGCTGTAGGCCGCGAAACCTTCCCACCGGGCGTTACGTCTGTCACAGCAGGAACCAGTCGGTAAGGAGGGGTTATGCGCTATTGGGCACGGATTCTCCTGGGGGCAGTGGCCATCTTCGTGGTCGGGTACGGGGTTGTCTGGTTCGCCCGCACCCAGATCAGGCGGGGCAGGCACCTGATCGAGTCCGCGGACCCCATCACCATTCCGCTCGCTTTCCTCCCGTTCAACCTCGATGGCCAGCGTTACGGCACCTTCCAGCGGGTCACCATCCGTCGGGAAACTTCCAAGGTCGTGGGCGGGCTGGACCTGCGGATCAGGCTGGCCGATTCGGCGTCGCTCGCCGCCCTCCAGGGCTGCCGCTTGACGATGGCCAGCCGGACCAACTTCGACGTGACGAGCGGGTTCCACTGCCTTGCCGCGGCCCAGACGGACAGCGGCCTGGTGGAATTCGGCAAGGTGCTGGTCTCTCTCCCGGGCTCCGCGGAGCTGACACTGCCCCTGCTGCTGGACAGCGCGGTGGTGGCCGACATGAAGAAGCAGGACCACGGGGTGAGCACCGCCACGCAGGGATTCGGGCAGGGGGAGGGGCGCGCGGCCCAGGCCCAGGCCGACCGGATCCGGGTCGAAGTGAAGCTCCAGACCGACTCGATCGTCGGTGCGGTCCGCGAGCCGGCCCGCCGGCGCCCGCCACCACCTGTGAAGCCAAATTAGGACGAACGCCTAACTCATTTTCTGAAAGCGCGTTACACGACTCCGCTAGAGTACCCTGTCAGAGCGGCACGACTTTTGACCAAGCCGTGCCGCTTTGTTATTATGTAAGGTCCCGGGCCTGATCCCGCAGGACCTCCGCCGCGCGGCGGAGCACCGGCACGCCATCCACGAGGTTCCGTGATGAGTACCGAAGGGAGTTCACCGAAGTACATCTTCGTGACCGGCGGTGTGGTGTCCTCGCTCGGGAAGGGGATTGCCGCCGCCTCCTTGGGCCGCCTGCTGGTGGAACGGGGACTCAGCGTCACCATCCAGAAGTTCGACCCCTACATCAACGTGGACCCCGGCACCATGTCGCCGTTCCAGCACGGCGAGGTCTACGTCACGGATGACGGGGCCGAGACCGATCTGGATCTCGGTCACTACGAGCGCTTCATCGACCGCTCCCTCTCGCAGCAGAACAACACGACCACCGGCCGGATCTACCAGACCGTCATTGGCAAGGAGCGACGGGGCGAGTATCTGGGGTCCACGGTCCAGGTGATTCCGCACATCACGGACGAGATCAAGGGCGCCATCCGCCGCGCGGCCCCGGGGCACACCGTCATCATCACCGAAATCGGCGGCACGGTCGGCGACATCGAGTCGCTGCCGTTCCTCGAGGCGATCCGGCAGTTCCGGCAGGAGGTCGGGCGCGACAACGCCCTGTTCATCCACCTGACCCTGGTGCCGTGGATCGCGGCCGCGGGCGAGCTCAAGACCAAGCCCACCCAGCACTCCGTCAGGGACCTGATGCAGATCGGGATTCAGCCCGACATCCTGGTATGTCGGAGTGAGCGGCCCCTGTCAGCCGACATCAAGCGGAAGATCGCGCTCTTCTGCAACGTGGACTACTCCTGCGTGATCGAGAGCCCGGACGTCAAGTCGATCTACGAAATCCCGCTCACCTTCCTCGACCAGGGCATCGACCGCGAGGTCTGCGCCCGGCTGCGGCTGGACACACCGGAGCCGGACCTGACCCAGTGGCGTCAGATGGTCGGTCGGGTGCTGAACCCTTCGCGCCGGGTTCGGATCGCCGTGGTGGGCAAGTACACCGACCTGCATGATGCCTACAAGTCGGTGCATGAGGCGCTGGTCCACGGCGGGATCGCCAACGACGCTGGCGTGGATATCGAGTGGATCGCCAGCGACCGGTTCACCGACCAGGATGCGGCCGGCAAGCTTCTCAAGCATTTCGACGGTCTCCTGGTGCCTGGGGGCTTCGGTGACCGGGGCGTCGACGGCATGGTCGAGGCGGTCCGCTGGGCCCGCGAGCACACCCTGCCGTTCTTCGGCATCTGCCTCGGGCTTCAGATCGCGATCATCGAGTTCGCCCGGAACGTCTGCGGCATGACCGCCACCAACAGCACCGAATTCGAGCCCGAGTGCCCGGCGCCGGTGATCGCCCTCATGTCCTCGCAGCGCGGGGTCAGCGACATGGGCGGCACCATGCGGCTCGGCGCCTATCCGGCGCGGCTGCGGGCGGGCTCCCGCGCGGCCCAGGCGTACGGGACGACGGAAATCAGCGAGCGGCACCGGCATCGCTGGGAAGTGAGCAATGCCTACCGCGACGTCCTGGCGGAGCACGGCCTCAGACTCTCCGGGCAGTCCCCCGACGGTGGCCTGGTCGAGATCATCGAGCTGCCCGATCATCCCTGGTTCCTGGGCTGTCAGTTCCATCCCGAGCTCAAGTCTCGGCCCAACCGGCCGCACCCGCTGTTCGCGGCGTTCGTCGGGGCGGCGGTGCGTCGGCGGCACCCGACCAACGCCGCGGCCGTCAACGAGCTCGCCGGAGCCAGGTGACCTCCTGGTCCTTCCGCACCGCGCCGTTCCTGATCGCCGGCCCCTGCGTCGCCGAGAGTGACGACGTCATGGACCGGGTCGCGGGCGCGCTGGCCGAGCTGGGCCACCGGCACGGAGTTCCCGTCTGCTTCAAGGCGTCCTTCGACAAGGCGAACCGGGCCCGGCCGGACGGGGCGCGAGGACCCGGGTTCGATCACGGGCTTCGGGCGCTCGAGCGGGTCCGCGCCTTGAGCGGCCTGCCGATCCTGACCGACATCCACGAGTCGCACCAGGCCGCCCCGGTCGCGGCCGTCGTGGACGTGCTGCAAATCCCGGCCTTCCTCTGCCGGCAGACCGACCTGCTGATGGCCGCCGGCGCCACCGGCAAGCCGGTCAACATCAAGAAGGGGCAGTGGATGCCGGCGGAAGGGATGCGGGGTGCGCTCGACAAGGTGCGCGCCGGCGGGTCCGCTGATGTGGCGGTGACGGAGCGGGGCAGCTTCTTCGGGTACGGTGATCTGGTCGTCGATTTCCGGAACCTGCGCCGCCTCCGCGAGGCGACCGGTGCGCCCGTCATCTTCGATGCGACCCACTCGGTCCAGCAGCCGGGGCAGGCCGCTGGCGGCGCCAGCGGCGGGCAGCGGCAGCACGTGCCATCCCTGTTGGCAGCGGCCGCCGTGGCGGGCGCCGACGGGTTCTTTCTCGAGACCCATCCGGACCCGGCCCGCGCCCTGAGCGACGCCGAGACCCAGTGGCCCCTGGACCGGCTGCCCTGGCTGATCGAGCGCACCTTCGACCTCTGGCGCCGCGCCCGCGAGACCCGGGATGAGTGACGCGGCGCGTCGGGTCCGACTCCTGGCCCTCGATGTCGACGGGGTGCTCACCGACAACGCCATCCACATCGGCCTGGTGGGCGGCCTGCGGGTCGAGTTCAAGCGGTTCGATATCCAGGACGGACTCGGCCACGTGCTGCTCCGGGGCCTCCCGATCCAGGTCGCCTGGGTCAGTGCCCGCCCCTCCGACGCCACCACGCTCCGCGCCACGGAACTCCGGGTGAGCGAGCTGATCCAGGCGGCCGACGGCAGGAAGATTCCGCCGATGCAGGCCATGCTGGACCGCCTGGGTATCTCCTGGGACGAAGTGGCCTTTGTCGGCGACGATCTCGCCGACGTGCCGGTGCTTCGCCGGGTGGGGCTGCCCATCGCGGTCGCCAATGCCATCCCCGAGGTCAAGGCCCTGGCGGCGCACGTGACCACGGCGGTCGGTGGACACGGGGCGGTGCGCGAGGTGATCGAGTGGCTGCTCCAGCAGCGGGGGGAATACCAGCAGGCGATGAAGCGGTATCTGGCCGAGCGGGAAGTCGCTTGAACATCGATCTCGTTTCCTCCGGGCGCCGCACCCTCGAGCTCGAGGCCGAGGCGATCCGCCAGACGGCGGCGGCGCTGGACGCTCGATTCGCGCGGGCGGTCGAACTGCTGCAGCAGGCGTCCGGACGGGTCATCGTGTCGGGGATGGGCAAGTCGGGGCTGATTGCCCGGAAGATCGCCGCGACGTTCACCTCGACCGGCACCCCCGCCAACTACCTGCACCCGGTGGACTGCCTTCATGGCGACCTGGGGATCGTCGGCCCGAATGACGTGGCCATCGTCCTCAGCAAGAGCGGCGAGACCGAGGAGCTGTTCGGGTTGATCGCGTCGCTGCAGCGGCTGCAGGTGCCGATCCTCGCCGTGACGGGGGGGCTCGACTCGAGCCTCGCCCGGGCCGCGACCGTGGTGCTCGACGCCGGGGTCCGGGAGGAGGCCTGTCCGCTCGACCTGGCACCCACGGCCAGTACCACGGTGGCCCTGGCGATCGGTGACGCGCTGGCGGTGGCGCTGCTCGACCTCAAGGGATTTACCTCCGAGAATTTCGCGGCGCTCCATCCTGGCGGCCGGTTGGGGCGAAAACTGCTGCTCAAGGTCAGGGACGTGATGCTACCCCTCGGCGGGGTGGTGTCATCCGCTGCGCCGATGCGCGAGGTGGTCATCGCGCTGGCCCGCCATCGCGGACTCGCCATCATCGCGGAGGGGGACCGCCTCCAGGGCGTGATCACCACCGGCGACCTGGCCCGCGTGGCCGAACGGCAGCCGGACTTCCTCGACCTCCCGGCCGCCGCGGTGATGACGCATGCGCCGAAGACCACCGGCGTCGATGCGCTGGCCGCAGCCGTCACGGGGCAGATGGAGCGGATCGGCATCGTGGCGATGCCGGTGGTCGAGGGCGACCGACTGGTCGGCGTGGTGCACCTTCACGATCTGCTCCAGGCGGGGGCGGTGTGAGCGAGATTCGTCAGGTGCTGCGTGCCTCGACGCTGGCCGGCCTCGGCGCGCTCTGCTGGGGGGCGGTCGGCTGCGCCGACCGGGGCAGTACGCCGCCGCAGTCCCGGGTCGTGGCCGACAGCGCCGACCAGATCCTGGAACAGATGACCACTACGATCGTCGGAAATGGCGTCCGCAAGAGCCTGGTGTACGCCGACACCGCCTTCATCTACAGCGAGCGCCAGGTGGCCTCGCTCCGGAATCTTCGGGCCACCTTCTTCGACGCCCAGGGCAACCAGACTTCGGTTCTGACCTCCAAGCGGGGCGAGTACCACATCGCCCGCGGAACCCTCGAGGCCCGCGACAGCGTGGTGGTGGTCTCGATGGACGGGACGGGCAAGCGGCTCCGGAGTCAGCACCTGATCTATGACCGCGACCAGAACCAGGTCCGGTCCGACTCCGCCTTCACCTTCGAGTCGCCCACCGAGGTGCTGTCGGGGAAGAGCTTCGTCTCCGACCCGGGTTTCAAGAACATCGTGACGCGCCAGCCGCGCGGACGCCAGAAGGGGCAGGGCATGCTGCTCCCGGGGCAATGAGATGCGGACCGGCCGAGCCCTCTACCTGCCGCCCTGCGCCCTTCTGGTCGTCCTGGCGGCTCGCCCGGCCGCGGCTCAGCAGCCCCAACGGTGTCAGTTCGTGATCGAGAACGTGGACCGCGAGGGAGCCCGCATCGAGGTGTCGCCCGGAGTGATCAACTACTTCGCCGGCGGCAACGTGCGCTTCCGCTGCTCCAACGTGGCGGTCCGGATTTCGAGCGACAGCGTGGCGTCGTACCAGGGAATCGTGGTGCAGTTCGTCGGCCACGTCCGCTATCGGGACACGACCGCCGACATCACCGCGGACTTCGGCACCTACTTCAAGGACTCCGACAAGTGGGAGGCGCGCTCCAGCCCGGGAGGCAACGTCCTGCTTCGGAACCGGAAAGGGGGGTCCACCCTCCGGGGACCGAGCCTCGACTACTTCCGGGCCGCGCCCGGCCTCAGACCGGAAAGCGAGATGTACGCCGACCAGCGGCCGACGATCACGATCCCGGTCCAGGATTCGACCGGGACGGGGCAGGACCCGTATGTGGTGATCGGTGACCGGGTCAGGACCCGGGGCGAGGACAAGGTCTGGTCGGGTGGGCGCGTGACGATCGACCGGTCGGACTTCCGCGGTCGCGGGGATTCCCTGTTCCTCGATTCCGGGACGGGGAGTGCCGCGGCCCTGATCGGCCGGGCCTCGATGCACCGGGAGGCCGCAGACAGCTTCGACCTGGTCGGCCAGCGGATCGATCTGCAGCTCGACCGGAAGGAACTGACCTACGTCACGGCCCGTGACTCGGCCCGGCTCCGGGGCACCGACCTGACGCTGGACGGCGACGTCATCGGCCTGGACATCAACCGCCGACAGGTGGAACAGACGGTCGCGTGGGGCAAGACGATCAGGCCGCTGGCGCTGTCCACCGGCTACGAAATCCGGGGTGACTCGGTCGCCTTCGACACGCCCGGCCAGACGCTCAAGGAGATCCGGGCCTTCCGCTCGGCCTGGATCGGGGCCACTCCCGATTCCGGCACCGGCGACCGCGACTGGATCGCCGGCGATTCGGTCCGCGCCACGTTCGTGACCCGCGATTCCGCGGGCGCCAAGCGCCCGGCCCTCGACCGGATCGAGTCACGCGGGGCGGCCCGCGCCTTGTACCGGTTCCGGCAGCCCGGGGAAGAGAAGGCATCCCTGACCTACAACAAGGCCAGCCTCATCGTCGTTACCATGCGCCTCGTCGGCGACTCCGTCACGGTAGATTCGGTCTATGCCCGGGGCAGCGTGGAAGGGATCCATGTGCAGCCCACCCGGCTCCGGCCCGATTCCGCCTCCGCCGACTCCCTCAGGGCACGGGCGGACACCGCCATCCGGAAGCCGCGGCAGCCATGAGCACCCCGGTCGCCCCCGCCTGGACCAGCCGCCTCGAGGGGATGGGCCCGTCCGTCCTGGCGGTACTCGCCACTCTGGTGGACTCCGCTGACGCGGAGGGAGGACTGCTCCTCGGCGATCTGGTCCGCCGGTACCGGGAGGTGCTCGTTTCCCGGCAGGGCGAGGGCGCCTGGCACGAGGCCGCCGGGTTCCGCGATTCGATGCTGGAGCAGGTGCAGGGATCGGTCCTGCCAAAGCTGGTGGCCGATGGTTGGATTCACGATGCGGGCGACCGGGGCTGGGACCGGGTTACCCCGACCAGCGGCTGGTGGACTGAGGCGGTTCGGGACCGCGAGGCCAGCGTCCAGGCCATCCTCGACCGAGCCTTCCCCCCGGTCGCCGAGGTGCGCCAGGTGCACCCGAGCATGGCCTGGCTCGGGGCCAGCGTGCTCAGCTGCCATGGCCTCAACAAGGCCTTCAAGCGGCGCCGCGTCGTGCGTGACGTGTCCCTGCAGGTGCGACAAGGTGAGGTGGTGGGCCTGCTCGGGCCCAACGGCGCCGGCAAGACGACGACCTTCTACCTGATCACGGGACTGATCACGGCGGACACCGGCAGCATCGACATCGACGGGCGCGACATCACCAGTGCCCCGATGTATCGCCGGGCCCGGGCCGGCATCGGCTACCTGGCCCAGGAGCCGTCCGTGTTCCGGAAGCTCACCGTCGAGCAGAACGTGATGGCGATTCTCGAGACGCAGGGTTTGCGGCGCGAGCAGCGGCAGCAGCGGCTGGAGGAGCTGCTCGACGAGCTGTCCATCAAGCACCTCAGGAAAGCCAAGGCCTACTCGCTCTCGGGCGGTGAACGCCGGCGGCTCGAGATCACCCGGGCGCTGGTGACCCAGCCCCGCTTCATGCTGCTGGACGAGCCCTTCGCCGGGGTCGACCCGATCGCCGTCCACGACATTCAGACGATCGTCAGCGGACTTCGGCACCGGGGGATCGGCGTGGTCATCACCGACCACAACGTGGAACAGACGCTCGAGATCGTCGACCGGGCCTACATCCTGTTCGAGGGCTCGGTTCAGGCCTCTGGCACCGTCCGAGAACTGGTCTTCAACGATCAGGTGGCCGATCTCTTTCTCGGCCCGACCCTGACTGCGCGGCTGCGCTCGCGCCTGGAGAGAACGCAGTGAAGCAGGGGCTCTCGCAACACACCGGCCTGCGGCAGGAACTGCGCATCAACCCTCGCCTCTACCAGGCGATGGACATGCTCTATATGCCGATGATGGATCTCCAGCAGCACCTGAAACAGGAGCTGCTGATCAATCCGTTCCTCGAACTCGTCGAGCCTGAGGAAGAGGAGCAGACCCAGGAACCGGCCACCAACGAACAGGAAAAGGAGAAGGCCGAGAAGGAGGACGAGATCGACTGGGAGGAGATCCTCCTCAACGGCTTCGACGTCGGCGGAACCAAGCAGCAGTTCGAGGTGCAGGACTACCTGGAGCCCGTCTGCGTCGAGACCCCCGACCTGATTGATCACTTGCGGGGCCAGATGCAGCTGCTCAAGCTGTCGCCTCGCCAGGCGCTGCTCGGCGAGGAGCTGCTGGGTCACATCAACGAGGAGGGCTACCTCGCCACGCCGCTGGAGGAGGTCCTGACCACCGTCAACGACATGCTGGTGGCCAATGCGCCCCGGGCCGAAAGCGACGACGAGGAGGAGCGGCTGCTCGGCGAGATCGAGGCCGGGTCGGAGCCGGAGCCGACCCCCGACGTGCCCCTCTTCACGGCCGCCGAGGTGGAGCAGGCCCTCCAGGTGGTCCAGTCGCTTGACCCAGCCGGCGTCGGCGCGCGGGACCTGCGCGAGTGCCTCCTCCTCCAGATGGCCGACGACGGCCAGGCCGATTCCCTGGCCAGGCAACTCGTGAGCGAGGCCTTTCTCGACCTGATCGCGCACCGCTGGAACGACCTGGCCAAACGGTATGGGGTCGATCCGGCCCGGGTCCAGGCCGCCGCCGATTCGCTGGCCCGGTACGACCCGAAGCCGGGGCTCAAGCACTCCAACCGGTCCGACGGGTACATCATCCCCGACCTGGTGGTCGACAAGGTGGACGGCCTCTACCACGTCGTCCTCAACGACACCGGCATGCCCCGCCTCCGGCTCAGCCGCTCCTACCAGGAGATCGCCCGCGAACGGGGCAAGCTGACGGCGGAGAACCGGGAGTTCATCACCACCAAGATGAACAGCGCCAACTGGATGATCCAGGCGATCGAGCAGCGCCGCCAGACCATGCTCAAGGTCATGAACTTCATCGTGGACCGGCAGCGCGCCTTCTTCGAGAAGGGCGTCGAGTACCTGAAGCCGCTCACCCTCCGCGAAGTGGCCGACGTCATCAGCATGCATGAGTCCACGGTCAGCCGGGTGACCAACGAGAAGTACGTCCAGACCCCGCGCGGCGTGCTGCCCCTCAAGTTCTTTTTCTCGAGCGCCCTGTCCACCTCGTCGGGGGAGGACGCCAGCGCCCGCTCGATCCGGGCCAAGCTGCAGAAGATGGTCGGCGAAGAGAACTCGGCCAAGCCGCTGACCGATCAGCAGATCGTGCACCTCTTCCAGGAGCAGGGCATCCAGATTGCCCGGCGGACCGTCGCCAAGTACCGCGACCAGCTGGGCATCCTGCCGGCCCGGATGCGGAAGCGCGTATGAGTCCGGTCGAGTCCGCGGTGGACGTCAGCGTCCTGGTACCGGCCAAGGACGAGGCGGAGAACCTGGCCGAGTTCCTGCGGCTCTGCCAGGCGGCCTTGGCGACAGCCGGGTTCAGCTTCGAAGTGGTCATCGTGGACGACGGCTCCCGGGACTCGACGCCGCAGCTGCTCGCCGAGCTGGCGGGCAGCTACCCGTTCCTCCGGAGCATACGGCACCGCCGGCAGCGGGGAATCGCCGACGCGCTTCGGAGCGGGGCCGATCTGGCCCGAGGCGACGTCCTCGTCTTCTACCCGGCCGATCTCCAGTACCTCCCGGAGGACATCCCGCGGCTGGTGGCACCGATCCTCGACGGGCGCGCCGACATCGTCACCGGGACCAAGCAGGGCAAGTACGAGAAGGCCTTCGTCTCGGGCGTGTACAACCGGCTCTGCCGGTTCCTGTTCGGCGTCCAGGTCCAGGACCTCAACTCGGTCAAGGCCTACCGGCGCGAGGTCATGGCCGGCCTGCCGATGCGGCCCGACTGGCACCGGTTCATGGTGGTGATCGCCGCGGCCGACGGCTTCCGCCTCACCTCGGTGCCGATGCCGCTGTATCCGCGGCGCGCGGGGATCTCGAAGTTCAGCTGGACCCGGATCCCGGTCGGCGTCTTCGACCTGCTGTCGGTCTGGTTCCAGCTCAAGTTCGGTCGCAAGCCGATGCTCTTCTTCGGGGTGGCCGGCGGCGTCCTGTTCGCGGTCGGCTTTCTGGCCGGCATCGTGGCCCTGGTGCTCCGCTTCGGCTACGGCATCGGTTTCCGGCCCCTGCTGAACCTGGTCGAGACCATGGTGATCAGCGGCATCGCCCTGTTCGGATTCGGCTTCGTCGGGGAACTGGTCGCGGTGATGCGCGAGGAGAACCGGGAGTTGGCTCGGACCATCTCCCGCCTGAGCCGGGGCGACGGGCCGTAAGCGGTGCGCCTGGTCTTCCTGACCCACAACTACCCGCGTCATCCGGACGACGTAGCCGGCGCCTTCCTGCATCCGCTCGCCGCGGCCCTGGTTGGCCTGGGCCACGACGTCAGCGTGATTGCGCCCAGCGATCACGGACAAGGCGGCGAGCAGGTCATGGACGGCGTCCGCGTCAGGCGGGTGCGCTACGCGTCGCCGTCGCGGGAGCGATATGCCTACACCGGCGCCATGCAATCGGCGACGCGGTCGCCCGGCGGGCTGGCGGCCCTGTATGGCCTGTGGCGCGCCATGCGGCGCGGCGTCAGGGAAGCGGCCGGCGACCGGAAGAAGACTGTCGTCCATGCCCACTGGTGGATCCCCGCCGGGCTGGCGGCGCCCCCGGAGCTGCCGCTGGTCCTGACGCTGCACGGCACCGATGGCGCCCTGCT
>Ga0315283_10004437_pt1 | contig 12227 bp, 7 predicted proteins | sample YL17G09_0_MG_FD_204541 | JGI IMG/M metagenome (GOLD analysis project Ga0315283, IMG submission 204541) | Sediment microbial communities from Yellowstone Lake, YNP, Wyoming, USA - YL17G09_0 | ecosystem: Environmental > Aquatic > Freshwater > Lake > Sediment | place: USA: Wyoming | collected...
TCTCAAACCGTGCACCTGACCCAGAAACTCCTGTTTCCTGGAGAGTCAGGCCGGTGATGGAAAGAATTTCCTTTGCAATGAAGAGACCTAGCCCCCGGTTCTGAAGCATTGTCGGCTGGAAAATTTCCTGTTTTAACTCTTCAGGTATGCCGATACCATTATCCTGGATATTCAGTGATAACCCATGGTCTCCTTTTGTGCATGTTACCAGGATTTCTGTTCCTTTTTTTCCGTGGATAATGGTATTTTCAAAGATATTATGGAAGACTTTTATGATTTGTGAATCGGCGTAGATCTCCCATGTACCCACATCTGCTGAAAGAGTTATGCCCTTGAGATCAAGACCTGCCACGGAACCCTTTATAAGATCTTCAATAATGAACCACTGGGGTGGGTTGATCCCAAGGTCCTTGTAATCCCGGGTAAACTGAATTAATTTTCCGATTGCTTTTGTTGAATTTTCCATGCGGTCAAGATAATCAAGGAGTGTTTTGGTATCTGGCAGGGTTTTTGCCCGGTCAATGTATCCAAGAAGAATGGATACCTTGTTGAGGATATCATGCCGTGTAAGGCTGTAGAGAAGATTTAACTTCCTGTTTGCCAAACGGAGTGCTTCTTCTGCTTTTTTTCGCTCGGAGATGTCAAGGTGGGTTCCGGTCATGCGAAGGGGTTTTTTGTCTTTATCCCATTCTGTCACCATACCACGGTCGAGAACCCACACCCAGTGACCGTCCTTATGCACCATCCTCAATTCGCATTCGTAATCCGGGGATTCTCCTGTAAAATGCTTCTCCAGCAATTCATTTGACCTTTGCTGATCATCGGGATGGGTGAGGTTTGTCCAGGTATCTATCGAAAGCGGTGAGAGTTCCTGCAACGTGTATCCCTCGATATTTGCCCACTTGTCGTTGAATACGACTTCTCCGGTCTGGACTCTCCAGTCCCACAGCCCTAACCCTGAGCCCCGGATGGCCAGGTTGAGTTTCTCCTCGCTCTCCTTTAGTGCATGCTCAATATGTTTGAGATCGGTGATATCCCCGATAAGGCCGGTAATACCCTGGATTTTATCTCCTATAACAAGGGGCTGGGCAACGATACGACCCCAGTGAATATTTCCGGTTTTGTCAAGCATCTGAAAATCGTTCGGGCCAAGTTTTCCTGCTTGTGCTTCTTTTAATTTTTCTCCCAGGATATGGCGCTGCTCTGAAGGGACCAGGAAGTAGAAATGTTTACCAGCCAGTTCTTCGGGGGTATATCCTAAAACCTGCCGGATAACCGGACTCACATAGGTGAGCCTCCCTACGGTATCGGTCGTAAATATGATATGGCTTATCCCTTCAACAAGAGAACGGTGTTTCTCTTCTGATTTCTTTACCAGATATTCTGCCTTGCGCCTATCGGTGACGTCGGAGAGTACGCTCACAAAACTACTTGGGTTGCCCTGCTGGTCAGGAATAATTGATACACTCAGTTCCGCGCAGAATGCCTGGCTGTCCTTTGCGATCAGTTTGCATTCGAAACTTTTTGTTAATCCTTCTGCCAGGGTCTTTTGTAACTGTGCCTTGCTCTTTTCCAGATCGTTTGGGGTCACATAATCAAAGAAATTTTTTCCTATCAAATCAGAGGGAGTCGGATATCCCAGCATAACTGCAGCCTGGAAATTTCCCATTTTTATGCTGCCGTCAGGATCATAAACAAGGATACCGTTAGGCGACGTTTCGATGATCGTTTTATAATGCAGTTCACTTTCCCTGAATGCATCGTCGATTTTTTTCAGTTCTGAAATATCTGATACGACAAACAGGCCATAGAGGAATCTTCCCGACTCATCGATTCGGGAAGAAGCCGATATCCGGGTATAGGCCGGTGTCATATCTTTTTTGAGAAACACCAATTCAAAATTCTCGTTGCTCCCGCTCTTTATCCTGTCGAATTTTTCCTGAAGCGAACCTCGATCTGTTGCACCCGAACAGGAGAAAATGGATTTTCCCTGCATCTCTTCAACAGGGTACAGGAGAATTTCTGACATCTTCTGATTGACAAAACTGGTATTACCCTCATCGTCAAATGTCCAGATACCTTCCTGGGCAAGTTCGATCAGTGTCTGATACTTCAGTTCACTCTCTTCAAACGCATGCTTCACTTCTTTGTGACTGATAATTTCTTTGTTTAATGATATTTTTGAACGGGCTAATTCATTGGTGCGGTCTTTTACAGTCTTTTCAAGGTTGCACTGGTATTGTTTTATTTCTGTAATATCATCCAGCATAATCAGGATTCCCCGTTTCCCGTTCTCAAGGATACTGGGGACATATTTTGCACGGAAATACCATGTTTTTCCGTCACGGGTTACTTCGATCTCTTTATGGACGTCTTTTCCTTGTGTGCATTCCTGCAGAATGAGAGCGATATCCGGCACATCCAGCAGAATAAAACCTATCTCATCACATGGTTTTCCGAAAACATCTTCAGATCGTTTTTTTTCAAAATTCAGCACTTTTTCATTTACATAGATGACGATAGAATTCTCATCCAGCACGAAGATATAATCGGATGAGAGGCTCAAGATCGAAGAGATCGGGATGCGTTTTGTCAAGGAGTAGACTTTTGCTGATCCAATTATTTTCAGTTCCACAATGCCCGAAGAACAAAGGACGTCGAGATATTTTGCAACCGAGTTACGGTTAATTTCTATCCCCTTGGAGATGGCAGTAACCGTGTAACCCTTAGAATTTCCTTTGAGAAAGTTTTTGATCCTTGTGAGTTCACGTTCGTAGGGTTGGGTTTTTATCCGTGTGAGTTCGCGTTCGAATGTCTCCATAAGATCCCCCTACGTACAGGTAAATTGTATATTTTCATTAACCTATATATATATTAGTATGCATGCCAAGCAATCAGGTATCTGGAATGTTTTTTGTTTTTTAAGATTATGAAGAATTATTTTTATAAAAAACACCGAAATTGTATTTTATTGCCGGTTTTTTAAAAGCGTTTCGTACATGAAAATATTGCAATAAAAGGCATTTTTGCAGCTGCTTGCTCTCTTGTACCTGCCTCTGGTTGGTGTTGCATGGCAACAGTTGTATTTATATAAAAGAGTTTCCAGCAACAACAAAATGCGAGGGATGCGATTCGAACGCATGAACCTCTACAGGAATGGATCTTAAGTCCATCGGAGTTGGCCGGGCTTTCCTACCCTCGCACTTGTACCTGGTACTAAAATCGCGGTCTGATATATTAAGTCCGGCGAATTTAACCGGGCATAACGTATCATAACGCTCTGAATAATTAACCGTACAACTAAAAAAAAGATAGTATCTCTTTTTCCGGTGCAATACAGGGTATCTCAATGAATGCCAGGATCCCTCAATAGTCAGTATGATGTGAAAAAGATACGTTTTATGAGAACACAAAGGGTATAGAGTGTGGATATTCATAAGATGATGAGTTACTCAATGAACACGCCAAAAATTGCCGGATGGGTTGAAATCGACGGAAAGAGACTTACGGCCATTGAGATCGGAGATGTCATCCATTATCACCCGGAAAAGATCCTTAAATTCGGCGGGGAATTCTTCATTGCCGGGAGCGGTTGCCGCGCACGGGATCATTTTGGGATCATGCCGGGCAACTGCCCGAAAGGAACCCTGATATGCAATGATGAAATCAAAGGTGTGATCATTCCCACGGTTCCTGATATGCCACTTGAAGAAGCAATCATCACCGCCGTGAGATTGCGCAGCGATGAGGGAGTAACTGCACTCTCAGGGGGTGTGGACTCAACCCTTGTTGCCCATCTCGCCCGGCGCGAATGCGTGGCAGTGGGCTTTCCAGAGTCTCACGATCTCCGGCAGGCACATCATGCAGCTGATACACTCAATCTTCCCTGCACGTATGTCACAATCACTTCAAGAGAGGTTGCATCAGTCCTTCCCGAGGTCGTAGGAGCAATCCCGAAAAAAGATCCCGTCAATGTGAGCATCGCGCTTACCCTCTACTTTGTTACCCGGTTTGCAAAAGAGCACGGGTATACACGAATTCTCACCGGGCAGGGGGCAGATGAACTCTTCGGGGGATACTCCCGTTATCTTGAAACACCAACACTCGCTGCAGATCTCGAGAGGGATTTTCTCGGGCTCGAAGAGCAGGCCAAACGTGACCAGGCTGTGGCCGCACTCCATGGAGTATATCTTTCCATGCCGTACCTGGATCTCCGGGTAGTGCGCGCTGCACGCGCGATCCCTGCTGAAGAGAAAGTGCAGGCAGGTCACCGCAAGATACCGCTCCGGAAGGTCGCAGAACGCCATATTCCCGAGGAATTTGCCTGGTACGAGAAGAAAGCCATGCAATATGGCAGCGGGGTCTGGAAGGAACTACAGAAGCTTGCCCGAAAAAAAGGTTATAAAACGTCCATACAAGATTACATAGACCAGATCAACAGGGTGGAACATGGTCACTGAACACGAAGTTACCCATATCGCAGAACTTGCCGACGTTGGCATCAATACCGGTGAACTGGAGGCCTTTACGCACCAGTTTAATGCAATCCTTGAATATTTTGATATACTCGACCAGGTCAGAGGTGACCAGGCAGTCACCCGCGATCTCTGTAATGTGTTGCGTGAAGACGTTGTTGAACCCTCACTTTCTCAGGAGGACGTATTGCGAAACGCTGCCCATACAGAAGACGGATTTATTAAAGCCCCGCGGGTGATGTAGTGACCGGGCACCAGATCTGTTTTGAACCGGATGACCAGTACAACGCCTTCCTAACAACCTGTAAAAACGTCACGCACGGGAAAGGGAAACTTTCCGGAATTGCTGTAGCCGTAAAAGATAATATCTCAACCCGGGGGATCGAGACAACCTGTGCTTCAAAGATCCTCAAGGGCTATGTGCCACCCTATGATGCTCATGTTGTTGAGCTCCTGAAGCAGTCGGGTGCAGCAATTGTGGGAAAGACAAACATGGACGAGTTCGGTATGGGAACCACCACCGAGAACTCTGCATTTGGCCCTACCCTCAATCCCTGTGATACCGGGCGGGTACCCGGAGGATCATCAGGAGGCAGTGCCGCTGCGGTCGCTGCGGATATGGTCCGAATGGCGCTTGGCACCGATACCGGTGGATCCATCCGCTGTCCTGCAGCGTTCTGCGGGATTGTCGGGTTAAAACCAACATATGGCAGGGTATCGCGCTTTGGCCTGATCGCGTATGCAAACTCGCTCGAACAGATCGGGCCGATGGGACGAAGTGTTACTGATGTCTCAAAACTCATGGAAGTTATTGCCGGGTATGACCGGTATGACTCCACCTCCGTTAATAAACCCTATACTCACGCACCTCAACCAGAGATAAAGGGATTAAAGATCGGTATACCGGGAGAATATTTTGGTGGTGGGGTTGATCCGAAGGTTGCCAAAGTCGTGAATACCGCGATTGGCAGGCTTGAAGAACTCGGTGCCGTTACCGTCCCGTGCAGTATCCCATCAATGGAATATGCGCTCGCCGCATACTATGTCACCTGCACGTGCGAGGCCAGCTCCAACCTCGCACGGTTTGACGGTGTGCGGTATGGCCCGGCAGCAGATACCAATAAGTCCTGGCATGCTGCCTACCAGGAAGTGCGCAGGGCGGGGTTCGGCACCGAAGTCCGCCGCCGTATTATGCTCGGGACGTTTGCACTCTCATCGGGGTATTACGGGAAGTATTATGCAAAGGCACAGATTGCCCGTGAGAACGTAAAACGGGATTTTGCCCGCATCTTTTCAGAAGTGGATGTGATTGCCGGACCAACGATGCCCACCATTGCTTTCAAACTCGGGGAGAAGAGCGACCCGCTCTCCATGTACCTGTCAGACATCCTTACGGTCCCGGTCAACCTTGCCGGTATTCCCGCAATTTCAGTGCCCTGCGGGAAGGTCGAAGGTATGCCTGTCGGGCTCCAGATCATGGGCAGGCCTTTTGAAGATGAACGCGTGATCGATGTCGCGTTTGCCTACGAGCAGGCGGTGATTTGAGATGACTGAAGGCCAGGTCATTGTCGGTCTCGAAGTGCACTGCCAGCTTGATACGAAAAGTAAACTCTTCTGCGGGTGCTCTACCGATTACCGCAGCGATGGGCCCAATACGCATGTCTGCCCGGTCTGCCTTGGGTTGCCCGGTGCGATGCCGGTGCTCAACAAACGGTCGATCGAATATGCAATGCGGGTGGCAAAGGCACTGAACTGCACCGTGCTCCGCGAATCGGAGTTCTCGCGCAAGAACTACTTCTATCCGGACCTTGACAAAGCCTACCAGATCACCCAGTACGACAAACCGTTGGCAGAAGGTGGGTACCTGGAGATTGAAGCAGACGAGGGCGGGGAAAAACGTATCCGGCTGACGCGTATCCATGTAGAGGAAGACCCGGGCAGGCTGGTACATATGGGCAATACCGAGCGCGGCAAGTATTCGCTGGTCGATTACAACCGTGCCGGTATTCCGCTTATCGAGATTGTAAGCGAGCCGGATATGCGCTCTCCCAAAGAGGCACGGAAGTTTTTGAACAAACTCCGCGCCACGCTGGAGTACCTCAGCGTTTTTGATTCTGAAAAGGAAGGATCGCTCCGGGTTGATGCAAATATCTCAATAAAGGGCAGTGAGCGCGTCGAAGTCAAGAATATCTCTTCCTACAAAGGGGTGGAAAAAGCCCTGACGTTTGAAATCACCCGTCAGAAAAACCTGCTCCGGCGGGGCCAGAAGGTTGAACGGGAAACCCGGCATTATCTTGAGGCGCGGGGCGTCACCCAGTCCTCCCGTTCCAAAGAGCAGGAGCACGACTACCGCTATTTCCCCGAACCCGACCTGCGCCCGCTCCACGTGCAGTCGTGGGTAGACGGGATTGTCCTGCCCGAACTCCCGGATGCACGACGGGAGCGGTTCATCGCCCAGTACAGGTGCTCGCTCAATCATGCCCGGACCCTGACCGGTGATTTGAGACTGGCAAATTTTTATGAAAATGTTGTTGCACACGATCCAAAGGATCTTTCGGCCCTTGCCGCCACATGGATTGCCGATACACTCCTTGGTGAGTTGAATTACCGGGATATGAGTATCACATCGGTGAATGCGACCAGTATTACCGGCCTTTTGCATCTTCTGCAGCAGAATATTATCACGGATAAAAGCGGGATTGATGTGCTGCGGGTGATGCTTGACCAGGTCCTGAACCACCTGCCGGTTGAAACTCCTGCCGCGATTGTCGATCGCCTGAACCTTGCAAAAACCGCGGGGGACACCGGATTTCTGAAAAGTGCTGTAGAGGAGGCAATTTCAGAAAATCCAAAAACACTCGAGGATTACCGGAACGGGAAGGCCGGGGCGATCAATTTCCTCGTAGGCCAGGTTATGAAAAAGACCCGGGGAAAAGCAGATCCTGGTGAACTGAACCGTATACTCACTGAATCTCTCAAAAATCGGGGGTATTGATTACATGCATCTCATTGTCGCAGAGAAGAACCTATCGGCCCGACGTATTGCTGAGATCCTGAGCGAGGGAAAGAAGCTTACCGAGCATAAAGACGCGGGAGTTTCCACCTATAGTTTCGGCGATATAACAACCGTCGGGCTGCGGGGCCATGTTGTCGAGATTGACTTTGAACCCGGCTACACGAACTGGCGCAGCGAGGAATCTACCCCGCGAAGCCTGATTGATGCAAAGACCATCAAGATCCCTACAGAACGAAAGATTGTCTCTCTCCTCCAGAAACTCTCAAGGAAGGCTGACCGCGTTACCATTGCCACCGATTTTGATACCGAAGGTGAACTCATAGGAAAAGAAGCCTTTGAGTTGATCCGTGCAGTCAACCCCAAGGTTGTTATCGACCGAGCCCGTTTCTCCGCGATCACCCCCCAGGAGTTAAAAGCCGCATTCTCGCATACAACAGAACTGGATTTTGCACTTGCGGCTGCAGGTGAGGCCCGGCAATCGATTGACCTGATGTGGGGGGCTTCACTCACCCGCTTCATCTCGCTTGCTGCCCGCAGGGGAGGACAGAACATTCTTTCTGTCGGGCGTGTGCAGACCCCGACCCTTACGATGATTGTTGACCGGGAAAAAGAGATCGAAGCGTTTGTTCCCGAAAAATACTGGCAGCTCTTTTTAGAGACAGAGAAGGGGGGTGAACGGGTGGATGCCCGGCACACCCATGGACGGTTCTTAGATAAAGGAGTTGCTGAACAATCCCGCGACCGTACAAAAGCACCTCTGATGGTGACAGATGTCAGGTCCGGAGAAAAACAGGACAGGGCTCCTTCTCCTTTTGACACGACAACCTATATCGTTGCTTCGGCACGACTCGGGTTCTCGGCAGCAAACGCGATGCGAATTGCAGAAGACCTGTACATGAACGGTTTTATCTCGTACCCGAGGACTGACAACACGGTCTATCCCCCCTCGCTGGATATTGAGGGAATCTTAAGGACGATCCGAAATTCCCCGTTCAAAAAGGATGTCGACTGGGTAATTGCAAACCGGCGGGCTGTCCCGACCCGTGGTAAAAAATCCACTACGGACCACCCGCCCATACACCCGACCGGTGCGGCAACACAGGAGATGCTGGGGAACGATGCGTTCAGGATTTACGAGCTCGTGCTACGCCGTTTCCTTGCCACCCTTGCCCCTGACGCCCGCTGGAAGACTTTGAAGATCCTGCTCGATGCCGGTGGCGAAGAATACACGGTCACCGGAGGGCAGCTTATCGAACCGGGCTGGCATGCCGTCTACCCGTTCAGCGAAGCTCAGGAAACAATCCTGCCCCCGTTTACCACCGGTGAACAACTCCCGGTAAAGAAGGTAAAACTTGATGAGAAAGAGACCCAGCCACCCGCACGGTATACCCAAAGCAAACTGATCCAGCGGATGGAGGAGCTGGGCCTTGGCACGAAGAGTACCCGACATGAAGTGATAGCAAAACTCGTGTCACGCAAATATGTCGAAGGTTCGCCGCTTCGCCCCACGCTGGTAGGAAGAGTGGTCACCGAATCATTAGAGCAGCATGCCGATATGATCACAAAACCCGACATGACCCAGACGATTGAAGCGCACATGCAGCAGATCAAGGAGGCAAAACGGACACGTGAAGATGTGATCGTGGAATCCCGGCAGATGCTGCACCGTGCATTTGACCAGCTTGAGGCCAATGAAACCGCAATCGGAGAGGATATCCGGGGCAGGACAGCAGAAGAGATGAACCTGGGTAAATGCCCGGTCTGCGGGGGCGTTCTTGCTATCAAACACCTGCGGGGCAACACGCAGTTTATCGGCTGTTCCCGCTACCCGGAATGCACGTTCAACATCGGCCTTCCGATGGCGCAATGGGGTTTTGCTGTGCGTACCGATGAGGTATGTGACAAGCACCACCTCAACTTTGTACGCCTTATCAGGAAAGGTGCACGACCGTGGGATATCGGCTGTCCGCTCTGCCATCACCTCGCTTCAAACAAGGAATCCCTCAACGAAATGCCATCGATGACCGGGGCCCTTGCAGAAAAAATCCTCTCACAGCATATCTATACCGTGGCAGAACTTGCACGCAGTACGCCCGGATCACTTGCAAAACGACTGGACATACCTGAGGAAAAGGCGCAAAACCTTATCAGCGAGGGAGGATCCGTTCTTGAAAAACTCCGCCGGCGTTCCGAATGCCGGAAATTCATGCGCGACCATCTCATCCCCCGCAAAGGACGCAGCTATGCAAAGATCCTGTCTGCACTTAAGAACGCGGGGATCACAGAACTCTCCGGTCTTGCCCATGCTGATATCGCATTGCTGAAGTCAGCCGGCATCGGGGAGGAGGAGGCAGCACAGGTCCTCTCACAGGCAAAAACGGTCTACTACGGGCAGGTGCTCAAAGAGATTGGTATTCCCGCAGTCAGCCTGAAAAAATACGTGTCTGCAGGTATTACCAGCCCGGAAGAATTCTGTAACCATCCGCCCGAATATCTAAGTCAAGTCACCGGAATGTCTCCAGCCACCGTGAAACGTCATGTCGAACTGGTCTGTACCTACCTGAAAATGCCTGTGCCGAAAACATTCTCAAAACAACAAATTGACCGGGGGAAAAAAGAACTCCTGGCAATCAAGGGCATCGATAAGGTGACCATTGAAAAACTCTCCCGTGCCGGCATCATCAATGCCACTCAGCTCCTTGAAGCCGATGCGGTAACTGTTGCCGCAGAAAGCGGGATTATGGCGCATGTCATTCAGGACTTACAAAAAGCAATCCGCAAAAAGCGGGAAAATGCGATAATCCAGATCTAAAAAATTAAAAAACCTATTTTTTTATCCCAAATTCAAGGGCAACTCTCAGGTCATCATCATTAAACGGTTTTTTGATAAAACCCTCGGTATGGATCGCCATGGCACGGTCAATTGTTGCCCCATCAAAATGCGCCGAGACAAAAATAACCGGAATATTGAAATCCTTTTTTATCCTCAGGGCAGTTTCTATACCGTCAATCTCTCCTTCGAGACTGATATCTATAAGAACAACATCAGGTCGCATTTTTGCAACACAATTCAGGGCTTCTGTCCCGGTCCCTGCTGATCCACATACATCATAACCGAGTTTTAAAAGACGCCATTGTTCAATATGGGCGATTAACTAGTCATCTTCGACAATCAAAACCTTTGGATTGGCCATTGCTACCAATTTCCAATAATTATTAAAATAGATTTTGATATATCATCAAACGGATTTTAACCACAAGTCGTAAATTATGACATTATTTTAAAAATCAGTTTAAAAAAATATTTCATCTGTTTATCAGGTGCATAAATCACCATAACGGGAACAAGTAAAAAAGAAAAGATCCTACCTGTTTTAAGGAATGCACAACACATATACTGGTGATCCGCGATGAAATGGAAAGACTGGGTGCATGTGACCAAACTTGATCCTGACAAACAGTTAAAACCCGGTGATATTGATGTGATTGCCGCCAGTGGTACCGATGCACTGATGCTTTCGGGAACGCTCAACGTGACAAAGGAAAACCTGACGGCACTTTTAAAGCAGGTGAAATCCTATGACCTTCCCCTTGTCATGGAGCCAGCTACACCTGAAGCGATACTTATGCAGGGAATTGATTATGTTTTTGTTCCCAGCGTAGTGAATTCCACGGATGCACAATGGATTGTGGGAAAACATCGTCTGTGGGTACAAGCCCAGAAGGGAAAAATTCCCTGGGATTATATCGTGCCCGAAGCCTATATTGTTCTTAATCCCGACTCGTCTGTCGGGAAGATCACAAAAGCCATCTGCAACCTCAGGCCAGAAGAAGTGGCAGCCTACACAGCTTTGGCCGACCACTTTTTCCATTTTCCGGTTGTCTATATCGAATACAGCGGTACTTACGGCGATCCGAACGTGGTGAAAGCAGCATCGGATGTTATTGACAAGTCTATTCTCTACTACGGCGGTGGGATCAACTCTGCAGAAAAAGCGGCCCAGATGTCAAAGTATGCCGATACAATTGTTGTAGGAAATGCGGTATATGATCAGGGTGCGGCTGTCCTGAAGGCGACCGTGGACGCCATCCAGTAATTTTTTATGCCTGCCATCGATATTGTTCTCGTTGCCCCGCTTTACGAGGGAAACGTGGGGTTTACTGCAAGGGTGATGAAAAATTTTGGTTTTACACGCCTCGTGTTAATCGATCCCTGTACACTGAGTAACGAGGCAAAAGCCCGTGCATCCCATGCTCAGGACGTGCTTTTGGCAGCCGAGACCTGCACCATCGAAGATATTTTTGCACGGAGCAATATCGTTATTGCAACTACCGGTCTCGTGAGCAAATCTGTATGCCACTCGATGAGGATGCCATATTATTCACCCCGGGAACTTCGCCAGAAATTACAAGACCTCGATGGGAGAATCTCGATCCTGTTCGGGCGCGAGAACTGGGGTCTTTCCAATGAAGAAGTGAAGCGCAGCGACATAATCTGCACGATCCCAACTTCTGAAGAATACCCCATTCTCAACCTCTCGCATGCAGTAGGGGTGGTATGTTACGAACTTTCAAACCTTCCTCTTCCTTCCTTTGCACTGGCTTCCCCGACCGATATGGGATACCTCTACCATCATATCGACCGGTATCTGGATACGATTCATCACCCTTCCTTTAAACGCGAGAATACGATTACCCTGATCCGCCGCGTTCTTGGTCGGGCAAACCTGACCATC
>Ga0315283_10004439_pt1 | contig 12223 bp, 14 predicted proteins | sample YL17G09_0_MG_FD_204541 | JGI IMG/M metagenome (GOLD analysis project Ga0315283, IMG submission 204541) | Sediment microbial communities from Yellowstone Lake, YNP, Wyoming, USA - YL17G09_0 | ecosystem: Environmental > Aquatic > Freshwater > Lake > Sediment | place: USA: Wyoming | collected...
CACCACCATCTTGGTGGTCAAATCTTTCAATACCAACTCGTCAAGGTAGCGTTTCATGGACGAAGCGTACAGCAAATGCAAAAAAGTCGCGACTTTATTATTTTATAATGCAAAAAAGTCGAAAAATAAGGACTATCATGACCTTTCTCCGCAGATGCGCCAGTCCCTGGTCGCCCGCCTGCTCCACCCGCTCAATGGGCGCCGGATGTGACGTGTCGTCAGCCCCAGCACAGTGCCTACCTTGACCTGCGTGAGTTTCTTCTCCATATCATTGTGGGATTACAGATCCAGCCTTCACGGTCTGCGCGCGTAAGGCTCTCAACTGTACCTCGAGATACCGCGAGGCGTTATACGTTGGAATGACAACACTGACCACACGATCCTCACTTCCCTCACAAAGAGAACATGCCCGTTGATCTGTGTGAGGATTTTCAATGACACCGCATCATCGAGACACGTCGGTGTCCATCCTTAGCTGAAACTTACAGCCCTAGTCCTAACAGTCTTGCGGGTTCTACCCCGTCCGCGTCCGTCAGTCGTTAAAGCGTCGGTGAAGTTGATATAGGTTTAACTGCGCGTACGACTTTCGTAGAAGTAATCGGATATGGAGCTATAAACACATCTTCAACTGTTACGTCGAAGCCGACGGATGAAACTCGCTTGCCAATGTCGTTTACACTATGGTGCCAAAACGTCAGGATAGACTTGGGACCTGCGGTACGACTGTCGTGATATTCGGGTTTTGTGAAGTAAATAAGTTCGCCAGCTCTAATCTCCGCCAGCTTTTCTGTGGCTCGGATGCCGTAGAGAGGCACAGTGAATAATAAGGCACCGCCCGGTCTTAGCACACGAAAACATTCGGCGTAGCCTTTTATGTCATCTGGGACATGCTCGAATACTTGATTAGATGTTATCAAATCTAAAGATGAATCAGAAAATGAAGTTTCCTGAACATCTTGATTCAAAATGCCATCCACAATCTCACCCGATCTTTTCCCTTCAAAATATTCGCTCTCATAAACGTGATCAACGTGTTTTCTTAGGAAACTTAGTGTTGCGCCGTAGGTCGACATCTCCCATGCTTCCCTTACCGGATAGGATTTTCGGTGTTTTTCTATCAGCGGAATAAGACTTAGATTAGTGCCGTTCGCACGACAACTAAGACATCTAATCATGAACGCATCTGGGCGCATGACTAAAAAATATTTCCCGCCGCAGTTCGGGCAAAAAGATTTACTTATTCGCCATTTGTGCAGTGGGTCCGACCAACTTAGCAGTCTGGCTACGTTTTGCCAGCGGGGATTTAGTATTTTTCGAAAAACATTTTGGTAGTGTCCCAACGTTTTCTCCGTATGCGCGTGTAAACGAACAAACTGCAAGCAGTTCTCCATTATATTGCGTACGACATCGGCTTAATGATGGATGACCACGGAAACCACAATGAGCGGCAGGCTCATGCAACCCTGGCACGATGCAGCTTCATGAGCGTCTGATAGAGTTCTATGTGCAGATCCGCAATTGCCAGCCAAGAAAACCTGGAAGCGTACCGGACTCCATGCCTGGAGAGCTCCTGTCGGCGACCGTGGTCTGAGCTGAGCGCTTCGAGTATGGACGCTGCATCCTCAGGCGATGCCGCAAACTCGACGGTTTTGTCGAGCGCCTGCGGCGTCTGCGGTCCTCGCGTGGTGATTGTTGCTACCCCATTGGCCAGCAAGGCGAGCAACGACCCCCGACGCTCCGACGCCCCATCTGGAAAGGGAGCGTACGCATATGCCACCCGTGCCAACCGGTCTGCGGTCGCTTCATTAGACAAACCGAGGTCCCATACGACAGGAAGGGACGCACTCTTCTCCCGTAGGTCATCGAGATAACTCTTCTGCTCCTTCTGAACAATTCCGATTATTCGGACGGTCATTCCCGAAACACGCTGTTTCAGGATGCCCGCAAGATCCAATACGCTTTCCAAGCCCTTTGCCGGTCGGATCAGACCGAAGTATACGATCTCATCGAGCCTTCGTTCGCCGTCCGCCTGGCCGATGGGTACATTGCTGCCAATGGGAATGACGCTCGAACGCTGACTCACCCACGGCACTATTCGGCTGACGTAGGCCTGCTCAAAGCGGTTCGTAAAGATGATGTGCCGGCCGAACAAAAGCGGGAAAAGAGAAAGCTGCCGCAGGATGTGGGTCTGGCTTGCTTCATGTAGCGTGACAACGGCCCGCTCAAGAAGGCCGACCAAGTGCGGCCCGAGCTTTCGGCCATAACCGACGGTTGGGTATTGGATGTGAGTTAGGTCTGCTCCGAGCGCACGAATACGCCGCTGAACGCGCGGCACGTTTTTCACTCCCCAATCGGTGCCTGTAATGACCTCTACACTGACACCACGCACCTCTAAGGCTTCAGCCAGTCGCTGCGTGTAGTCTCCTGCACCACAGACATCCGGCGGATAGGAGCCGCTCACCATTGCTAACTTCATCGTACAGTTATTTCGGGACGCCGTCCTGCCCTGTCTCGTTTTTCGTCCAAAGGCGACGCTTACCTGTCAAAAGTCTGTACATATCCGCCGCCACAGAACTAACCCTCTGTCCCGCGACGCGATACAAAACGGCATGAATGTTTGCCCGAAGCCAGGCCGCAACCAGATTCAAGCTCAGCGCAAGACCATGCATTCCCCTAGCTCGGATAATCTCTTTGATCGTCGCAGCCTTACTGCTTGGATTCGAACTAATGCCGCCATGCTGCATTGCGGTCACGACGCACGGAACATAAAGCGCTTCGTTATTTTGGAGTTCCCGCAGCAACAACTCATAGTCGCCCGCGATACGAAAGGACTCATCAAACCTTCCGTATCTCTCAAACAAACTCCGGTGGTGAAACGTTGCCTGGTGGATGTTTAAAGCCTCCCCTGCCAGAAAGGATGAACGCAGCTCGCACCACCGCTTCCCGAACGTACCCAATACACCGCCATTTTCATTTACTAGATTCACTTGCCCATAAACCACTCGCACACTTGTGCCTATTACGCTTAAGCGAGACGCAATCCGGCCTAGCACCTCGCGGTCCCATAAATAGTCATCCGCGCCAAGAAAACATATCCACTCACCTTTTACATGAAGCAGCGCTTTGTTCCATGCGTGATAAATACCTTGATCCCGTTCCGACTCCCAGTAAGCGATATGTTGCGAATTGCTTTCAATCAAATCTCTCGTCCCGTCAACCGAACCGCCATCTATTACAATCAGCTCGTTTTTTTTATACGTCTGCCTTGAAACACTATCTATGCAGCGCATAAGCGTTTCTACGCCGTTAAAAACGGCGACAACCACAGAGATCAACGGTTCCGCTTCGACCTCACTCGTTCGAACCATTGAATCACTCAAAATGGGATTTACGTGCTGGGATTCCATGTCTCTCTCGAACAAGTACTATTACTTCTCCTCATCAACAACATACCGCGGATCGAATTCTTTGAGTTGCGATGCCGCGTGGGCCAGTACGGTCGTGGCGATCCAATAATCATCCGCTCCCGGGAAGCACAGCCAATCGCCAGTTGCGCGCGCGAACCCCTTGTTCCAGGCGTCTGATATACCGCTATCTGGCTCTGATAGCCAGTGGTCAATCATCCGCTTGGAGCTTCGAAGAATATCAACGGTCCCATCCGTAGACCCGCCGTCAATATCAACCATTTCATACGCCCTGTGGCCTGTCCGGCAACGCTTTCAATGCATCGGTCCAGGTATTCAACACCGCTCAAGACTGCCACAATCACCAAAACCTGGGGCTCTCGATCACCGCTGAATTGTAATAATTGTTAATGGGTCTTCGCGGATTCGAGTGGGTCCTTCTGTGGTCCGATCCTGCATGATCGCCTTGCCTGATGCGACATTCCTGGCGTTCTCCCCCGCTTGAAACTGGTACAGGTTCTGGAGCAGAGTCACCGCATGCATAACCCCACATCCATTCGTGCCCTCTTCTCGCTGCCGGGCTTCGTGGCGGCCTCCCATCTCGTCGGCGTCTTCGGGGACCGCTACGCCAGAGTGCTGGTGCTACGGCGCCGAAAAAAACGGCCCGCTGCTCGCAGTGTGGCCACCGGTGCCGCGGTCGCTACGACCAACGCACCTGCCGTGCCCGCGACCTCTCGGCTGGCGGGTTCCGTATCTACGTCCAGTTCGAGCGCTGGCGCGTCCACTGCCCGCGGTGTCGCGGCGTGTACGTAGAGCGCCTCGACTGGCTGGCCAAGAATCCACGCTTCACTCAACGCTTCGCCATGCACGTGGGCGCGCTCTGCCGCGAGATGACCAACACGGCAGTGGCCAAGGCGGAGCGCCTCCACGACAGCACCGTCAAAGACCTCGACACGATCTACATGCAGCGGCAGGTCACCCGCGCCGGCCGGCCCGCACCGCGCGCGATCGGGGTGGACGAGATCGCCATCCGGAAGGGGCACGACTACCGCATCGTCGTCAGCGACCTCGATCGACGGCGGCCCATCTGGGTCGGCGGCAAGGGCCGCACCGAAGCCGACATGGACCTCTTCTTTGCCACGCTGGGTACCAAAAAGACGGCACGCATCCAACTCGCCGCGATGGATATGTGGAAGCCCTTTCGTGCCTCGCTCACGCGCCATGCACCACAGGCACGTGTCATCTTCGACAAGTTCCACATCGTGCGCCACCTCGGCGACGCCCTCGACGCCGTTCGCCGCAGCGAGTACCACCGCCTCGCCGCCAAGGACCGCGCCTTCATCAAGGGACAGCGCTACACCCTGCTCTCCCACCGCGAAAACCTCTCTCTCGACGGCCGTCGTTCTCTTGCCAAGTTGCTGAACGCCAACAAGCGACTGAACACCGCCTACCTGCTCAAAGAGTCCTTTGGCCAGCTCTGGGACTACCAGACCGAGAGCGGGGCCCGCGCCTTCTTCACGCGCTGGACACAGAGCCTCAAGTGGCAGCGGCTCACGCCCTACGAGAAGTTCGCGGCGATGATCGACCGCCACTGGGACGGCATCGCCTCGTACTGTCACCCGGAGAACAAGGTTAGCCTCGGTCTGGTGGAGGGGCTCAACAACAAGATCCGCGTCCTCCAGCGCCGGGCCTACGGCTACCGGGATGAAGAGTACCTCAAGCTCAAAATCGTGGCCGCCTTCCTGCCTCCGTTAACGCGGAGAGAGGAAAAGGACCCACTGTGATCCGCGAAGAGAAGTGGCCCCGGAAATTTGAACAAGCCGTTAGGTGGAGAATCTGCTACCGTTGATGCCCTTACAGGGCGATGAAAGGAAGCAGACGATGGCAACACGAACGAGACGGACGCACTCCGCGGTGTTCAAAGCCAAAGTGGCGTTGGCCGCGATGGGCGGCGACAAGACGTTGGCCGAATTGGCGCAGCGGTTTGAGGTGCATCCCAATCAGATTACCGAGTGGAAACGGCAACTCAGCGAGCGAGCGGCCGAGATCTTTGGCGGAGGAGCCGCGTCGACGGAGCCGCCGGTTGATCTGAAGGCTGTGCATGCCAAGATTGGGCAGCTCACGCTGGAGAATGATTTTTTAGAAGGGGCGCTCATCAAGGTGGGTTTGCTGAGCGCAAAGCGATGATGGACACCACCCACGCCCTGCCGATCAACCGCCAGGCCCAGCTGGCAGGGATCAGCCGGGGCAGCGTCTACTATGTGCCCAAGTCTGTCAGCGCGACCGATCTGCTCCTGATGCGTCGCCTGGACGCGTTGCACTTGGAGCACCCGTTCATGGGCGCGCGTATGCTGCGCGATCAACTGAATCGGGAGGGGTTCGACGTGGGACGGAAACACGTGGGCACGTTGATGAAGCGCATGGGCATGGTGGCGCTCTACCGAAAGCCGGGCACCAGCAAGAAACACCCCGGCCATGACGTGTATCCCTACCTGTTGCGCGGGCTCACCATCAACCGGGCGAATCAGGTGTGGGCGCTCGACACGACGTATATTCCCATGGCCAAAGGGTTTGTGTACCTGACCGCCGTCATGGATTGGGCCAGCCGCAAGGTCTTAGCTTCAAGAGTCGCGATCACGTTGGAGGCCTGTCATGCAGTCGATGTGCTGCACGAGGCGTTCACGCGCCATGGCACACCAGAGATTGTGAATACCGATCAAGGTAGCCAGTTTACGGCACAGACATTCGTGCAGGCGGTCAAGGATCGCGGGTGTCACTTCAGCATGGACGGGCGCGGAGCCTGGAGAGACAATGTATTCGTCGAGCGTTTGTGGAAATCGGTGAAATATGAGCGGGTGTATTTACATGCCTACGACTCCGTCACGGAAGCCAGGCAGTCGATCATGCAATACTTGGATTGGTACAATCGAGCGAGACCCCATTCGAGCCTGGACCGGCAAACACCGGATGAGGCGTATGCCGTGATGCTGCCGACGGGTAAACTGGCAGCGTGAGAGTCAGCAGAGACTCCACTTAAAAAACTCTGGCTACTGTTCAAATGAATGGGGCCACTTCTAAGACCCTTGTTAATTTCCTGTGTGCCGTTACTCATGTTTTGATAGGTGCGCGACGGGAACAAGAAAACGCCCGTGTGCTATGGCGAAAGATCCCAAACACCAGCTCATCATTCCGCGTAATACTTTCTAATCACCCGATGAAGATACGTTTCGTCAAACCGAATGTTAAGTAGCCTCGCTACTTTATGAGCTTCGTCGCAATCGATATTGTAAGAGGCCCCCTTGTCGAGTTCGGTGTATACCGCTGAACGCTGTGTCACGTTTTCCAGTGCCCGCACAATTTCAAAGATACTGAATCGGCACGATGCCACGTTGATAATGCGGGTTACGTACTCATCTCGGTCAATCATATATCTGGCTATCGCCAACACATCGTCTACGTCAATAATATATCGATATGCGTTGCGCCATAGTTGGAATCGTTCGTCACTTCGAATACTTGAGTAAAGCCGATTCGTCAGGGTGTTCTTGTTTCCACCCTGTCCGACCACTTGGGGAAGTCGAAAAACCAAATAGCTGGAGGAATGTGCCTGAATCAATCTCTCCATTTTCAACTTGTGATTAACGTATGAGGATGCGGACAACTCAGGATCCACGATGCTGCACGTACTAAAATACACAACTTGCTTTTTGCATTGCTCATCTAAAGTGTTGACCAGTAAAGTCTGTTCTCTTTCGAACTGAGCCACGTCTGTAACCGTGGAATCAGATACACCAGAGGCAAGTATTACGATACTCGGATGATCCCGATAACTATCAAATGCTCGAGCAAGCATTCCGCTACCGATTACCATTATGTGGTTATTTCCAGCAAATCAAATAGCTCCGACGATATATTCTCAAACACAGGCTTTGAAACTTTTGACGAAGAGTATCGATAAGTGTGCGACTATTTCCTCTACCCTGAGCCCTTGGCGCTCCACCCAATAGCGGCGCCCCTGCCGTGCCTCCTTGGGCTGCGTTCATACACTTTCTGGATTGATACAGGAGCCGCACGTACGGCCGATATATTTTCTCTCTTGTCGTTGTATCCATACTGACCTGGTAACCGTGGAATCCTGAATCAAACAACCAATGTCTCACTTGTTTTAAACCATGAAAATGAAAAAATACGAGCGGTTCACCGTCAACAACCACCCTTCCATCAACCAACCCAATGCTACAGTTTCCAATATTCCACGGCGCAAGATTCGCTCCTTTGTGCGCTACAGAGACCACGCTACCGAACAATCGCCTAAACTCATCGAGATACCCCTGGTCTCCATATCGGCCGTTATCAGGCGAGTCGTAGCACCATTCAATACATCGCTGTCGCCACCATTCCACACAGGCTAATCCCGTCGAATCGCGCTTTATGCTAATCCACCCCGCGTTATAGCGACCCGTTTTTGCAAGATATTGTAGATTTGGCGCAAACCGATGCTCAACAAGCGCAATCGAAGATGCCGAGATCTCATCATCGAGGAGAGAATGATCCGCAAAAAAATAAAGGTCGGCATCAAGATACGTCAGTCGGTCGACGCGAGGATTGGTCTGTAGGAGAAATTCTATCAACGCCGGCTTGCACGTGAAGTAGTACTCCACAAGCCCACGCTCGCCACGGACGCGAGTCAAATCCGGACAGGCCCGCTCAAGCTCTTCGAGTTTGAGCAAGTTAACTTTCCCCAGATTTGCGTTGTGTAAAAATCCGTAGGTTTCTGCGTCCATGCACAGGATCCACAATTCGAACTCACCCGTTAATACCCGTGACAATGACTCATGCAACGCCAATCCACGGATGAGATATTTATTGTCGAAAAATGTGCAGAAATAATTCTTATTCTTCACGTGCGGTTTGATTGAATTTCCGATCGGCGATGTACATTCAGAAGCAGTAACAGCAGGCAGTGTTAGGGCTTGACCGCTTCCATAAAAAGCGAGTCCGGCTTTCTTGCTACTTCGCCGACTGCATCAAGCTGATATGTGTTGAAGTTGGCAATACGTGACTCCGATGCCGTACACACCCTAATATCTGCATACTTGGAATTTCGCAGCAGCCTTTTTAGAGAGTATCTGTCATACATCCATTTATGCACTTCACCGGAGTTTCGGAATATTCCCTCCCTGAATGCGTTGCGCAAATCTGTTCCGCCGACTAATCCGGCCACTGCTTCAACGAGTAATCGTCCTAGCTTGTCTCCCACTCGCCGAGCGCTTAACGATTGCACTCTTTGCATGTACTGCTGAGGATCGGTCTTGTTCAGGTGCTGGCCACTTGCCTGTCCTTCCATACCGATGCGCGACTCAACGAAACTTTTATTGGGAATATCAGGTCTGGACAAGTAACGGATCATGTCGCCTCCACTACTGGACCGGACTGTCTGGTCGTACAACTCGAGCATTATCCACTCATAATCGGCTTCCGCGCCGGACTCTCCCCTATCCGCTAGTTCTAGTAGCTGCAGATATTGGCGAGCAATGGCTTCCAGATCGGGTACGACGAGCCTAATGATGCCGCCAGGCCGCAACACGCGGCGACATTCAGCCAGTAGTTGCCCCGCAGTGGCAGAGGTCAGATGCTCAAGAACATGTGAGGCGTAACAGACATCTGCATCACCATCCCTGAACGGCAGGCCGCGCTGAACATCCCAGCGCCGAACTGAAGGATCGAATGGATTTACGTCAATATTAATCCAGGCCGGATGAAATACAGAGCCACAGCCGACATTGACCAAAAGACCTGCGCTCACGAGCTTGTCTTTCGATAGACCGCGGTTACCGATATTCCACGTAGATTCCTTATGGGAACGAACGGGGCCAACAGACGCGAGAGTTTCAAATTCAAAGACGATACCGCGCTAGCGATGCGGCCAGGTTCAACCGCGGGCACTGCGCCCCCTAACGCCTGGTATACCAGCCGATTAAGCGTACTTTGAATGTACATGGGCAAATGAACCGGCTGAAGTGACTCGTGCCACAATTCTACGAGATCCACTGGCAACAGCCGGGGCAAGCCGCTGAGGCAGCGGTCACTCCATCGTGTTACATGGTGCGGAGGCAAATCGAGGATGAAATTGGGTATGCCACACGCGAAAGAGTCGGTGCTCGGAACAGAGACAATCAACAAACCACCCGGTTTGAGCGAAGTGAGGCATCCGCGCAAGAAGTTGTCTGCCTGTGCCACATGCTCCAATACCTGAAAAGTACATACGGCATCGTAATATTCTGGTTTAGCGCGGGCGTGTACTTCAACTGGCTCCTGCAACACGGTGAGACCACGCGTGCGCGCCGCCGCTGCCGCTTTCGCGCTGAACTCCAGGCCGACGTACTCCGCGACACAAGTCTGCGCGCCGAATTCACCCGACCCACAGCCGACCTCAAGAACACTATCGTTTACGCCGATATGCTGGCGTGCGAACTCGAATTCGGGCTTTTCGCCTGGGTAATACCACTCAAATGCTTGCAACTGCTCGTAAAAGCGCTCTGATCCGGTAAGAGCCGGATGGAAAAATCGTAGGTCGCAGGTCTTACACAACAGGTACTCCAAGACATCAATGACGGCGCACTCCCGGCCCGCATCCGAGCTAATGCTCTGAGCCACCAGGCGGGCCAGAGCCTCGGCCTGAATTCGTTGTAGAAGATGGATAGCATCACTTCCACACAGCGGACAGGAACGAACGCGTTCCGTAGTTCCGTCAAGGATCTCGCTGTTCATACCGAGGAGCTCGGAGTCAGGCGCCCCAGTCGAGGACGTAGTCCCTGCGCGATTCTCTGGACCCAGGACGGACGAAAGGACAGAAAAAGCTCTTCCATGGCGTCGATTGCAACACGGCATTCTTCAACTTTCTCTGGCCATCGGTCAGGGGCTAAGTCAGACAATTCGACGTCGAATAGAGCGCTCTTGCCACAATGCACGCCGGCATTGTCGAAGCCGGCGTTGTGCACGAGTGATCGTGCTGGGCGAACGCATTGGCCGTAGGCGATAAACATGCTTGCATACCAACGAATAGCCCACGAGTCGAACTTGCCCTGCGCAAAGTGAATTTTCTCCCGGGGATAGCCAACCCCGCACACCAAGTTCTTCACCGCTTCCAGCGGCGCATAGCACCAGATCGAAGAAGGATCATCCTTGCGGCCCTGGTGCATAAGCGTGCTGGCGGTCGTGCCAGAATATGTGACGTCTTTCTCTCCCGGCTGCGGCATGCCCTCAAAGGTGTCATAGAGAAATAGATCCCTGGCCGTGTCGCCAGTCTCAAGCAGGATCCTCGCGACCGCCATCATGCTTCCCCCGCGCCATACGCCACATTCGACTATATCGCCGGGTATCTGCGCCGTGACAATATAACGCGTAGCATCGCAAAGTGACACAATTCTCTGCGGTGAGGTTTGTGTGAAGGGTCTGACATGTCGGATTGTTTCCACGACGAGCTCATCGTAGTCCGGCGAGATGTCTACCTGGTCATCTCGCCGAAAGCGAACCAAATCGAAACCGGCCGAGCGAAGTATTCGACGCAAGCCTTTACTCAGTAGTCAGTAATTATGACGACAGCAACGCCAATGAAACCCGCTTAGAATAAGGGCAACGAAGACGTTGTGTTCTCCAACTTACCGACTTGTGAGTAATGATGGCCGAAGTGCCAAATCCTGAAGAGGTCATAGTTAGTATTCGATGCTGAACAGAAGGCAGTTTTTCAATGCGGATGCAGATTTGATCCCGTGTGGCACGGTTGGCAATGCCTTCGGAAGGCTCATCAAATAATCAGTCTCACCTTGATCGGGCCATACACCAGGCACTGAGTAGCCCCAACGCGATATGTTAGTCATTTGGCAGAAATCACTGTCAACAGACACGCAATAACCTTATCGAATGAATGTGCGCAACTTTTGTAGAACCCTATGCGACAACGAGGAGTTAAACATGCCCTGTGAGGTATAGGTATCTGCCTCACGATGGGGCAAAAAAATCTCCGGATGACGGAGCGGGAAGTCCATCGGCTCGACCTTCATGTCTGCATAAATACTGGCCCCATGGGTATGTGTCCCATCACCGCCGAAACCAACATTCGAGATGAGATTGACGTTGGGCAGGACGGCCAACATCCCTTGCGCCCAACAAGTCAACAGCCATTGGTAATCCCAAGCAGTATCGATACGGCCTTCATATACAGCCTGAAAGACCTTGGCCCAGTACTTCCGTTCGTTCGACTTGCCAGGCAACACATCCAACCAGCCACCATCCCTTAGCGCCGGCCAGCCGGATGCCTCACGGTCGTAATACTTCCACGCCCTTCTCCATGAAGCCCATCCCCAGGTATGGGTGTAGCGAGAGAAGTAATAGCTGGCTCCAGTTCGTTTATGACCGAACTGGAAATTGTTCCCGCTGATCATCCCAATACGCTCGTCATTGCGATAGCGTTCTAGCAGTTCCTCGCAGAAGCGAAAGAAGGTCGAATGCGGCAGACAGTCATCTTCGAGAATAATGGCCTCAGGCACCTGATCAAATACCCAGTCGATGCCGCTGGCGGGTCGCCGCTTACAGCCCAGGTTCACCTCGGAGAAGTTCGTCAGCACCTCACAGTCCCAATCCACGCGCTTGATGATGGCGCGGGTGGCAGCGACCCTCTCAGCCTCCCCCGAACGATTTGCACGAGGCCCATCGCCCACAACCAACAACTTAGGTGGTTTGGCCTTGGCGATTTCAGCAAAAACCCGCTCAGTCGTATCCGGACGGTTGAAGATGATGAATGCGACCGGTGTGGTGAG
>Ga0315283_10004442_pt1 | contig 12221 bp, 13 predicted proteins | sample YL17G09_0_MG_FD_204541 | JGI IMG/M metagenome (GOLD analysis project Ga0315283, IMG submission 204541) | Sediment microbial communities from Yellowstone Lake, YNP, Wyoming, USA - YL17G09_0 | ecosystem: Environmental > Aquatic > Freshwater > Lake > Sediment | place: USA: Wyoming | collected...
TACGCTCGGCGAGCGCGAAGTGCCGGCCCGCCTCGTCGGCGAACTCGTCATGGATGAACTGCACCGGCTGGACGAGGTGGCGTACGTGCGCTTCGCTTCGGTCTACCGCAGTTTCCAGGACGTGGACGCGTTCCACGAGGAGATCGAGCGGCTGCGCCATCGCCGGCCGCGGACGGTCGAGGACCTGCAGCTCGGCCTGTGGTCCGGAACCGAGCCGGAGGACGACGGGAAATGACGGACGTCTCCGCCGACGACCGCCGTTTCATGCGGCGCGCACTGGAACTCGCCGAGTCGGGTCTCTACTCGACGCCGCCCAACCCGGCTGTCGGCTGCGTGCTGGCGCGCTGGGGACAGGTGGTCGGCGAGGGCTTCCACGCGCGCGCCGGCGGCGCCCACGCCGAGGTCGCTGCGCTCGAGGACGCCGGGTCGGCCGCGGCGGGAGCCACGGCCTACGTGGCGCTCGAGCCCTGTTCGCACCACGGGCGCACGCCGCCCTGCACGGACGCGCTGATTGCGGCCAGGGTGTCGCGAGTGGTCGTCGCCATGCGGGACCCGAACCCGGCGGTGGACGGCGGCGGTCTTGCGCGTCTCGGCGCCGCGGGCATCCCGACCGACGTCGGCCTGATGTCGGAGGCGGCGGCGGAACTGAACCGTGGCTTCGTGAGCCGCATGACGCGGGGCCGTCCCTGGGTCACGCTCAAGCTCGGTGCCAGCCTCGACGGCCGCACCGCGCTCGCGAACGGCACCAGCAAATGGATCACGGGCGAGCCGGCGCGCGCCGATGTGCAGCGGCTGCGCGCGCGTGCCTCCGCGGTCGTCACCGGCAGCGGGACCGTCCTGGCCGACGATCCGCTGCTCACCGCGCGCGATCCGCGCTTCGAAATGCGCGGGCGACGACCGCTGCGGGTCGTGCTCGACAGCGGGCTGCGAACGCCGCCCCTGGCGCACGTGCTGTCGGTCGCCGGGCCGGCGCTGATCCTCACGCGCGATGCGGACTCTCCGCTCGCCGCGCCGCTGCGCGAGGCGGGTGCCGCGGTCGAGAGCGTGCCGACCGGTGCGGGCGGCCTCGACCTCGCGGCCGTGCTGGCGAGGCTCGCGGCGCTCGAGTGCAACGAAGTGCTGGTGGAGGCCGGCCCGACGCTCGCGGGCGAGTTCCTGCGCGCCGGCCTCGCCGACGAAATCGTGGTCTACCTGGCGCCGGTCGTGCTTGGGGACACCGCTCGCGGTCTGTTCACGTTGCCGGCCATCGAGCGAATGTGCGACCGCAGCGAATTCGAGTGGCGCGACGTGGAGCGGGTCGGCGACGACCTGCGGCTGACGCTGCGCCCGCGGCGCAGGGAGGAAAGCTGATGTTCACGGGCATCGTGCAGGGCGTGGGCCGCATCCGCTCGGTCGAGCCACGCGGTGGCGACGTCACCCTCTGGGTCGAGACGGGTTCGGTGCCGGTTGGCGACGTGCTGGTTGGCGGCAGCATCGCGGTGAGTGGCGCCTGCCTGACGGCCACGCAACTCGAGAGACACGCCTTCGCGGCGGACGTGTCGCGCGAGACGCTCTCGCTTACGACGCTCGGTTCCGCCACGGCCGGCACGCGGGTCAACATCGAGAAAGCGCTCACGGCCGGGCAGGCGCTCGGTGGCCACTACGTCACGGGTCACGTGGACGGGGTGGGGCGGGTCGTGTCGCGCCACGACGACGCGCGGTCCGTCCGCGTGGAGTTCGAGGTGCCCGCCGAACTCGCGCGCTACGTGGCGCGCAAGGGGTCGGTCTGCGTGGACGGGGTCAGCCTGACCGTGAACGGCGTCCAGGGCCGGCGCTTCGACGTGAACCTCGTGCCTCACACCCTCGAACTCACGATCCTGGCCGATTGCGAGCCCGGGACCGCCGTCAACCTCGAGGTGGACATCATCGCCCGCTATCTCGAGCGGATGCTGGAGGCCGGCCGCTGACCTCGGGGCCGGCTCGCGGCCCCGGCCGCCTGCTACACTTGCGTCCCCGGTCAGGGTGCGCCACGGATGGTGGCGGCAATACGCAAGCAAAACAACTGTTTACAGTATTTTTCGCATGTATTCGTTGAACACCATCGACGAGATCCTGGAGGACATCAGCAGCGGCCGCATGGTCGTCCTGATGGACGACGAGGACCGCGAGAACGAGGGCGACCTGATCATGGCCGCCTCCAAGGTGCGGCCCGAGGACGTGAACTTCATGGCGCGCTACGGGCGCGGCCTGATCTGCCTCACGCTGACTCGCGAGCGCTGCCGCCAGCTCCGCCTGCCGCTGATGGTGAGCGAGACGGATGCCGACCAGACCACGAACTTCACGCTCTCGATCGAGGCGGCGGAGGGCGTGACCACCGGCATCTCCGCCTACGACCGGGCGCACACGATCCGCACCGCGGTGGCACCGGACGCGCGCCCCGAGCACCTGCGCCAGCCCGGGCACATCTTCCCGCTCATGGCCCAGCCGGGCGGTGTGCTCACCCGCGCGGGCCACACCGAGGCGGGCTGCGATCTCGTTCGCCTCGCCGGGCTCGAGCCCGCCGCCGTGATCGTCGAGATCCTGAACGAAGACGGCACCATGGCCCGCCGCCCGCAGCTCGAGGAGTTCTCGCGCCAGCATGGGATAAAGATGGGGACGATCGCCGACCTCATCCGTTACCGCCTCGAGAAGGAGCGCTCCGTCGAGCGCATTGCCGAGCGCGAGATCGCGACGGACTTCGGTTCCTTCCGGCTCTGCTGCTACGAGGACCACGTGAACGGCACGGTGCACCTCGCGCTGGTGCGCGGGGCGCTCGACGGCGCCAGGGCGCCGCTGGTGCGCGTGCACCTGAAGGACACGGTGCGCGACCTGGTCGGCGCGCACGAACGCGACCGGAGCTGGAGTCTGAGGAGTGCGATGGAGCGCATCGCGCGTGAGGGCACGGGGGTCATCGTGCTGCTGCGGCCGCACGAGAGCCCGCTCGAGATCGCGGAGGCCGTCCGCTCGGGCGGTCGGGCCGCGCACAACCCCAAGGCGAAGGGCGCGCAGGTGCTGCGCACCTACGGCATCGGGGCACAGATACTGCAGGACCTCGGCGTGGTGCGCATGCGCGTACTGAGCGCGCCGAAGCAGATGCACGGCCTGTCGGCCTTCGGGCTCGAGGTGGTCGAGTACGTGGACGAGGGCGGCTGAGGAATGATCATGGACAACATTCGCACCATCAACGGCGACCTGATCGCGCGTGACCTTCGCTTCGCGATCGTGGCGGCGCGCTTCAACGACACCATCGTGGACTCGCTGATCCGCGGCGCGGTGGACACGCTGGTCCGCCACGGCGCGGCGGAGAAGCACATCGAACTGGTCCGGGTGCCGGGCGCGTTCGACCTGCCGCTGGTCGTGCAGAAGCTCGCGGCCAGCAAGCGCTGCGACGCCATCGTGGCGCTGGGCGCCGTGATCCGCGGCGCGACCCCGCACTTCGACCACGTGGCGGGGCAGTGCGCCGCGGGCCTCGCCCGGGTGTCGCTCGAGACCGGCGTGCCGGTGGCGTTCGGCGTACTCACGACCGACACCATCGAGCAGGCCATCGAGCGCGCCGGCACCAAGGCCGGCAACAAGGGCGCGGATGCGGCGCTCTGCGCCCTCGAACTCGCGAACCTGCTGCGCCGGCTGGACGTCTGAGCATGGCGAAGCGCCCCGACCGGACCGCACGGGCGCGGAGCCTGGCACGCAAGTTCGCGATGCAGGCGCTCTACCAGTGGCAGCTGACGGGGCACTCCTGCGCCGAGCTTCGCAACCAGTACGCGGCGGAAGAGGGCTTCGGTGACGCGGATCGCGACTACTTCGAGGCCCTGCTCACCGGCACGACCGGCGCGCGGGAGTCGCTGGACGAGGCGCTCGGCCTGCTCATCGACCGACCCGTCGCGCAACTCGACCCGGTCGAGCACTCGGTGCTCCTCATCGGCCTCTACGAGCTGCGCGACCAGCTCGAGGTGCCGTATCGGGTGGTCATCAACGAGGGCGTCGAGCTCACCAAGCGCTTCGGCGCCACCGACGGACACAAGTTCGTCAACGCCGTGCTGGACCGCGCGGCGCGCACGCTGCGCGCGGCCGAACAGGCGGCGGCCCGCGCGCGAGCCTGAGCGAGGCGGGCCGTGGCGCTCGGCGAATTCGAACTCATCGAGCGATTCTTCACCCGCCCGTCGAAGCGGCGCGACGTGCTGCTCGGCGTGGGCGACGATGCCGCACTGCTCGAGGTGCCCGCGGGGCGTGCGCTGGTCGCGGCGACCGACACGCTGGTCGAAGGCCGGCATTTCCTCGCGGGCGCGCGCGGCGGGTCGGTCGGGCACCAGGCGCTCGCAGTCAACCTGAGCGACCTTGCCGCGATGGGGGCCGAGCCCGCCTGGGCGCTGCTCTCGCTTTCACTGCCCGAAGTGCGCGAGGACTGGCTCGGCGATTTCGCACGGGGTTTCTACGCGCTCGCCGATGCCCACGGCGTGGAGCTCGTCGGCGGGGACACGGTGCGCGGCCCGCTGGTGGTCACGGTGGAAGTGCTCGGATTCGTCGAGCCGGCGCTCGCGCTCAGGCGCTCGGGCGCGCGGCCCGGGGACGTGCTGTACGTGTCCGGTTCGCCCGGCGAGGCGGCGGCGGGCCTCGAGGCACTGCGCCGCGGAGCCTCGATGAATTCAAATGATCCGCTGGTGGTGCGGTACCTCTATGCGGAGCCGCGGCTCGAGCTCGGCCGCGCGCTTCGCGGCCGGGCCAGTGCCGCCATGGACGTGTCGGACGGCCTGCTCGGAGACCTCGGCAAGCTCTGTGCAGCGAGCGGTGTCGGCGCCAGCCTCGATCTCGACGCACTGCCCGTCTCGGAGCGGCTTTCCGCGGTGCACGGCCGCGAGGACTGCGAGCACTTCGTGCTCTCGGGGGGCGACGACTACGAGCTCCTCTTCACCCTGCCGGCCCTTGATGCCGGGCGCCTGGAGCACGAACTCGGCCGGGCGTGCCAGATCACGCGAATCGGCGAGATCGAGCAGGGCCGGGGCGTCCGTTGCGAGCGGGGCGGACTGGCCGTGGAAGTGGCCGGCCGGGGCTACGACCACTTCGCCTGAGGTTGCTGCGTGGCGAGGCCGCCCCCGGATCCGCGAGGTGGTTCACGGAATGGCCGCGGTCGCGCCCCTATCCTACCGTGCAACATAACCGGAAACCCGGCCGCAATTGGATGCCCGTCCGCGAACAATAATGGTAACGCAGCACGCGCTCGCAGGGACACAGACCCAGCCGATCCTGGCGCCGCTCCCGTCGGTGCCGGAACGCATCGGCAAGTATTACGTGGTCCACGAGGTCGGCCGCGGCAGCACCGGGACGGTATTCCTGTCGCACGATCCGTACTACGGGCGCGACGTCGCGATAAAGTTCTACCACGCCACCACCGCCGACGGCGCCGAGTCGCGCAACGCGCGCCGCATGTTCCTCGGCGAGGCGCACATGGTCGGGAAGCTGCAGCACCCGAATATCGTGCCGATCTTCGACGCGGGCGAGGAAGAGGGGCGACGCTACGTCGTCACGGAGCACGTGCACGGCGCGCGGACGCTCTCTGCGTACTGCCGGCCCGGCAGCCTGCTGCCCGTGGACCAGGTCATCGGCATCGTCTACAAGTGCGCGAAGGCGCTGCACTACGCGCACTCGCGCGGCGTGGTGCACCGGGACATCAAGCCGTCGAACATCCTGCTCACGCAGGACGGTGACGTGCGCATCGTGGACTTCGGCATCGCGCTCGTGTCGGACTCCGACGTGTCGCGCCTCGAGGGCGTCGCCGGCAGCCCCGCCTACATGTCTCCCGAGCAGGTGCAGGGGTACGACCTGGATCCGCGCTCGGACCTCTATTCGCTCGGCGCAGTGATGTACGAGATGCTGTGCGGGCACCGCCCGTTCCGGGCCGGTGCACTCGGCAAGTTGCTCAGGCAGGTGGTGCAGGCGACGCCCGAGCCGCTGAGGCAGGTGCGCGCCGAAATTCCGGAGGACCTCGAGGCGGTCGTGCATCGAGCGCTCGAGAAGGAACCGGGCAACCGCTATCGCAGCGGCGCCGAGTTCGCGGCGGACCTCACGCGCGCGCACCAGAAGCTGCGCGCGACACAGTCCGAAATCGACGACGAGGAGCGCTTCTCGGTCCTGCGTCGACTGCGCTTCTTCCACGACTTCTCGCATGCCGAGATCCGCGAGGTCATGAAGTCCGGCTGCTGGATGGAGTGCCAGCCCGGTGAGGCCGTGCTGCGTCCCGGCGACGCGGACGACCGCTTCTACGTGGTCGTCTCCGGCTGCGCGAAGGTGAGCCGCTCCGGCGACCTGGTCGGGCGCGTCGAGACGGGCGGCTGCTTCGGCGAGGCGGCATTCGCCGAGGGCGCGCGGCGCGACACGGTCATCGAGGCCGAGGGTCCGCTCACGCTGCTCAAGGTCACGGCGACGCTGCTCGAGCAGGCGTCCATCGCCTGCCAGCTCCGCTTCCACAAGGTGTTCCTGCGCGAGCTGATCGGCCGGCTGCAGCGAGGCAAGAAGAAAGGCGAGGAGTCGTAGGCTAGCCTCCCAGGCTCACGGCCCGCTGGCGGGACGCCCGATGAGCGACCAACAGAAACTGGTGAAGTTGATCCTGATCGCGCTGCTGCTCGGCCTCGCGCTGGTGGTTCTCTTCGCGCTTGACCGCCACCTTTGAGAGATACGGCGGTCAGCCGCCGGCTTCCTTGTCCTTCTCGATCAGCGCGTAGGCCGAGTGGTTGTGGATGGACTCGAAGTTCTCCGCCTCGACCACGTAGGCGAGCACTCGCGGCTCACCATTCAGCCTCAGGGCGACGTCGCGGACGATGTCCTCGACGAACTTCGGGTTGTCGTAGGCGCGCTCGGTCACGAACTTCTCGTCGGGACGCTTGAGGATCCCGTAGACCTGCGAAGACGCTTCCTGCTCGGCGACGTCGATCAGTTCCTCGATCCAGAGATGCTCGCGCACCCGGGCCCGGATCGTGATGTGCGATCGCTGGTTGTGGGCGCCGTACTCCGCGATCTTCTTCGAGCAGGGGCACAGGCTCGTGACCGGCACCACGACGCGGATCCACATTTCCTCGCGCCCGTCGCGCACCTCGCCGATCAGGCTCGCCTGGTAGTTCATCAGGCTCGAGACGCCGGACACCGGCGCCTGCTTCATGACGAAGTACGGGAAGCTCATCTCGATGTGGCCAGTGGTCGCGTCGAGCTTGCGCGTCACCTCGGCCAGCATCTGGCGGAACGAATCCACCGACACCTCGCGCTCGTGCCCGTGCAGCACCTCGACGAAGCGCGACATGTGCGTGCCCTTGAAGTTGTGGGGCAGGGCCACGTACATGTTGAAGTTCGCGACCGTCTGCTGCTCGCCGCCGGAGCGGTCCTTGACCCGCACCGGGTGGAAGATGTCCTTGATGCCGACCTTGTTGATCGGAATCTGGCGCGAATCCGCGCGGCCCTGCACGTCGTCCATCGTCACACCGCCAGTGGCCGGCCGCCGACGGCGGCCAGGACCTCGGTGCGGGTCGGCCGGATGCGCTCGACCTGGCCCGCGAGACCGACGGCGTCGAGCCCGGCGAGCACCAGGCAGTCCTCGCGCGAGCCGTGCTCGATGAAGCGGTCGGGAATTCCGATGCGGTGCACCGTGCGCTCGATGCCGACCTCGGCCAGGCACTCGTCCACCGCGCTGCCCGCGCCGCCGGCGATCGCGTTCTCCTCGATCGTCACGACGCACTGGTGCGCGGCCGCGAGCCGGCGCACGAGCTCGGTGTCGAGCGGCTTCACGAAGCGCATGTTCACGAGCGTCGCGTCGAGCTTCTCGGCGATCGGTGTGCAGGGGGCAACCATGGTGCCGAAGGCGAGCAGCAGCAACCCCGAGCGGCCCTCGCGCCGGACCTCGGCGCGACCCACGGGCAGCGCGGTCATCTCGACCGCGACCGGTACGCCCGGGCCGGCTCCGCGCGGATAGCGCACGGCCGCCGGGCCGCCCAGCGTCACGGCCGTGTAGAGCATCTGCCGGCACTCGTTCTCGTCGGCGGGTGCCATGACGACCATGTTCGGGATGCAGCGCAGGTAGCTCAGGTCGTATGCGCCCTGGTGCGTCGCGCCGTCGCCGCCGACGAGACCACCGCGGTCGATCGCGAACGCGACCGGCAGGTTCTGCAGCGCCACGTCGTGGATCAGCTGGTCGTAGCCGCGCTGCAGGAAGGTCGAGTAGATCGCCACCACCGGGCGCGCGCCCTCGCAGGCCATGCCCGCGGCGAGCGTCACGGCGTGCTGCTCGGCGATGGCCACGTCGTAGTAGCGGTCAGGAAAGCGCTTGGAGAACTCGACCAGTCCCGAGCCCTCGCGCATGGCGGGCGTGATGCCGACCACCCGCGGGTCGCGTTCGGCCATGTCGCACAGCCACTGCCCGAAGACCTGCGAGTACGACGGGCCCGAACTCTTGTCCTTGAAAATCGTGCCGCTGGTGGGGTCGAAGGGGCCGGGGCCGTGCCACTTGATCGGGTCGGCCTCCGCAGGCGCGTAGCCCTTGCCCTTCTGCGTCACGACGTGCAGCAGCTGCAGGCCCCGCCGCTGGCGCAGCAGCCTGAGCCTGGCGACGAGCTGGACGACGTCGTGACCGTCGATCGGGCCGCTGTAATTGAAGCCGAGTTCCTCGAACAACGTCCCGGGCAGCACCATGCCCTTCACGTGCTCCTCGGAACGGCGCGCGAAGCGCTTCATCGCCGGCAGGCGGTTCAGGATGCGCTTGCTGCCCTCGCGCAGCGCCGTGTAAGTGCGGCCCGACAGCACGCGCGCGAAATACAGCGCGAGCGCGCCCACGTTCTCCGAGATGGACATCTTGTTGTCGTTCAGCACGACCAGCAGGTCCGGGTCGAGCGGCCCAGCGTGGTTCATCGCCTCGAAGGCCTGGCCGCCGCTGATCGCGCCGTCGCCGATCACCGCCACGACGCGGCGCGACTCGCCGGCCCGCGCGGAAGCGAGCGCCATGCCGAGCGCGGCGCCGATCGAGGTGCTCGCGTGACCGACGCCGAAAGTGTCGTACTCGCTTTCGGCGCGGCTCGGGAAGGGTGCGAGCCCGTCCTTGAGCTTGATGGTCTGCAGCCGGTCGCGGCGGCCGGTGAGCACCTTGTGCGGGTAGGCCTGGTGGCCCACGTCCCACACCAGGCGGTCGTGGGGCGTGTCGTAGACGTAGTGCAGCGCCACGGTGAGCTCGACCGTGCCGAGGCCGGCCGCGAAGTGCCCGCCCATCTGGCTGACGGTGTGGACCAGGAACTCGCGAAGCTCTCGCACCAGCGGCTCGAGCTGCGACTCCTGCAGTCGCCGCAGGTCCAGCGGCGATTCGATCGCCGCAAGCAGGGGGTATTGGTCGGCCAGGGGCATAAAGGAGAAGTCTAACGCACTGCGGCAACCCGGGGCCGCGCTAGTGCCTCCGGGTGAGGAGCCAGTCGGCGAGGGTGGCGAGCGGACTCCCGGCCCAGCCCTCGCGCGCGAGTATTGCCGCCGCCGCCGCGTGGAGTTCGTGGACGCGAGCCCGCGCCGCCGGGAGGCCCGCGACGGCCGGGTAGGTCGGCATGGCGCGCGCCTCGTCACTGCCTGCCGGCCTGCCGGTCAGCGCGGTGTCGCCCTCGATGTCGAGGATGTCGTCCTGAACCTGGAATGCGAGGCCGACGAGGCCGCCGATTTCGCCGAGCGCGGCGAAGCCGCCCGGCGTGAGGCCGGACGCGCAGTGCGCGGTCATCAGGATGCTGGCGCGGATCAGGGCCCCGGTCTTCCGCGCGTGCACCTGCTCGATTTCGCCGAGCGTGAGCTCGCGGCCCTCGGCGGCGAGGTCGAGCGCCTGGCCTCCGGCCATGCCGGCGGTGCCGCTCGCCTCGGCGAGGATCGCGATCATGCGCACTCGCACGCGGTCGTCCCCGGGGATGCCGCGATGATTCGCCAGCACCTGGAAGGCGAGGACCTGCAGCGAGTCCCCGGCCAGGATCGCGGTCGCCTCGTCGAAGGCCTTGTGGCAGGTCGGCCGTCCGCGACGCAGGTCGTCGTCGTCCATGGCGGGCAGGTCGTCGTGCACCAGCGAATAGGCGTGGATGAGCTCGACGGCGCAGGCGGCGGCGTCCACCTGCTCGAGCGGAACACTGAGCGTTTCGGCAGTGGCGTAGACGAGCGCGGGACGGATGCGCTTGCCGGGACCGAGCACCCCGTAGCGTTGCGCCGCGTGCAGCCGACCCGGCACCACGGTTTCCGGCGGTAGCCAGCGCTCGAGCTCGCGCTCGACGCGGCTACGCCACTGGTCGAGGCGTGAACTCAGGGTCGTCATCCGCGGCGCGGCCTACTCGCTGCCCTCGAAGGGCTCGGGTTCCTCGTCCAGGGTCTTCTTGAGCAGGATCTCGACCCGCTGCTCGGCCGCCTTGAGTGAGGTCTGGCAGCTGCGGGCGAGCTCGACGCCGCGTTCGAACTGCTTCAACGCGTCCTCGAGCGGCAGTTCGCCGTGCTCGAGCCGCTCGACAACCGCCTCGAGTTCCGCGAGCGCCTGTTCGAAGTCGAGTGCCTTGCCTTTCTTGCTGGTCACGAGGGGCCTCCGGGGCGCGCAAGCCTTGCACAGGGGGTAGCGAGGGTCAACGCGTGGGAGGGCAATACTGATGTTTGCGAATCGTCGCTCCGGGTGGCCCGTGGTAGCGTTGACTTCGCGCCGCTGGCCGCCTAAATTGGGTCTCGGCTAGACTAAGTCTAAATTGTGCTCGTCGCGACGGCGAGCCAGACCGGTGGAGGTAACCATGAGCAGATTGAAGGGCACGAAGACGGAAAAGAATCTCAAGGACGCGTTCGCGGGCGAGTCGCAGGCGAACCGCCGCTACCTGTATTTCGCGCAGAAGGCGGACATCGAGGGTTGCAATGACGTCGCGGCCGTCTTCCGCTCGACGGCGGAAGGCGAGACCGGCCACGCGCACGGCCACCTCGAGTACCTCGAGGAGGTCGGCGATCCGGCCACGGGGCTGCCGATTGGCAGCACGTCGAACAACCTCAAGGCGTCGATTGCGGGCGGGACCCACGAGTACACCGACATGTACCCGGGCATGGCGAAGGCCGCGCGCGACGAAGGCTTCGACGAGATCGCGGACTGGTTCGAGACGCTAGCCAAGGCCGAGCGTTCTCACGCGAACCGCTTCCAGAAGGCGCTCGACGCCCTCTGACCGGCGGGTCCCGGCGGCAGTCGCAGGAGGGCGGGCCATGAGGGTCCGCCCTTTTTCGTCACGCACGAGCCTCGGGCCAGGAGATATTCGATGGCTGAAGAGACCATGACCCCGGCCGCGCGCGAGGGCAGTCTCGCGGCGCCGACACGCCACCCGGTCGCGTGGCGCGACCCTGATTTCTTCGACGAGGCGTCGCTCTTCAAGGAGCTGCACCGGGTCTACGACCTCTGCCACGGCTGCCGGCGCTGCTTCAGCCTGTGCAACGCGTTCCCGCTGCTCTTCGACGCCATCGACGCGAGCCCGACCGGCGAGCTCGACGGCGTGGATCGAAAGGTCTACTGGGAGGTCGCGGACCACTGCTACCTCTGCGACCTGTGCTACATGACGAAGTGTCCGTACGTGCCGCCGCATCCGTGGAACATCGACTTCCCGCACCTGATGCTGCGTGCCAAGGCGGTGAAGTTCCGGCAGGGCGGCGCTCGCCTGCGTGACCGCATTCTCACGGCGACCGACGCGGTGGGCTCCATCGCCGGCATTCCGGTCGTGGCGCAGGCGGTCAACCTGGTGAACCGCAGCGGGTTCGGGCGGACGATGCTCGACAAGACGCTCGGCGTGCATCCCGGGGCGCCGGTACCGGACTATCACAGCGATTCCGGCCGCAAGCGCGTCGCGCGCGGCGACCGCCCCGGTCCCGAGGCGAAGGCGACGCCGGAGACTACGGGCCGCGTCGCGCTCTTCGCGACCTGCTACTGCAACCGCAACGAGCCCGACATCGACGCCGACCTGGCCGCAGTCTTCCGCCACAACGGCATCCAGGTGAGCGTGATCCCGAAGGAACGCTGCTGCGGAATGCCCAAGCTCGAGCTCGGCGACCTCGAGGCGATCGAAAAGGCGAAGAACGTCAACGTCCCGGCGATGGCGGCACTCGTGGACCAGGGCTGCGACATCGTGGCGCCGATCCCGTCCTGCGTGCTCATGTTCAAGCAGGAGCTGCCGCTGCTGTTCCCCGACGATCCGCAGGTC
>Ga0315283_10004443_pt1 | contig 12218 bp, 11 predicted proteins | sample YL17G09_0_MG_FD_204541 | JGI IMG/M metagenome (GOLD analysis project Ga0315283, IMG submission 204541) | Sediment microbial communities from Yellowstone Lake, YNP, Wyoming, USA - YL17G09_0 | ecosystem: Environmental > Aquatic > Freshwater > Lake > Sediment | place: USA: Wyoming | collected...
GGCCACCGAGGAAGCCGGGCGCAGACGCGAGGCAGCAGTCGCCTCGGCAGCTCACAGCGATATGCCCTCGCCCGCGGAGGACTTGTGCCGGAAGTACCGGGAGCAGGCGCAGGAACGGGCAGATGCCCGTGAGCGCGTGGACGAACAGCTCATCGCGAAGCTCACCTACTATTGCGACTTGCACTGAGCCCTAGGCAAGCCCCGGTCAACGCAGAACGCCCGCGAACATGCGCGGACGCCTCCACGCCCGCCCAAAATCCCACCTGATTGGCGACAATCTGCAGCACACGCGGGAGCCCTCGATGCAATGCGCGGGATCGCCCGCTGGCAGCGGTGCGCACGAGCGCGGGGTTGCCGGTCGGGCCAAGCCGATGAGCCTCAGGCGCGCTGCGGGGACTGGGTGCCAGCACCCCGTGATAGCGCTGGCTGTGCGGGCGCGGGGGCGGGATCAGCGCGGCCAGCCGCTCGAGCAGTTCCAGAGGCGTCAGCCGCAGTTGCGTGCTGCCATCGAGCTGGGGCTTGGGAAAACGATAGACGAGCTGGTTGTCAGCGACCTGCTCGAGCAGCTCCAGCGCGAAGGGCCGCCGCGCGCGAGTTGCGCAGCAGCGGTCCCAGACCGGCGCGGTCCGAGCCTTGGATCCTGACCGCGGCATCCAGCAAAAACGCAGTTCTGGTGGAGGCCGATGCGCGTAGCGCGTCATGCCGGAACTAGAACGACGTTTCAGTGAAGGCTAACGCCGGCCCTATCGGGGTTAAGCGAAGCGGCCGTAACAACGAGCCCCCGCGGTGGTGCCAGCCGGCCATGTCGTGCGCAGCGGCTGGGTCGCAAGGACCGGCGCGAGCGAACCCGCGCAACACGCGAGCGCGCACCGGTTGCTGCACCACGACGAGGTCTTCGGGTGCCTGCGCTGCCGCCTCGGCAAAGTGGACCTGCCCGCCCTCGCCCACCGTAAACACCCGGTCGATCACGCAGCAGTGGAAGCGGACGGCGAACCGACGAAGTCAAATCAACGAGGTCAGACGCGATTGAACTTACAGCAGATTAAGTCGAGTCTGACCCCAAATGGCACGGCTAGCAGCCCTCGCCGCGCAGAGCGGTCTCCAGCTCGCGCTTGCTATCGTTGAGCTTGGTCATCCGGCTGCCGCTGGCCCCGCCCAATTGCTCTTTGCGCACCGAGTCGAGATCCCGTGTGAGGCGCGCACAGGTTTGCTTGTGCGCTTCCTGCGCACTGGATGATCGATCGCCGTCGGCGCGGGTCTGCACGAGCGTGTGCTGTTGGGCGGTCACCGTTGCCGCCTTGCTCGGCGCCGCGTCGGAGGGCACATCTTCCATCAGCTTCGAAGCCGCGGCAGCCAGCGCCTGCGCCTGTCGGATCTTTTCCATCTCCGCCATGCATTCGGCTTCGATTGCGGCGCGAATCGATGTGGATGAGCCTCTCTTCTCGTAGACCGAGGCGATCAGGTGCTTCTCCTGCGCCGCCTGGCGGCTCGAAAGACCTTTGCCGTCCACTTCCGCAAGCTGCTTCTCGGCGGTGGCGCCGGCCTCGCGCGCCCAGCTGATCTGCAGGCTGTCCTTGCCCCGATTGCCGCATTCTGCCGCCGCGGCTTCAGTCTGGAGCTGGGCCGGGCTCCGCCCCTGCGCTTGGGCCTGCGTCTGCGGTGCAGCCGAGGTCTTTCCGATCCGGCTGCCCTCACCGCTCTCGCACGGCGAGTCCTGATACTTGTTCCCACAGCGGTACATCGTCTGCCCCGCCACGGCCATCAGCGGCAAGGTCCACAGCGCGACGCACACAGCAATCGGCAAATACGTGCGATTCATTTCCCTTTTCCCCAGTTTGAGCAGCTTCGCGCGGGAGCACACACGCGCCAGCCAGGCGTATCAGGCCAAATGACCCGGGCAGCCCGTTTCGAGGAGCAAATCTCAGGCCCAACTCGCTGGTCCAGACTCGGCTCGCTTGAAGCGAGGGTTGGCGCGCAGTCGCCTGAACGCCCAGGCGCGATCGAGCGCGGATCATCGTGTTTGCAGGAGCGAGGGCCCTCTACAGTGCGAGAGCAGAAGCGCACATTGCGAGCACGCGGGATGGCCCGCGGGGCTGGGGAAACGGTCGGCAGATGTTGTACTGCGCTGTCACGCGATCAAGCATGAGCGGCCGGCGCAACGCGCGTGGTCGCGTCGGCACGCCGAGGCTTCGTTCCTCGTTCGTTGCACAGTGCCAAGTGGCGACGAAGCAACAGATACTGAGCGAGGGTGGACTGTTTCGGGAGGAAGAAAAGACCTGCGCAACTGGGCAGGTCTGCCAGCCGGTGCGCTGCGAGCTTGGCGAACGAGATCACGCTCCGATGTTGCCATAGCCCTGGCCCCACTACGGCAGGGGTCTACTTGTGATCGGGTTTTCGCAGACCACGGCTCTGCTCACTACACGCGCGCCTGCTCCATCACGATGACGTTGGTGAGCCAGCCGAGCACCTTCGTGCTCGGGGTGCCAACAGATAAAGCCCTTCTCGGCGCGCAGCACGTGCATCGCCTGCGTGCCGTAGGCGGTGATGCCGAAGGGCTCGCCCGCGTGCATGACGGCCTGCCACAGATGAGCCGCGCAGTCGCATGCGACGTGGATCTCGTAGCTCAGCTCCCCGGTGAAGCTCACGCGCAACACGCGCACGGGTACGCCCGCCATGACGCCTTCGCGCACCGACATGAAAGGGAAGCTCTCCCGGTCGAGGGACCAGTCGGGCGCCAGCCGCTGCAGTACCGCACGGGCCTGCGGGCCGGCCACTGCGATCACCGACCACCCGCGACGAGCTGTGCCTCGCCGATGGGAGCGGATTCGCCCCAGCCCGTATGCGTACCGCCAAACGAAATTGTGGCAGGCGTGCGCCTCGTCGCCTGCATGCCGTGGCTCAGACTGGTGACTGGGCCAACCGACTGGCTCTCGCTTGCGCCAGCGCGCAAATTCTCGACCCGTATCGGAAAAGATGCCGTGGGCGAACGCTATATCCCGACCCAGCGCGGCGGCCTCTGGAACATTGTTCCCAACTGAGCGGGGGTGCGGAAGCCCGCGTTACCGCATCATCCGCGGCAACCAGAGCGCGATCTCCGGCCACAGCAGCAACGCCGCCAGGCAGAGGATCTGGATCACCATGAACTCGCCCATTCCCCGATAGATCGTGCTGAGGCTCCACTGGGGCATGACGTTCTTGAGGTAATAGGCCGACATGGCAACCGGCGGACTCAGGAACGCAGTCTGCAGGTTCAACGCCACCAGCGCCCCGAACCAGATCATCATCTCCTGCGGACTCAGTCCGAGTTGCAGCTTCTGCACCACGGGCAGGACGATTGGCAGGAACACCAGGATGATCGCCGGCCATTCGAACGGCCAGCCGAGCACGAAGATCAGCCCCATCACCAGCAGCAATTTGCCCCCGTCGGGCAAGGGCACGCTGTACAGCGCGTTCGTGATCAGGTCGGTCGCACCCAACTTGGTGAACACGGCGCCGAACACGGTGGACGACACCGCAAGGAACAACACCATGCTCGAGGTGATCATGGTGGAAATTGCCGCACTCTTGATCGCCTTGAAGGAAAGCTTGCGGTAAACCGCGGCCAGCACCGTGGCCCCGAAGGCGCCGCAGGACGCCGCCTCGGTGGGCGTGGCCAGGCCTGCGAGAATCGTGCCGAGAGTGAAGCTGATCAGCGCGGCGAGCGGCACCACCCCGATCAGGAACTCGCGCGCGAGTTCCACCTTGTCGGTGACACGCTCGCTCAGCGGAACCGGTGGACCGAGTTCCGGCTTGAGATGGCTGCGCACCAGGCAATAGGCGATGTAGAGGAATGCCAGCATGAAGCCCGGGCCAAAGGCCGAGGCATACAGCATGTTCACCGGCACGCCGATGGTCGGCCCCATCACCACCAGCATGACGCTGGGCGGGATCAGGATGCCCAGCGTCCCGCCGGCCGCGATCGCACCTGCCGACAGTTTCGGGTCGTAACCGGATCGCACCATCACCGGACCAGCCATGATGCCCAGCACCGTGACGGCCGCGCCGACGATTCCGGTCGCCATGGCGAAGATCGTCGCGGTCAGGATCACCGCGAGGTAGAGCGAACCGCGCAGGGGCGCCAGCAGATTGCGCATCGCCAGGAACAGCCGCTCCATCAGTCCCGCCTGCTCGGTCATGAAGCCCATGAAGATGAACAGGGGCACGGCCGGCAGGATGTCGTCCTTCATCATGCCCCAGATCTGCAGATAGGCAAGATTGAACGTCAGCTCGGTGCCCAGCCCGATGGCGCCGAAAGCCAGGGCGATAAACAACAGCGTGAATGCAATCGGAAAGCCGATGAAGATGATGGTGATCATCGCGAACAGCATCATCAGACCTAGAATTTCCTGTCCGGTCATCTCGAAAAATACCTTTCAGCCGCAGAGCCACCGAGGTTGCACACCAGAAACGAGCGGTTCGTCAGGTCTGTTCGGCGCGCAAATGCCTGCTCGCCCGATCGGCGGCCAGTATCTCGGCAGCAATCCACGGAGAAATCATCTCTCCCTCTGCCTCTGCTTTTCCCTGGTGGAATCTCGAGGGTCATGCGCGCCGCGCCTCAGATCTCGATCTTCTCGTGGTGCACGAGAAGCTTTCCCGTCCTTGCGGCCCAGAGGCTTTTCATCAGCTCCGAGATGCCCTGCAGAAACAGCAGCGCCGCCGCGAGCGGGACGACGGCGCGGAACGGCCACAGCGGCGGCTGCCAGGCCGTCATGGTGGAGCGCTCCGAGATCGACCACGCGTAGACGAAATCATCGAGAGAGAGGTAAAACAAGATTGCCATCGAGGGGAGGAACAGCACCGCGTAGGCGATCCCGTCGATGATGCCCTTGGTCCGGTCGCTGAACTTTTCCCAGAACATGTCGGTGCGCACATGCGCGCCCTTCTGCAGCGCGTAGGCGGCGCCGAGCATGAACAGCGACCCGTACGACATCACCGTGGCTTCGATCGCCCAGTCGGTCGGCCGGCCGACCACATAGCGCATGAACACTTCCACGGTGTTGGCCACGACCAGCGGCGCCACCAGCAGCGCGAACGCGTAGGCGGTCCACAGGATGATCCGGTCGATCACCCTGATCGCATGCACGTAGCCTGGAGAGGCGTGCCTACTCATCTGCCACGCTCAGCGAGGTTGCCAGGCGCCGGGCAACTCGCGCGGTCACTTCGTTTCCGGCCAGTAGTAATTGGCGCCCAGTTCGTACGCCGGATAAGCGGAGCGCCGGGCCGGCACGACCTGGGAGGCGAATGCCCGCTGCGAGTCGTAGACTTTCTTGAAGAATGGGTTCTTCGCCGCTTCTTCCTTTGCGATCTGGTCCCAGGATTCGAGGATCTTCGTCAGGATGTCCGGCGGCGTGCGCCCGATCGTGACGCCATGCTTCTGCGTGAGTTCCAAGATCGCTTCGGCGTTGGCCTTGTTGGAGACCAGGCGAGAACGCAGCGTGGCATCCATGGCGGCCGACTTGATGACCTCCTTCTGGTCGTCCGGGAGTTTCTTCCATACGTCGCCGTTGATCATCAGCTCGGCGACCGCGGCCGGCTCGTGCACCGAGGGCATATAGGCGTACTTCCACACGGTGTGAAATCCGATCTTCATGTCTTCGGCGGGACCGACGAATTCCGCGCACTCGATCACGCCGCGCTCGCCGGCGGGAACGATCTCCCCACCGGGCATGTTCACCGTGTTCATTCCGGACTTGCTGAACACTTCGGCGGTTATGCCGGTTTCGCGGCACTTGCGGTTCTTCAGATCCTCCCAGCTTTTCACCGGTCTCTTGAACCAGCCGAGGATCTGGGGTCCCCCCGAGGTCATCGGCATGACCACGATGTTGCGCTGCAACTCCTTCTGGTAGAACTCCTGGTAGAGCGCCAGCCCGCCGCCTTCGTGGATCCAGCCCATGTAGTCGAGGATGTCCATGCCGAAGGGCCCGCCCGGCGTAGGCCCAAAGAGCGTGGCCGCGCGGTTCTTGCCGACCCAGTAGGCGGCTGCGGTATGGCCGCCGTCGAGCACGCCCTTGTGGATGGCGTCCAGCAATTCGAAGGGCGGCACGACCGCTCCAGGGGGCAGCATGTCGATCTGCAGACGCCCACCTGTCATCGCCTTGACGCGCTCGGCGAAATACTTGGAGCTTTCGAAGAACAGGCCCGAAGCCGGGAATACCGACTCGAACCTCAGCTTGGTCACCGACTGCGCGGACGCATTCGCGGAGACAATGGCCAATGCACAAGCAATAGCCAGGAATGGTTTGATCTTCACGGCTTCCTCCCTGTAGTTGTTATGGGTGCCATAAGCCTGCTTGCCGCGCACGGTTGTGCACGGCACCAACCACTACGCTTCAAGGGCAGCAGGATAACCTCCTTGCGCGAAGTCTGCTTGTCGATATGCTTACAGGCCATCACCCTCGCCCACGCAACAGACCTTGCCTCAGGTTCGGAGGACTTCGCCGCGCGTCACGCTGCGCGTGTCGCCGACACGGCTGAAGTCATCGACTTGTATGGTGGCGTCGGGCTGGACGGCTGGACTGGATCCCGCGGGGAATATCGTCATCCAGGCGGCATGAGCCGCGCGTTGGTCTGTCCGCCGGAGGGCTACAGCGCCCAAGCGCTACATCGGACTCGCGGCCAAACCTGTGGTGCCGGCGCGGTCAATCCTTGCAAACTCGGATGTGGGGCGCTGCCGCTGCTCGCAGGACGGCGTCGAATGCTCAGGAACCGATGGGCCCCGCCCTCGCATTACGGGACAAGCGGTGGACGCAGCGTCCCGCCGAACGCCTTCAGGTACTGCAGATCCTCGTCCAGACGCTGGTCGATGTCGCGAAACGCCTCGGCGTGCTGCGTGAGGTCCTCGCCCACGTATCCCTTCGAGCGCATCGGGACTTGATAGAAATCCTCGAAAGCGATGTAACCGTCGTAGCCGACCAGCGCGAGCACGCGCATCAGTTCGGCCCAGTCCACCTGTCCGTCGCGCATCGAGGCGAACACCCAACGCCACGTCCCGTTCTCGCGCACCCAGGCGATGTTCTTGGCGTGCACGTAGGCGAGATAAGGTCCGAGCATCTCCAGGCCCATCTGCCAGGCTTCCTTCCCCTCGATGATGAGGTTGGCGGGATCGTAGTTGACACCGATCTTGTCGGGATCGAAGTGCTGAACCAGACGGTAAGTCAGACTGGCGCTCGACGCGATGGTGCCGAAGTGCGTCTCGATGATCGGTTTGGCACCGAAGCTCGAGACCGATTCGATGACCTTGCCCAGAGCGTCGACGGTGGCCTGATAGAGGTCGCGATAGTTTCGGGTGCCGTCGTAGATCACCGCGCCCGGACGATACCGCGGGCAGCCCATGATCGCACAGGCCTCCGCGAATAAGCGTTGCTGTGCGAGATCTGCGAGCGGGGCGTAGCCCATTAGGCATGACACCTCCAGGCCGTGATCGTCGACCAGGCGCTTGATCTCGTGGGCCCGCGACACCAACTCCTTCGGCGCGATGTGATAATCCTCGTGCACGCGCCATTCCACGCCGTCGTAGCCGTGAGCGCTGAGCTTCGCGACGACCTCCTCCCGGTTCAGCTCCGGGAGCACTGCGGTTTGCACACTGAATTTCGTTTTCGGCTCCTTCGATCGAGCGCTAGATCGGCGGGCATCTGCTCGCGACACCTCGCAGGGTGAGATCAGCCGCTGCGCCGACACGAGGCAGTGGCTCACTGCGCGTCATCATATTGCACGAGGCGGGAAAGCGCTACCGAAGCTCGTCGAGAAGCGCTTTGGCTTCTTTCAGATCCTTGGTGTCGAAGCCTACGGTGAACCAGGCGTATACCGGCGCGAGCAGGTGGTGCGCTTCCTTGCGCTTCCCCTGGCTGTGTTACAAGCGTGCGAGAGGGTGTAGGAAAAACACCCCCCCCATTTTCCCCCATCTAGAAGTCAGATTCAGCCGCGGACGCGGGACCAGTGCGGCCAGGCGCTGCATGAGCTCCAGCGGCGACATCACGATCAGGCGATCGAAGCGCTGCTCGGCCGGCGGTTTGGGGAACGCTGCGGTGAGTCAGTTCATCCAACAGTGCCTTGGCTTCCTGCAGGTAAGCGGCGTAGCTGGCGGGCCAGCGTTGCGCGAGCCGTTACGCTACGATGCACCGCCGACACTCGAGGAGGACACGCGATGGCAGGACGAAGGGCACGCATCGGGGTTGCAGCGCTGGCGCTGCTCGTCAGCGCCGCGACGGCTCAGGCAGACGAGCCAGGACGGGAGGGGCAGATACCCTCGCCGCGGCGCGCGCTGAACTTCGAGAACATCGCGGAGTGGCTTTCTGGCTGGTACTCCGACGCCGAACTGCGCGCGCTCGGCCCGGACGCCTTCGATCTGGAATCGCGGCAATGCAGTTGCTACGACCAGCCAATCAGGCACTACCCCTATCTGGTAGTGGTTCTCACCACACCGAAGGGCGACCTGATCCTGCGTCCCGACCAGCGCGAGCTGCAGGTGAGCTTCGCCAAGCTGGCGCTCCGGCAAGGCGACCTGTATTGCGGCGTGGAGCCGGGCGCCCATTGCCTGGGAAGGTTCGCGGATGTGTGCGACTTCACAGACTTCCGTTACGGCCCCGATCTCGCGCCATACTTCCCGACATGCAAGTCGGCTGATGACTAAGGGGCGCGGTGCACTGCTGCGCGCCGCGGGCACCGATACGAGCACCCGGTTTTTCCGTCTGCAGCCTGGCGAGCGCACACCATACCGCCCCGCCGGCTGCGCCGGCACCCCGCCTCGTGAGAGGCGGGGAATGGTTTTTAAGTCGCGCCTTAAGGGCGCCTGTAACGGGGTGGTTCGCGAAGCGTAACGGGGTGGTTCGCGAAGCGCCCTGTTCCCTGTTCCGCATCTCTGAGCGGTGGCTTCGTGAATAGTGCGCGCTACTGCGCGCCGTTGAGCAAGTGGGTCGCAGAGCGAGTCCGGCACGGTGCGCCCAGCGACTGGCCGGGGGACGTGCGCCAGGAAGGGCTGCCGAACGACTGCTTGCACTCCCTCCATGCCCTTGAGCACCACAGCTTCGAGGGGCTCGGCTGTGAAGTAGTCCGCCACCAGCCGCTGGGTTTCCGGGCTGAGCACCACTTCGTCGGGCGCGGCCAGCGCCACCAGCGGCGCAGCGGTGTTTACCGCATCGCCGGTGACACCGTAGGTTCCATCGCGTAGGTCACCGCTGCGGGTGACGATCAGGCCGGTGTTGATTCCGCTGTGGAAGCGGATCGGCTGGCCGATGCGCGCTTCAACTTCGCGACTGACCTCCCGCGCTATGTCGTGCAGAGCCAGCGCCGCGCGCACGGCCCCCACCGGGTCGTCCTCGTGGGCTGTGGGGATGCCGAACAGGGCCAGTACCTCATCGCCCACGAACTGGTTGACCACGCCGCCGTGGGCTTCGACGATGCGCGCCGCCTCGCCTTTGATGCGGCCCATGAGGGATTCGACCTCCTCCGGGTCGAGGCGCTCATTGAGCGCGGTGTAGCCGGCGAGATCGGAAAAACCACGGTGGCATGGCGGCGCTCGCCCGATGCTGCCGTGGAGTGCTGATGCGAGAGAGGCAGCGGGTCGGACGATACGTGGTATGTCGCGCCCTGCGCTTCGCAACCCGCGGTCCCGATCGCCGCGAGAAACTTGACTCGGTGCCCCATCGGCAGCCCGAGATCTTTCGGATTGGCGCCGGTCAGTTGCCGCGCCGCTTCGATGTCGATCTGCTCGCGCTTGAAGGCCTCGGCGTATTGCCCGAGCCCGAGCTGCTGAAGCCAGCCGCCGAGGTCAGCGCTCATCACTATCCCGCGAGTTCATCCAGAAGGGCCTTTGCTTCCTTGAGATCTTTGGTGTCGAAGCCTTCGGTGAACCAGTTGTAGATCGGAGCGAGCATGTCCTGGGCCTGCTTGCGCTTGCCTTGGCTTTGCCATAGGCGAGCAAGGCTCGTTGCGGCGCGCAGTTCCCAGCCTCTCGCTTCCTGGGCGCGCGCGACGTCGAGGGCCTTGAGGAAGGACGCATTTGCGGCACGCAAGTCGGGGTTGGGTTGCCGTAGCTGCAATTCACCAAGCACACGGTGGAGCTCGGCTTCTTCGCTGCGATGGCCAGTCTGGGCAACTATGTCGAGGGCCTCCTCCACCAAACCCCTCGCTTCATCGAATCGTGCCAGACCGGTCAACGCCCTGGCCCGCATCATGTTCGCAAAAGGAACCAGATGCAGGGGGCCTGTGCTCCGCCAACCTTTCGACCCCACAGTCTGCATGGCGTAGCCCGCAGCGTGATCGCCTTGCTCGATCAGTGCACAGCCGTCCCAGAACGGAACGATGACCTCGCCCATGAAAGTCATCGCGTGCTCCGTGGCGATGGCTTTCGCTTCCGCCAGCCATTCCCGCGCCAGGTGCGTATCCCCGCGCACTGTCAACCCCACGGTGCCGACCGACAGACAGGCGAACAAGTTGAACGCATGCCCGAGCTTGCGCGCCAACTCGAGCTGCTCAACCGACGCCTCCCGCGCCTGATCTGGATAACCCAACACCCACAAGAAGTACGCCGCCCACATCAAAGTGAGGCACTTCGGATCATGGATGTAGGTTTGCGCGAGCTGGCCGTGCTGCTCGATATCATAAGCTTCGATCATACGCTCGGTGAATTGACGCGCCTGCCTCGAATCACCCGTGAACCCATGCAGAAGGGCCTCCGCCATTCCGGCGACCGCCAAGGAGGTCGAGTCATTGCGCGACCGGGCAAGCGAGTTCAGTTCCTCGACGATGGCCCCAGTCCGCTGATACTCGCAACGCATCAGATGGTGGAACCAGATGTAGTATAGGATCGCAACCAGCTTGTCGTGTTGGCCCAGCCGAATCGCCAGATCCCGGGCAGGTCCCAGTGTCTGTACGACTTCAACTGCCGCCCAGCCCAGAGACGCAAGGTAGACGGCGCTCAGCAACAGACGAATATCCAGCTCTCCGCGGTCGCGTTCGACGCAAGCAGGCAGCCGCTCATTCTCGCTTAACGCTGTGGTCAGATGCCCCACCGCCTCCGCGAGCGCCATTCGCGACAGCGCACGCTGGCCGGCCTGGATCCAATACGGGACGGCGCGATCAACCAGCCCGGCGCGCGTGTAGTGATGGGCGAGCAGCTCCGGCTCGTTTGCCACCCGATCGGCGAAGTCCTTCTCGAGAACTCGCGCGATCTCGTCGTGGAACTGGAGCCGCTTGCTCTTGAGCAGCGATTGGTACGCGGCATCCTGCACCAGCGCATGCTTGAAGGTATAGACGGCATCGGGTGGGCTGCCACGACGGAAGATCAACTCGCTCTGTGCGAGTTGGTCCAGGGCGTCCTGCAAGCGGCCATCGCCTTGCGACCAGACCGCTGATACGAGTTCATAGGGAAACTCGCGCCCGATGCAGGCACCGATCTGTGCAACCTCCTTGACCGGGGCGAGCCGATCCAATCGCGCCATTAAGCTGTCCTGCAAGGTAGACGGAATCGCGAGATCGGTGAGCGGGCCAGTCAGCTCGTAGCGATCGCCGCAGTCTCTTAGCAGTCCCGATTCCAGTGTTGCCTTGGTCAGCTCTTCCACGAACAGCGGCACCCCGTCCGTCTTGATGAGGATCTGGTCCAGCACCGCGGGGGGCAGGGGCTTGTCGCCCGTAAGCTCTTGCACTATTTGCGCACCGATTCGGCGGCTTAGGCGGCTCAAAGTGATCGCGGTGACGTGGGGCTGGCCGGCCCACTTGGAGCTATATTCGGGCCGGAAAGTCACAACGAGGAGTATGTGATGCCGCGCAAGGCGCGGGACGATCAAGTCCAGGACTTCCTGGGTCGTTGGGTCCACCCAGTGCACATCCTCGAACATCATGAGTACCGGGCTCTTCGCGGAGAGGCCTTCGATCTGCTCGCTGAACGCCTCCAGCGTCTTCTCCTTCTGCTTCTGGGGAGAGTAGGTGAGTGCGGGGTAGCGCCCTCCCGGCAGCGAGAGCAGGGCGGCGATCAGCAGCTGACTCGCCCGTATATCCCCACCACCCTGGCGAAGCAGCACTTCGAGCTTGTCGAGCTTTTGCTCCGCGCCGTCGTCCCGGCTGAAGGCCGCAGCCCGCTCGATCTGCTCGATGAACGGGTGCAGGGCGCTGTTGGTATGAAACGGTGAGCACTGGTAGCGCAGGCGGATATGCGGCTCATCGGCGATGCGCTCGCGCAGCGC
>Ga0315283_10004445_pt1 | contig 12212 bp, 25 predicted proteins | sample YL17G09_0_MG_FD_204541 | JGI IMG/M metagenome (GOLD analysis project Ga0315283, IMG submission 204541) | Sediment microbial communities from Yellowstone Lake, YNP, Wyoming, USA - YL17G09_0 | ecosystem: Environmental > Aquatic > Freshwater > Lake > Sediment | place: USA: Wyoming | collected...
CAGCTCTGATACCCCGTCTCGCAAACGCGGAGAAGTTGTTGTGAAACTACATCCTCCATCCGCCGCCGCGGTGCCATCAGTATCCATCAATCCGCGAAGTAGTTCGAGCCTCTGTTCAGTGGAAGCCCTGAGATATACGCTAGGAATATGTTTGTTGTTTAGGCAACCCATCCTTCGCAATTGAGAGGAAAGGCCGTGAATGCCCCAGTGATATTTCGCCGAACCTTTCCGCACCTCATAGCCCTCTTCCCTGATGGCTTCAATAATGGGCAAATCAGCGGACGTGAATCCTGCACTGGCGGAGTGCCCATCTCCAAGCCATGCCCCCAAAACATATGCAGGAATGGGCAAACTACATTCGCCGAGGCGTAAGGGCCTGGCACACAAAATAGTATGATTGACTCGTTTCACTTTTCCTACTCGAACGGTCTTGAACAAGGTTTCAGTTGTCTTCAGTGATTGTGGTGGCGGGTCTAGATATTCCCATTTGCGATGCTTGTTCATGATAGCCAGCCATGGCTTCTTGCCGTTTCCGCGAGAAGGTCGAACCGATTTTCTCTGTGTGCGAAACTCATCGTTTCTGTGCATGATTGCAACTCGGTCTTTAACCGTATGCGTCATCCATCCATGTTGTGCGTCTGCAATAATTCTGGACCCGTCATCAAACACGATTTCATAACACTGATGGTTGACCATAATGTCGGAACATGCTAATACTGAACACGGATTGCCATCATCCGAAAACACCCAATCGCCAGGTTCGATCTGCCACATCTTGGTCCATCCGTTAGGAGTAGGAATGGAGGTATTAATGTCCAACGCTTTACTCCCACCTGCTGACCCTCCAAATAGTATCTCATTGGCCGTGCTTTGCTGGAGAAGCCTCTGTTTTGGAAGCGGGACATAGGCTTCCGACAACTTGACTTCGGGCCGCTTCTGCTGTTCGTCATTACTCATTGGGAGATTGTCGCCTCGTTCTTACTATTTTCTGCCGGCCACCGCAGAACTTGTCGTCATCGAGAAAATCTGATTTACGCACTGGCTGTCCAGCGGCTCCTAACGCATCCATGCAAATGTTGCCGCCACATTGAGGGCAACGGCCTTTTGCACAAACTTGACTACCGTAGTGACACTTTTCACACCATGCCATGATCGCAACTCCTCCTTATCTTTTCGCGTGTAGGCTTGCAAACGCCCGTCTAATGCACAATCCGACGCAATGCAGCGATACAGCGACGATAGCAGCGACAACCAATACGCCAACCGCTATGTGGGTCCACGGATTCGAGCCGTGCCGGTTCATTCCACCCTCCTGTACTTCATGCCGCCGTTGTCAGCTATGGCCGCGATCTTCTTGCCTTCGGTAATCCAGTGATCGGCTGGGCGTCTACGTTTGATGAGCCGCACGGCAACATCGTGTATGGGTTCATGTTCAAGCACTGCATCGCGCAACGCCGCTACGCCTGGGAACTTGTGCCTGCTATCGTAGTGGTATTTCAAGAAGTTGCCGGTACTACTGTCGCGCTTATCTCGGGCTCGTCCTTTTCTTGCGTTCACTCTACTACCCTCCTGTACTTCATGCCATTGCTTTCATAAACCATGTGCCCGCCCGCCGCCAGAACCGGACACCGGCCCGCGCAGATGTCCCGGACATCGCCCATAGTGCCATCGGGCCGGATCCGCCGCAACTTGATTCGCTTGCCCTTGCAATACGCAATCCACACGCCGCCGTCGCGGGCCTTGCACATCGACGGCCCCAGGCGCTCGGCGCCCGTGTAGCCGCCGGCGGCAACGAGCAACAGGTTTGTCGGTGAGTACAGCATCCGCTTGCCGTCCCACACGTTCAGGAATATGCCCTTGGCGTACTGGCTGGCGATGTAGGCCACGTCGCCGTCAACGCAGATAGACGGATGCACAGTGTCGCCACCCATCTCTGGATACGTCGCGTAGTCTGCCCACGTTACGGGCTTCGTCATCGTCGAGTTCATGTAGGTTGCCTGCTGGCCCCGGCACCCGTTTATCGCCAAGTGGTAAATGCCGTTCTCCGCAACCGCTCGTATCTTCTCGCCGCTACTGCCGATCTTCCACTGGCCCTTGTCGATCCTGGTCCCGTCTACGGCATAGCGTTCGTAGTTGCCGTCGGAGCCGATAAACGTACCGGCGTCATCGACTACACACACGTTGCCGTTACCCCGGTCCTTGGCGTCGCCGCCACCCTTGATGTGGACGAGGATGAACCTATTGGGACACCACAAGCCTTGCCCACCCATGCTTCCCCATTCCTTGACGCCCAGTTTCGCAGACACCCACAAGCGGCCAAGCGAATCAATGCCGACGCACGGCAGGAATAGGCGACCTGCATCATACGTGCCGCCCTTCTCGCCCTTGGCAAACTCGCGCCACTGCCAGCCCATGCCGTCGCGGGTAGCCGTCCAGATCGTGTTGCCTGTGCCTTTATCCCACACGACAACAACCTTGCCGTCCGGCCCTATCGCCACGCTTGACCTGTCGCCGCCAATCGGCGCAATGGATTCCTCGCCCGTTGCAGGCGCGACTATCTCCGGCACAACGGCGTTGCTCTCGACAACGGCCACGTCCACGGCGTTCGTGCCCTCGAAGTCGATGCCATCAATGACCTTGCCTCTGAGCCAGTCGGTCGCGACACAGCCGGATATATCACACAGCAATAGACACACGATCAACCCGTACACGCACCGCAACCACGAATCGGCTTCACGCTCTGTTGTCTTACTCATTTCACTTCCCCGCTTTCTTGTTTCGTTGCCCTGTCTCACAATATCGCGGAATAAAGCATTGATAATCAGTGGTTGTAGGGATCATGTTTCAGCATTGCAAAGCGGTATCCCAACTCAAACGCTCTGCGGAAGTCGTAATGCTGAATCGGGGTCATGGAGGAAGTCTGCCGCTCATAACTCTTACAGACCTGTTCCGACAGGGCAAACGATTCCTTGTGCTGGTCATGTCCCCAAGCCTGCACGCGCCCAACAAAGTCATCAATGGCTTCATTCGCGGACCACTGTTCGCGCATTTTCTTCTCGTCCCATCGTTCCATAATTCACCCCTCCAACAAACCGCCGGAGGTTACGGCGTTCCGCCGAACCTCACCGGCGGCGTTGGAATTATCGAGGCAACAAGCCGCCGCTCTGCCGCGCTGGATTTCCAGTAGCGCGTCAAGGTGGCGATACCACGGCGGGCAAAGAGGGTTCGCCGCCCCCATGCTGTTTGCCGTGTCGTGCGCGTATTTGATTGCCTCCCGCAATTCCTCATTGGACATTAGCGCGGCCATCAGGTCTGATACAGTAGGCGGTGTCTTCATTTCTTCTTTCCCCACTTCTTGATTGCCTCCAGCTCCGCGCCCGGCGTCGGCATAGCCAGGTCCTGAATGATCACAACCGGGCCGTTGCCTTGTTCGTGTGCGGCATAAAGGCCGTCCATTTTGTTGAGCAGGTCAATAGCAGTCGTCGGCTCAATGACCTTGATCTTGGTAATAATGCTGGTTTCTGACAGAGTGCCCTTCTCGCTGGTAATGCTCTTGGTCACTGATTCGATTCCACTTACTGCCCGTCGGTTCTTACTCTCGGGTCCGTATGTGATCCACGAACCATCTTTGCCGGACTGTAGGTAGTCGGAGGGATCACGGCGACCCAGCTCAGACAATACCTGCTTGCGTTCCCGAACCGTCATGATGGTATCGTCGCACACCTGGGCTTGTAGCCAGGCAACCCTTGCCCCGACCTTTACGGTTGCCCGGAGCCGGCACGACTTGATGTTGACGCTTTTTTTAGACAATCGCGCACAGTCATAGGCAGTTCGGTAGGCGTCGCTTTGATTCATCGACAGGCAGGCTTGAGCGAATCGTTCTTGCTTTGCACTTTGAAGCGGGGTCGATCCATCGTAGTCGTCAGGCATTTTTGCGGGCGCGGGCATAGGTGCCTCTCTTTCTCGCGCTGGTCTATGCTTTTCTCGGGCGCAAGTCAAGCTCCAATGCGAAAAACACAATAGGTAGTATATGTGCTTGCTGTACCACTACAGGTTGTATGCCTTAACTGACCCTATACGTGGCTATCGCACACCTATCCGTGCAATCACCCCACCTCTGAGCAGGTCACCCCGCCTGGGGGCTGGTCCAAAAATGATAAAACGCATTATCAACTCTGACAACTGAGAGACAAAAAAGCATCGCTTACGCTCTGTGTTACGATCCGCATCAAGGGTGAAAAACTGGTATACCGTACGTAGTATGTCGCACGCGGGATACCACCACCGATGGTATACCGTGAGTAATTTTTGAAACATTACGTATCTTGTGTGGAATTGGCGAGACCTGGCACGATCCCTGCTATTTATATTCTGGAGTAGAGCAGAGTAAAACAACATAAAAGGAGATCGCAAAATGAGAGTAGCACTGCGAGAGGGCGGGTATAATCAGCGTAGATACGGCAGGCCGTGGATCGGGATCGTGACGGCCTGGCCAGTGGGCGAGCGTCCTGAAATCCGCTGGGGCGGTTACGCAGGTGACGACGCAGGCGGAGAGCTGGAGATTACGGGGGACGCAGGTCAGATTGTGCGCTGGGGCCAAAAAGACGGACGTGGCAACGGTGGGCGCAACGAGTGGGGCATCGCGCAGGCAGACGGTACCGTGCAGAGTTGCACGCAACCCGAGGCGCGGGCGCAGTGGGACAAATTGCAAGCGACTCCAGTTGCGGGACCGGTCAGCCCGACTCCAGTTGCGGGACCACTGGACGGCATTACGGATGATCAGCTCATCGCGGAGATCCGCAGACGCGGTTTGACCGTAACTCAGGAGCATCTCGTCTAGTGCGAGTCACCCCGGACGCGTGCCGGGGCGTAAACAACAAGCGCGGTGACAAGTCCGCGCAAAAGGAGACGGGAACATGACGGCAGTCGAAAAAGCAGAAGCAAAAGTCAAGGCGGCGAATCTCAGGATATTGGCGGCATCGCAAGCGGAGCACGCAGCGGCGTACAGGCGGCAGGCTCAACGTCCGATCTATCCGGCGCAATCCGGAATCTGCGCGGGCAAGGCGGCGGAGATGGACGGATACGCGGCGCGGTCGTTGGCTCAGGCTGAATTGTTAGAGGCCCAGGCGGCGGAGCAGGTGACAATTGGCACGCTAAACGCTATATATGAGGCGTGAGCGCAACGACAACAACAGGGAGGGCGGGGAGATGACATTTCGGAACACGAGCGAAACGTGGGGCGGCAACGAAACCGGTTTGACCATAGGCGACTATGAGGAACAGGCGGCGATTTTTGCCGCGCAGGACGGAACGACACCAGCAACGATCACGGCGGACGATGACCATATCTACGCCGACGGCGTTGCCGTTGCAGATCGTGACGGAATGACCCTCGTCGACATTCTAGGCTCACTGGCATTTTTTGCGATACTGGCGGCAATAGTGTTCGCCGGGTTGGTGATGTGAGGGCAACGATCCATATATCGCGGTTGTGAAAGGAAAGCAGCAATGAAAAGTCTGAACCACGCGATAAACGAACAGGGCGAGAACACGCTGACGGAACGCGACTGGACGCCGGCAAGCGCGGGACAGCGCGACGGGGCAGAGGGCGCGGCGGCGGTGCTGGAGTGGCGCTACGCGATCAACCCGACCGACCTGCCGAAATGGCTGCACGCGGCCCTGGCCGCTCGCAACCTCCGCGTTGCGCGGCGGATTGGCTCGACGACCTACGTGAAAAGCACGTGGCGGCTGGAGGCGTGCTGACCGGAACGCACTCACAACAACACAGAAAGAGAGGCAGGCATGAAAGCATGGATTGACGACCAAGACTATCTTCTGATCGAGCGGGCGGGGGTGGGGACGAAACAATTCTGCCCATGGAACGAAGGCGAAGACGGAACTCCGCGTCAGTGCGGCGGCTGGTGCCCGCTGTTTGAGGAACTCGGAGACGCGTTCGCGGGGCAAGTACTTCATCTGTGTTGCTCGGGGGAGTCTACCTACCATGACGTCACAGCCGACGCCAGGCCGAAGAAAGCGGGTGGGGCATGAACCACCCACCGACACCCGGAACAGCCGAACGTGAGCAGTACGACTGCGATCACGGTGGCTATGACAGCAAGCCGACAGCCGGGCGCGACGAGGGATTGCAGGCGTGGCGGTGTCCTGAGCGCATAGAACGTGATATGGAGTGCCGCACCTGCGATCACGGCCAGACGCCGCACGTCTACTGCCCGCATGTGGAACACTACTGCACTAGGCTGGAACGGTTCATCAAATGCATGGAGGCGAAATGACAACACGAAAAAACAAGTACCGCGTCTATATGCCGGACGTGCGGCTACCCGGCTTTGATAGCAAGGCCGAGGCCGTGCGCTGGCTCAAAGCGTACTACTCGACGCATGAAGCCTGGATTGTCGTGGAAGGCAAGCGCGTAGTGGCCACAGGCCGGGGCGGGAAGACCGAGAAGAATGTTGCGGATTGATGTTGCAACGAGTCGCAAAATGTCCCATAGTGAGCGGCAAGAAAGGGGTGTCACATGGCGACAAAACAAGTGCGGATTGACAGAGGGTTGTACGCGGCGTTGCGGAAACGGAAACAGAGGACAAGGTTGCCGATAGGGTACATGGTGGACCGGGCTCTTGAGGCGTGGTTGGGGCGTAACACGAAAGAGAGGCGGGGATAATGAGCGAGGAAATCCAAGTCCAAGTCAATGAGTTGAAGACACAGGCGAGCGGTTTGGTTCGATGGGCAGAGGGGCTTGAAGTCAGGACGGCGGGCGATGTGGAAGCGGCATCGGCGCAGTTGAACACAGCCGCAAAAATCAAGAAGGCGTGGCTTTCGTATTGGAAGCCTATCAAGGACGGCGCGAAGAAGACGCATTCCGACATCTGCGCGAAGGAAAAGGAACTCACAGACATCATCGACCGGGCGCGGGCAGTGGCCGACAGCAAGATCCTGGCGTGGCGACGGGCAGAGCGCGAGAAGGCCGAGGCCGAACAGAGGCGTTTGCAGGCCGAAGCGGACGCCAAGGCACGGAAGGAACGGGAACGGCTTGAGAAGGAAGCGGCGAAGCTGAAGACGCCGGAGAAACGCGAGGAACGGCTGGCTCAGGCGGCGGCAGTCGTGGCCCCGGTGGTAACGGTTGCGGCTCCTGTAGTCGTAACGCCAGGCGCATCGACGCGGGAAACATGGGTTGCCCGTGTGGTTGACATGGCCGCGCTGATTGCGGCGGCGACGCCCGGCAGTGTCGCGGCAAGCTTCCTGCTGGTGAATCAGTCGGCGGCGGATGCGTTCGCCCGGTCGACAAAGGGCGCGGTGGCGGTCAGTGGCGTGGTATACGAGAAGGTTACGTCCATTGCAAGGAGGTCGGTATGACGACAGAGAAGAAAGCTGATGCGGTTGCGACGCGGACTGAGCAGAGTCCACTTATCATGCTGGGTGCGCGGTTCGACATCGCCCCGGCAAAGCTGGTCGAGGTGCTGAGAGGCACGGTAATCAAGCCGGACAAGAACGGGAAGACTGCTACAAACGAGGAAGTCGCGGCATTCTGCATCGTGGCAAACCAGTACAAACTTAACCCCTTCACGCGGGAGATCCACGCTTTTGCGTCCGGCGACAAGGGCATCGTTCCCATCGTCGGGATAGACGGGTGGACGCACATCGTCAACAGCCGCGGCGATTTCGACGGTTGCGAGTTCGAGGAAACGGCTGACGACAAGGGTGGCCCGGTCAGCATTACCTGCCGCATGTACGTCAAGGGGCGAGAGCATCCCGTGTGTGCTACGGAGCGTTTCGCGGAGTGCAAGCGCAACTCGATTCCGTGGAACACAATGCCGTGGCGCATGTTGCGGCATAAGGCGTACATGCAGGCGGCCCGGTATGCGTTCGGGCTGTCCGGCATCTACGATGAAGACGAAGCGCGAGACATCGTAAGTCGGGCAACGGACGTGACGGCGGAAGTGAGGATGGCACCCCGGCGCAAGGGCGAGGCGGCCCCTGCTGTTGAACTACCGGCAACGCCGGCCGAGACGGCAGAGCCGAAGGAACAGGCCGCGCCGGCCGCAGGCGAGCCAGAGCCGCCGAAAGAGCCAGCCCCCAAGGCCGCGCCGACCGAAGGGCCGTTGAGCAATCTCAAGATCATCACGCTCACCGGCGTCGAGACAAAGACCGGCAAGACCAAAGAGGGCAAGGCATGGACCAAGACCTCGGGCCGCGCCGAAGATGGCGAGTCTTACAGCACGTTCAAGGATCACGTTGCTGAACAGATGAAGCGGCTCGAAGGTACGCCCATGACGGTCAAGGTGGTCAAGGAAGGCAAGTACAACACCATCGCGGCTATCATTGAGGCCGTACCAGAGCAGGAACCGCAGCGCGAACCCGGCGCCGACGACCTGCCTTACTTCGAGTAACGATCATGCTGACATTCAATCCAACAGGTCACGTTTACGAACTGGACGGCAAAATACTGCCGAGCGTGACGCAAGTATTGAACGTAGTGCCCCTGAACTTCTGCTGTCCGGCAACCGTGCTGGCGGCTGCACAGGAACGGGGCACACACGTTCACGCGGCGACAGCCTATGACGACGAGGCAACGCTTGAGGAGGTGTCGGTGCGGCCCGAGATCCTGCCGTATCTGGTGGCGTGGCGCAAGTTCAAGATTCAGACGTGCTTCGTTCCGCGGGTGATTGAGAAGATAGGCGCGAACAGGAAACTGGGCTACGCCGGGACGCTGGACCGCATAGGCACGGTGGGCAAACGTCATTGGCTGGTGGACATCAAGACGGGTGTGCCGGACGCCAGGACGTGCTTGCAGACGGCGGCTTATGCAGAACTGGACGAGATCAAGGCCGAGTTTCCCGTGCTGGACAGGTACTCGGTCGAGCTGAGGGATGACGGCACGTTCAGGATGTCGGAGCGGTTCAAGTCGGCGACGGACTTCCGGGTGTTTCAGGCTTACTTGGCGGTCTACAACTTCGAGAGGGGGAGGAAATGACCGAACTCAAGACATTCTCGGAACTGTCACAACTAATTGAATCGGAACTCCGAGCCGTATCAGTTCGGGAGAAACTTGAGAGCATCGAACGAAAGCGTCTTTCCGAGTTCGTTGATCTGTGCGAACGGCTCAAGAAGTTGAAGGACAGCGGATTTCTCGACACCGTGGCAGATACAATGATTCGGCTTGCGACATGCGAGAAGATTGCAATTGGAGGATTTTGATATGGGACTGGGTGCCGTCAGAGCGATGCCCAACCGGGGGACAGGCCGAGAGCCAATACCGGAAACGCTGCGCGTTTGGGAAGGCCAACCGAGTAAGTCGCAGGCCGACGAGATCGCCACGGCATTCTTTCCCTCCAACGCGACGGGTGAGGCTGCCTTGCCCGCCAAGGAGAACGCGTGAAATCGAAGACTACGAAAGTGGCGGGCAAGGCTAGCCTCGACCCGCTGGTTGGGCGCTGCGAGTTCTTCGGCGATCGGTGCATCAAGTGCTACGATGTGGACGGTGGCCCGCGCAAGTGCCTAGGTCTTCGCGTGACGCCCGCCGACGTTCTGTGGGTGCGCTGTCCAACGTGCGGATTCACCACCAACATTCTGGTCGCCGGTTGCCGGTGTATGCAACTGCGCAACGGAAAACACTGCTACGGAATCATGAAGCCCAACGCTGCCGGTGAGGTTCGGCGGAACGCCGTAACCTCCACCGGATTATTGGGCACTTCTGGAGTCGAATGATGGACCTGGACACGATCATTTGCGGCGACAATGCGACGGTCATGGCGACGTGGCCGGATGCCTGCATTGACCTGGTGGTGACATCGCCGCCCTATGACGACCTGCGGAAGTACGGCGGGCACTCGTGGGACTTCCCGGCCGTGGCGCGTGAGTTGGCCCGCATCCTGAAACCGGGCGGCGTGATCGTGTGGGTGGTCGGGGACGCGACCGTTGACGGGAGCGAATCCTTGACCAGCATGAAACAGGCGATTCACTTCCGCGAGGTCTGCGGGTTGAACGTGCATGACACCATGATTTACGCAAGCGACAAGCCACCGACCAACTCCAACCGATATGAAAATCAATGGGAGTTCTGCTTTGTGTTCTCGCAAGGCAAGCCGACCCGATGGAATCCGATCTTGGAAACGTGTCTCCGCATCGGACACTTGACCGGAAAATACTACCGGAAAAACGGAGACATCAAGGACGCGCACAACCCAGGCAAAACGACTGGCGACAAGGTGCGAGGGAATATCTGGTGGTACGCCACAGGGCGCGTCGGTGACGACCGAGGACTCCACCCGGCTATGATGCCGGAACTGATGGCGCAAGACATGATTCGCACATGGAGCAACCCCGGCGACGTGGTGCTTGACCCGTTCGCCGGATCGGGGACCACGCTCAAGCTGGCAAAGGAACACGGTCGGCGGTGGATCGGGATTGAGGTCAATCCCGCCTACGTCGAGATATGCTGGAAACGAGTCGCGCAAGGGGTTCTGCCTCTTGTGCCCAACATGGCAATAGCCGTCACGACGCATAGCAAGGAGGCCACATGACCGCACAGCTTGACATGTTCGCGGCGCAGACCGTGCCAGTCCCCGACAACGAGGACGCCCGTGTGCTGTTCTCGGTGCTGAAAGGGAGGGGCTGGCAACATGCGGACGTGCTGGTCCGGTTGCTCAACGACTACTTCCCCGGCCAGTGGGACAAGGACGGCAAGCGGCTCAGGGACGCGGCTCACGCGGCTGACGGCATGATCGTATCTGGGCCAGGGTCGCCTGGGTTCTGCCGGGTCGATGAGTGCGTCAAGTCGAAGGCTCTGAGGGTGGGGCAGACGAAGATTGACCAAGGTACGGCGATGCAGGAAAGCGGGATTGCGATACAGAGGAAGGCACATGCGTTTGCGATTAGAGACGAATTAACATGGGAGGACGGGCAATGACAGAGTTCACAGAGTTTCCGAAGATTGCGCGGTACAGTCGAGACGTTATCGTGACCGAGAAGATAGACGGCACGAACGCTCCGTTATTCATTGGGGAAGAAGGCGAGTTTCTGTGCGGGTCGAGCGATCATCAAGTTTTACGAAGCGCGTGGCTGGTCGTACGGCGGGCGTTTTCCGAAAGGTGAATATGAACAACGACGGATTCACTAAACTCTTTTCTTCCATCGTGACATCCTCGCTGTGGAGTGAAGACGACAAGACCCGGATTCTGTGGATCACCATTCTTGCCATCACGGACAAGGATGGATTCTGCGGAGCCTCGCTTCCCGGCCTCGCGGCAATGGCCCGCTTGTCAATCAAGGACACCGAAGAATCTGTTGCCAAGCTCGAAGCCCCGGACCAGCACAGCCGAAGTTCCAACGACGAAGGCCGCAGGCTTCACAAGGTTGAAGGCGGTTGGCTTGTAATCAACTTTGCTTTCTATCGGGACAAGGAACGTGCCGACAAGCGGCGTGAATACATGGCTAATCTCATGAGAGAGAAACGTGCTAACGATGCTAACAACATGCTAACGGGTGCTAACCCCTCTGCTTCTGCTTCTTCCTCTTCGTCTGCTTCTTCTCCTGAAGGGGGGACTGGGGGGACGTGGCGGGACTCCTTTGCCGTCTACCAAGCCGAAGAACTGGCCGCCTATGACGCGCTGAGGCAGGACGAAAGCTGGCAGGCTGGCCGGCAGAAGTACCACCCCAATCTGGACATCCTTTTGAGCCTTGAGAAAGCGCATGTGGACTTCTGGGGCACCGAGGCCGGGTGGGCGTGGAAGAAAAAGAGCAGGTCGGCTAGGTCGCTGAACTGGAAATCCACGTTTGCCACGAGCCTGTCACTCAAGGGAAATCAGGTCTGGAAGGACCGCAACGTACAGGCCGAGCGAAGCAAGAGCCCCAACGACTACCGGACAATCATGGACGCCTGTAAGCGGGGCATGGAGCGCATCCAGGGCACGGCCAACTGGCAGGACAGGCCGGAGTTGGTGGCGGAGTACCGGGAACTGAGAAACAACAAGGTGGCGGCAGACAAGGCACTGGCGAAGATGGGAGGCAAGTAACAATGTGTAAAGCGGCATCAGGTATACTGACTCGCAACGACGTGTTGTGGAGTCCGAATAACGATAGTCACGAAGACATCATCAAGGCGCACAAGCTTAACGACAAAAGCACAACGCCGGATTTTGTCCGGTTCGAGATCAGCCCACCCGCCATGCGGTTCGACGCCGCGCTGGATAAGT
>Ga0315283_10004446_pt1 | contig 12210 bp, 4 predicted proteins | sample YL17G09_0_MG_FD_204541 | JGI IMG/M metagenome (GOLD analysis project Ga0315283, IMG submission 204541) | Sediment microbial communities from Yellowstone Lake, YNP, Wyoming, USA - YL17G09_0 | ecosystem: Environmental > Aquatic > Freshwater > Lake > Sediment | place: USA: Wyoming | collected...
GCTTTTGCTTCAGCAGCAGCTTTGGCATCCGCAATAATCTTAGCATCCGCAATAGCTTTTAATCTTGCAACCTCTGCCAGCCGTGCGGTCTCAGCGTCAGCTATTGCTTTTAATCTTAACGCTTCAACTCTCGCTGCTTCTACCCTTATAGCCTCAACTCTAATAGCCTCAACACGAGCAGCCTCAACACGAGCCGCTTCAATTCTGATGGCTTCAGCAGCTTTAGCATCAGCGATTGCTTTAGCCTCAGCAGCAGCTTTCGTATCCGCCAGTGCCTTGGCATCTGCCAATGCTTTAGCATCTGCTATAGCCTTTAAACGTGCTACCTCAGCTAACCTTGCAGTTTCAGCATCAGCGAGTGCTTTTAACCTTAGTTGCTCAACCCTTGCAGCCTCTACTCTAATGGCTTCTACCCTAATCGCTTCTACCCTTGCCGCTTCTACACGTGCAACTTCTATTCTAATAGCCTCAGCAGCTTTTGCGTCAGCAAGTGCCTTAGCATCCGCTAATGCCTTCGCATCAGCAATAGCTTTCGCTTCAGCAGCGGCTTTGGCATCCGCAATAATCTTAGCATCCGCAATAGCTTTTAATCTTGCAACCTCTGCCAGCCGTGCGGTCTCAGCGTCAGCTATTGCTTTTAACCTTAACGCTTCAACTCTCGCTGCTTCTACCCTTACAGCTTCAACTCTAATAGCCTCGACACGAGCAGCTTCAACACGTGCTGCCTCAATCCTGATAACCTCAGCAGCTTTAGCATCAGCAAGTATCTTGGCATCAGCAATGGCTTTTAATCTTGCAACCTCAGCCAGCCGTGCTACTTCTGCTAAACGAGCATCTTCAATTGACTTTAATCTTGCTACTTCCGCTAATCTTGCATCCTCAATAGCCTTCAGACGAGCGGTTTCAGCGTCAGCGAGTGCTTTTATCCTTAATGTTTCAACTCTTATTGCTTTGCCTTCTGCATAAGCAGCTTCATAAATTGAAGGATGATAAGTAGTCCCTGTTACCCTGCCAAGTGCAGACCTTGTTTCTGTAGAATAACCAAGAAGATTAGCAGGCAAAGGTGTCCCAGCTTCTCCATACGATTTAGCCATCGCTAAATCAGTGTTAATCTTAGCCTGTGCAATCCTTGCATCTTCAATCACTTTCAAACGAGCGACCTCAGCTAATCGTGCAGTTTCAGCGTCAGCAAGTGCCTTCAGCCTTGCATCTTCAATTGCCTTCAAACGTGCGTCTTCGATTGCTTTTAAACGTGCAGCCTCTGCTACCTTTGCAGCCTCTGCATCAGCTATAGCTTTCAAACGTGCATCTTCAATCGCTTTTAAACGTGCTACTTCTGCTAAACGAGCATCCTCAATTGTTTTTAAGCGTGCTACTTCAGCAACTCTTATTGCCTTACCTTCTGCGTAAGCAATCTCATAAACAGACTGCACATAGGTAGTCCCTGTTACCCTTCCAAGTGGAGACCTTGTCTCTACTGAATACCCAAGCCAGTTAGCAGGCAAAGGTGTCCCCGCTTCACCATATGACTTAGCCATTGCTAAGTCAGCATTTACCTTAACCTGTGCTTCTGCTACCCTTACCTCTTCAACGTGTATCTTAGTATCGTTGAACATATCGTTCCAAAGTTTATCGTCAAATGATTTTACGGCTGCGTCAACCTCTGCCTTTATACCACCAGTAGACTTAGCAGTTATTTGCTTATTAGTTAAGTCAAGCAACTCCTTTACATAAGTAGACTTTGGGTCATTAGGATTTTTAGTAATCCAATCCTGATAGGATTTGGCTTGGTCATTCAGAAACTTAGTATCAGCAGCATCCAATTGGTTCAATATATTAGAAGGATTAGTTATATATCCATCTGCCTGTTTTATTATCTCGTTGGCAAAATCGGCTGACAACGCACCAGTGCTCTTTCCATTATTTGCCACAGACTTTAGTTCATTACCAGCAGCAGTTATCGCAACTTTATCTCGTGCCTTAATAGCCTCTGACAGCTTCATAGTTGCCGCATCGAACTGAGTTGTATATGTCTTACCCACCGCATTGGTCATTTTTGATACAGCATTTGCCTTGGTAGTTGATATTGAAGCATCAACTGCGCCAATACTGGTATTAATACCTTTCGCACCAATCTTAAATGCTGAAGCACCCACTATGACAGCAGGTGCTAAAACAGCCAAATCCATAATAGTTGAAGCAAATATATCAACTGGTGTCATCTTGCCTTTGACTGCATCTGGTATCCATACCATTGGAGTGTTCTGCTTAAAAGCATCAAAGTATAATCTGTTTAATGAAGAACCCCATTCATCCCATGATTGAGGAACATATCCACTTACTCCACCAATCAATGGAGTGGTTTCAGTGATAGCCTTTTTAAATTCTAATCCTATTCTATTAACCCATCCCTCAAAAGTTGTAGGAATTACTGCTATTGCGTCTCTTTGTGCCTGTGCGTCTGCCGCTGCTGCCCTCGCTATATTGGCATCATATTCAGCTTTTGACTGAACCAAAGCATTCTGCGTTGCAGTATTTACAGCAGTTATTCGTTCAGCATCTATTGCAGCACCTTCTGCCTTTAAGGAAGTAGCAAGTGCGCTTAATCTATTATATTCAGCAGTTGCATCATAAGTTGGCTTATTAGCTGATAATCTGTTAGCCCAATTGGTCAACTCCAAAGAACGTGCTGTTATAGCAGCCCATTCAGGAGTTCCATCATAAAATTGCTTACCCTGAGTATCAACATTAAATTTAGCAACAGCAGCATTAAAATTCGCCATATCGTCATAATAGGCTGACAATGGTGCTGATTTAGTTAAATATGCTTTCTGTGCTAACTCATAATCAGCAACTTTCTTAATATAAGCATCAGCCTTAGCGTTGAAAGTTCCTATAACATCAGGCATTAAAGCATCCCACGTTGGAATAGTGCTTACCTTCGGAGCAGCTACCATTGTCACTACTGGTTTGGTCAACCACGGAGCGAGTATATTAATGGGAACACTAACTGTCCTGATTGACGCTAATCTTGCAGCCTCAATAGCAGCGGCGGCAGCAGCCTGCTCCGCTTTAGCCTTCTCTATTAATGCCAACCTATCCTTCTCTGCCTGTGCTAACCTCTCAGCAGCATCTAAGACTGCTATCTGTTCAGGGGTTATGGCAGGAACTACAAAGTCATCACCAAATTTCCATAAGTTAAAATTGTCTACACCATTTGCATATATGTAAACCTTCTCTGCGTATGTTAGGGCTTGGTATACATTACTATCGATTAGGTCTCCATTTGCCATCATTGATTGTCCAAGAGGCTGAGGGTTTCCTGAGTTTAGTATATGCTTGCCCAGCAATACGACTTTCTGCCCTGTTGCTGTAGTAGGAGTTCCAACAGTTGTCTTCGCAGCAGCATCGGTAGTTCTCCAAGTATTATATGCTGATACGCCATTATTCATAATATAACTTTGGGCGGCAGGAGTTAATCCTAAGAACGCACTTAGCGATACTAAATCACCATTTTGCATCCTTATTTGGTTAGCAACTCCTGTTCCACCCACAGGTTGATTGCCAAGGGATGATATAGCAGGAAAAGAAACGGCAGGTGTAGTGGTAGGGGTGGTAGTAGGCGTAGGCGTAGTGGTAGGTGTAGGCGCAGAGGTAACTACAGTAGTCCTTCCACCCCAATTATTAAAATTCAGAGTTCCGTAATCATCAAGAAAGTCCCTCTCTGCGTTTGTCAATGAATTGAACTTTATGGAAGAAACATACTCCCCGCAAATCAATCTTTGCCAATCATTGGTAGCCTTAGCCTCAGCCTCTGTCATCTTAACCATAGTAATCTTAGAACCAACAGGGGTAGTAGCAGCAGGAACAGTAGGTGTGGTAACAGGAGTGGTTGTGGTAGGAGCAGAAGCCTTACCTGTGTTATAAGAACTAACAAACATTGGAAGGCTTGACATATTATTGGGCAAGGCATATCCAAGTCTGCCAAACTCTTTAGCCATCGCTATACCCCAAGCATCTGTCTGTGCTACAGTTCCCATTACATAAGGTATAGATGGCAAGGAAACGCCAGTTTCCCTAAATCTTGAAATCATTACATAAGCATATTTAGCTTCATCATCAGTAACAGATGCAGGAAGCTTAGATTTAGCAAAATCCAAACCACCTTGATTTGCTATTATCTGAGCCAATTGCAACTGTTCTGACTTGCTCAAGGTAGTCGCAGTTGGAGTAGAGGTCTGAGTAGTTGCAGCAGAAGTAGTAGAAACATAGTTTATAATTGCATTATCAAATTCAGTATACTTTACAGTCCACGCATTTATATTCTCTTGCACTCCAGCACGGGCATTTACGGCATATGAAGGATATGAGTTCAATTCTGATTTCAATGCCTCTATTTTGGCATAAATCATTGCCTTATCTGTCTCTAACTGTTGTTTTGTTTTACTTGCTACCGTATAATACGCCAAAGATGAGGTTGGGTATGGTGACGTAGTTGTGGTAGGAGCAGGGGTGGGTGAAGTGGTAGGCGTAGTAGTAGGCGTAGTTGGTGGTTTCAAATAAGGTGCTAATACTGGTGCTGCACCTAACAGTAAATCATCTAACCAAGTATTTGCCATAATTTTATTCTCCTATCACCTTATCATAAGTATAGTAAATAGATAGGTATTTGTCAAGCATTTTAGCCCCTTGATGTTCTTTTGCTAACAAATATCGCCATAGCTATTATACCCCCAACTGGTATGAAAAACATAATGTATTTCCAGCTTTGGGCAATAGCCTCACTTGTAGGAGAGGTGGCTGTTAGGTTTCCTGTGGGTATATAGGCTGTTCCATTCCAACTCTCTCCGCCCCAAGTAGTGTTGGCTGACTGCAATATATCATAGACAGGAGCAGTAGCGTTCCAAATTATTATAACTGCGAATAGAGCACCGCCTAATAACACTATGGCTACGAAGTTTTTAATGCCTTGTATAAATTCACTCATTTTTTTATCCCAATCCTACTAATCTTTTTACTATACCAACTACACCTTGTCCTATACTCATAAACACTGTGAACCAAAACGCTATACTTAGAAACATCAAAGCCCATCTAATTGGGACTATTTCATTACCAGTCCCATCTGCGTTCTTAAACATAGCAAAGTCGAACCAACTCATATCCCATAGTATAAACGCCTTCTCCCAAACAGGGGTCTTCTCATCCATCAATGATGACATTTTACTTGTTTCTCCAGCACCAAGCCACGTTTGTTCTATTATGGCACTCAACATTCCACCAATTAAGAATATCGCCAAAATTAATATTACCCATCTTGGACTAACCATTATTACCTCCAAATGTGCCCCTACCCATCAAGGCAAAGGCTAAAATACCACAAGCTATAGGCATCCACATAGGGATTAACCCAATAAGCCAACCAAACGCCATAAGTAGCAATGACACTAAAAATCCAAAGAACAGTTTTTCTGTCTTAAACGCTATGGTTACTGATACAGCTACTAATAATAATATATACCCTAATAACCATCCCGTCTCTCTTGGCATACCCATATTATCAATAGTCATATTAGCTATATCGTAAAATAATACTCCATGCAATTGTGTATAGTCTGTATCGGTGAACATATTAGCTGGAGTTGCCACATTAGGCAACTCGTCACTTATAGCCCCTGAGCCAAGTGTTGATAATGTCAAAGTGGCGTTTGAGGTTGACCACGCCCCCGTAGATGCTATTCCCCACGCAATAAAACTATAAGCCCTACCTGATGTAAGACCAGTTAGTGTGTAGTATGTCAATCCACCATTATATAGCAATGTTCCAGTAGTGTTGCTTGTTGGGGCTGAACTTCCTATAGCATACCTGACCATTGTTTGGTTAGAACTTGACCCACGCACCCATGTCAATGATATGGTTTCCCCTGTCGATATACCCGTAAAGTACGTTGGTGCCCCTATTACCGCTGTTGCTACATCTGTCGTAAATTGTTTCTCAACCCCATAGTCTATACTATTCTCGTTTCGTGCTCCTACGTTAAAATAGTATGTTGTATTATGCGTTAATCCACTCAAAGCATGATAAGGCAACTCATCATTCGTATAGTTTCCTGTCATATCTGTGTAATGATTTGCATAAGCAGTAAAGTTAGTTGAATGGCTGGATGTGTCCCATCCCCAAGATATTTGACAATCATCATAACCATCACTAATAATCTTAGAGTTTAGCTGTGATTGAGTGGTCAATGTGTTAGAAGCGTTTACTGTTTCCACCTCTGGTGCTAAAGCAGTATATTCAATATATAATCTTGGTGATTTAGACGGATAACCATCATAAGAATACACTACCTTTGCTGCCCCCGCATCACTACCATCATCATACACAAACAAAACTATATCAGAGCCAATTAACCCACTATAATCATTAACTAACTCTTGGATTAAAGTCTTTATATCTCCTGAGTTATATGCTGTCCCTGTTGTCCAATCAGTAGCAAAATCCCAATGGACTGTTGCAGTAGCCAGCGGTCTACCAATAAAATCTAAATATGTTGAGAATGTTGATGGAGTTGAACTTTGTTGTCCATATATTTTAGTCCTAACAGTATCCACCGCTTCATTTTGGCTTGCTGTAAATATTATATATGCCGTGGTAATTGTAGAAGTATTAGGAACTGTTATATTAAGAAAACGCATACCACTATTGTATGTATTAGCAAATGTGTCACGACCAAATACTAAGGAGTTGCTATTAACTATAGCCGCTCCAACTGTATGCATATCATCTGTGCTCGACACTACTCCAACACTTATTATAGGGTCTATATATAGAGGATATTCCAACCCACCAGACTTAACTACATCAATAGTCTCTGATAAAACCCCACCTACAAACGATGAACTTATTTCTACCTTCTTACTCGGATTAGAAGGTATGATAGCTTGTGTAAATATTGATGGTGCTCTTCCTGATTGAGTTACATCGAATGTGGCATCTAATGGTGCTTTATTGCTTTTTAGTATACGGGTTATCCTTACGTCTGTATTGCTTGCAGTTATCTCTAAATCTGTATCAATAACAACATTGCTCCAGTTGGCTTTATTATTTCCCAACCCCGTAATCGATTTATTAGCTAATTTCCCCTTATTATCAGAGCCTACACTATTCAAGCCAAGAGTAGTGATACCACCTGTTTTTTTATCTACCACTGTCACTGATTTATTAGGGTAATCTATAGTCAATGTATATGGTGCTTTGTCTACCCTGCCATTGACTATGGTAGTATCAATGTCTTTCCATTGTTCGTTAGGATTTGCGTAATCATTTTTATAATGGACTGCTGACACATTGGCAACTATACTATACCTACTTCCACCCTCTACTTCCCCCAAATATATAGTTTTAGTATACTCACCACGCATTGATACTACTTCCTGACCAATGACCATCAATACGCCGTTTCCGTCATACTTATTATCCGCATATACTGATATAGGCAATAGGGCGCATATCACTATTAGTCCAATTAATGCAACATATAATATCTTCTTCATAACTCTCCTATGGCGTTAGCCAACTAAATAACCTTATAGCAACAGCAAGTAAGGCTAATCCGAATACATACGTCATTGCTATTAGACCAACATACAAACCAAATACTATGAACGGAAGTGCTAATATTATGGCTAACCACCCATCTATCTTGTCAGCACCTAATACGAATAATAATATAATGTATGCCACTATAAACAATATTCCCGCAAAGGTATCAGTTTTGGCTGTGTCAGTAGTGTCTACACCCATAACATTGCCCCAACTTGATATTAATGTTCCAATTGTAGCCCCCAATGATGTGCGCCAATCACGGCTAACTTCATAACCTTTAGTAAAACTACCCTCTGAGTGAGGGGTTATAGCACCACCAACATCGCTAAACATCTCAGGTCTTATCGTAGGCAATGTAGGCAATCCTCGTGTGAAGAATACTCCACCTGCCGAATTTAATATCAATTTACCTTCTTTAGTTTGGTCTGATGTCAGCAATGAAACCCCATAATAGCTTTGCATACTTGCAGCAGTCACCCTTACCCATTGGTCTAAATACGCTAAGTCGTTACCCCGCCAATCCATGTCAGATAACGGATATTCCTGATAATCTCCAGTTACTGAGCAATATAACCTAACATTATATGTTCCTCCCCATGTCAAAGAGCCAGTAACCTGTGCAGGTGTCACGTAAATTCCAACAGGAGAACGGCTCCAAGATGTGCACGGGACTGATGCTTCCACTACGCCAGTAGTGCTATTAACCAACTGCACATAGAAGAACACACTTGGGTCAGCATTGTCATTATAGTAAGGCGGGTATGTATTCTCAATCTCTGCCGTTACAAGCCAATCACCTGTGGATATATAACCTGTAAACACATTCGCACTTAATACACGTAGGCTTGGATATCCCCATAACTCAAACAATTGGTCGTCTGTATCAGGTGTCCACGTTACTCCACCATCTGTGCTTATGCCATTATTAGCATCAACAAGCCCACCACCAGCGTCTGTATCCCATATTATGTAATCAGTGGCATATCCACCTAATGCGCTAACCACGATTGCATATGAAGTGTTTGCTTCAAGGCTAACTATGGTAGTAAAATCAAACTTATACCAATTTGGAACTGTATTAAAATAGCTTCCATTAAGAAGGACTGTAGCCAAGTCCTCACCTGTAGGTTCGTCACCAGCAGCATTGGCGTGTTTTATTGACACAGTTACGTAGCTTGGAGCACCAACACGTGCAAGTGGTAATCTTATGGAAGTAACCATATGTGAAACATCCCCAACCAAGAATGTCTGGTAGGTTTGATTAACGCCATATATAGGAGCACTGTCAAGTCCACCACCTGTGTTTAGGAACTCATAGAGTGATGGAGAACCAGTTGTAGCAAATGTATCATCTAACCCATAGCTTACTAATCCTACTGAACTTGTTATCCTCGCTCTAAAATGATAAGGTGTAGCTGGAGTAAGATTACGTATTGTAAAATATACCTTATCTCCTGTATGCCATGTCCCTGCCCGTGAATATGTAGAACCATAGGCAGTAGTTCTTCCATATTCAATTGCTATATTAGATAATGTGCTCGCAGATACTGCCTCTACTTGGAAAGTTGCCCAATCTCCGCCACGCCCTGTGCAATTAGTATAAGCTACTGGACTTAGGGTAAACAATACCTCGTCTCCCCAAACCCATCCTGTGGTAGTATTGGCAGTTGCCCTATAGTAATATGGTGTCTCAGCCAATAATCCAGTCACAGGATAAGAGAATAACTGTATTGTATTGAACTCAAAATTCGTGACATATGAACTGCCTGTAGCTGGCGTATTATAAGATGATAGATAAATATATTCTGCCGTTGTTAAAGGAACTCCTAAATTCCATGCTTCACTTGCCAATACTGTCCAACCAGTCTCGGCAGGCTTGGTTGCAGTATTATTAGCATATTCAAAATATATTACACCACCAGTTACCCTCATCCTAAGCCAATAAGGAGTAGTCAAGGCACCTGACGTAGCTAAGGTTGTTGCAACTCCAGTATTATTCCTTACTACCCTTACAGCACCACCAGCTATAAACTGGAAGTTATACCAATTTGCTTCTGAATATACATCCCACATATGGTCTACTACCAAAGTAGGACAAAGCTTAAATCCACCATCCGTGCTTGCCTGAGATACTTTAATACTTGTTTGACTTTCAGCCAATTGATAAGAATTAGTGCTTCGCACAAACCCTGATACGGCTGCTGCTGAAGTTAATTCCAGCCTATTATTCTGTTCTGCTACCAAACTCCCAACATTAGTGCTTTCAGTGAACTTAGTTGTGTCAAAAGCATTATTATCAAATGGGTCTACTAACTCGCCAAAAGTATAGTTACCAAGAGTTATATTACTCGTTGTATATGACGCAGGTGGTGCTTCACCTGACGATGGTGTAGTGGCATTGGCTGAAGTTCCCCAAGCAAATCCACGATATGCCACAGAAACACCACTTACAGCAGAAGCATTACCGCTCAATGTTGCAGTTGTCTCTGCCACATTTAGTGCTGCGTTGGTTGTAATTACAGGAACCGCTAAACTATACTCCACTGATAAATATGGTATATAACCTACACCTTTTTCAAAAGACCACGCTGCTATCCATTCATAAAAGTTTATTGGTTGGACAGCATCATAGTCATCATCGCTAACAAGGTATAGTTTGGTTGGAACAGTATTGCTAATCCAACTAATACCTGTAGCATTTAAAGGTATGGCATTATAACCAGTAACATTATATGAAGTTGATGGGAATGTTCCCCCATCTCCAGTATAATTTGTTTTGTTATAGTCAGCGGCTACAGGTGGGTCGTGAGGATAATGAGTTTGACCATTAGTAACTTGTATATTAATGTTTTTATCTGCACTATGATAAGTATTACCAAAAATGGTCACATTAGCCGATGACACTATGGCAGTATCAGGCAATACCGATGTATCAAAATATAATACTGTCCTGAAACATTGGAATATTGTCATGCCAGCAAACCACTGTTGCCCTATATACAAGGATGTTCCGCCTGCGGGGGCATTGCCGATATCATCATTATGCACTGCTGCGTATGTAGAGCCAGGAGGCAGGTCAGACGAAATGTAAGCATCGCTTGCAGTAGTATCCACTGGAACCACTGTTGGGTCTATTCTAACAGGATATGTTAATGAAACTTTCGATGTGTCAATACTTTCAGTAAGAACTCCATCCTTAATAGCTGATATCACTGCAACTGATTTATCAAAAGTTGCCTTGCTATCAACAGCTTTAGTAGAAAGTTCCAATCCTGTCCCTGTTTGGGTTATGCTATATTTGGCATCAGTAGGAGCATTAACTGACTTCAAAATACGTGTATAGCTAATTCTCGCATTACTCCATGCTATCTCAAGGTCAGTATCAGTAGCAATGTCTTTCGCAGTGGCAATTCCCTTACCAATAGATAGGGTAGGCACGCTTATTTTTGAAGTTCCAACGTCAGTCAATTTAAGATAAACTACCGAACCAGTTTTTTTATCTCTTATGGTTACATCCAACCCATTAACAGTTAGTTCATAGGGTGCCTTAGTAACCTTACCATCAACCATTGTTAGGTCAATATCCTTCCATTCCTCAATAGAACTGCCGTAGTTATCTTTATAATGGACTACCCCGTTGAATATCAGTGTTTGATATTCTCCATTGCCTAAATACACTGTCTTGGAGACCGCTGTTCTATCCCCAATCAATTCCTCTCCTTTAGAATATTCAACTCCATCAATATAGATGGTGTCTTCTCCAGTAGAAGCATCAGTGTTTCCTTGAGGTGGAGCCAAAAATGGAAATAAGAAACCTAATGGGTCATCAGCTTGAGTTGGAACAGGTATTAATGGCAATACCATACTAAGCATGAAGAGTATGGCGTAGAACGATTTAATCCAACTGTTGTATCTTTTCATAATTAAAATCCTACTAAACTCTTAATCACAGTAAATCCAATTACTGCTAATACTCCAATTATCAATATTACTATCATAGTGTGCATAGGGTTCCCTTGTTCTTCTTTAGCTAACATCATAAATAGAAGAACTATTCCGCCTAACGCAAATACTAAACTGATTAATGAACTAATACTATCAGCTACAGTAGTGGTATCCGCAACAGGAGTAGCAGCAGGCTCAGTATATTCGATGTAGAGAGATGTAGGGGTATATCCCACTGCCCCATATCTTGCAATATGCCTAAGTGCGTTAGCATTACTGGCATTGTTCCTGATTATAAAAGCCATTGGATTTCCACTTGCCCATCCTAATCTTGATGTTATAGTAGAGATTGGAACTATCAATGATGGAGTATCATAGAAGTTTAAATCCAACATATGGGGGATAGCATCCCATGCTACCGCAGCAGTCATCGGTCTTGCGTAGATTGTGTCTGCCACATCACCATCAGCAGGGAATATTGCTGCGTTATCTTCGTCATCACCATAAATATTAGCGTTACAGTTATCTCCTGCCAGATTATTCCATGCTTGTAAAGTAATATGCGCTGCTATAATGTTGGAATTTGTAGCTACTGTAACATTCCTAAAACGCACTGCCATATCATAAACAATTCCACCACTTGTCCCTAAATACATCAC
>Ga0315283_10004448_pt1 | contig 12209 bp, 6 predicted proteins | sample YL17G09_0_MG_FD_204541 | JGI IMG/M metagenome (GOLD analysis project Ga0315283, IMG submission 204541) | Sediment microbial communities from Yellowstone Lake, YNP, Wyoming, USA - YL17G09_0 | ecosystem: Environmental > Aquatic > Freshwater > Lake > Sediment | place: USA: Wyoming | collected...
GGCCCAGCCGGATCATCCGCCCCGAGTCTGGCACGGCACGGTCTGGCCCGGCGTGGTTGACGCCGGACGGGCGGACTTCTTATAGTCGAGATCAGCCATGAAACGACTACTGCTTCTCGGCGTCGCCAGCGCTGTCATCGCCTTCGCAGGCTTCACACCACGCGACGCGAACGTCCACGCGCAAAGCCGGCAGCTCTCGATTGTGAACGCCGACAGCGGCCACGTGGCACTCGGCCTGGCCATTCGGCGCCTTGGCGTTTCTGGCACGTTCGTGCAGACGGCGGCGCATCCGGATGACGAGCACAACCAGCTGCACGCGTTGTTCGCACGCGGGATGGGCCTGCGGTCAATCATCGTGCAGACCACCCGCGGCGCGGGCGGTCAGAACGAAATCGGGCCGGAACTCTTTCAGGACATGGCGGTGCTCCGCACGGCAGAGTTGCTGGCGGCGCGCCGTCTCGATGGCGCCGAGCAGTGGTTTACGCGGGCGATTGACTACGGCTATTCGTTCAGCCCGGACGAGATCTACGCCAAATGGGGACGGCGCGAGGTGGTCGCCGACTTCGTGCGTCTGATTCGCACGTTGCGTCCCGACGTGGTGCTGACGATGAATATCCAGGGGCGGGGCGGCGATCGCGCGCACGAAGCCACGGCGGTGTTGACCAGGGAGGCGTTCCGCGCGGCGGCCGATCCAATGCAATTCCCCGAGCAGATCGCGCAGGGGCTGAGGCCGTGGCAGGCAAAGAAGCTGTACTTCAGCGGCCTGCCGAGCGCCCCGCTCCCAAGCGGCGGCCGCGGGGCGCCGGCCCAACCTCCTTCACCACCAGCCGCCGCCCCGGCCGTTCGGCTGGCAACCGTGAACGCGGGGCTCTACGACCCGCTGCTCGGCCGCACGTACAGCGAAATCGGAGCCGATGCCCGCAGCAATCACAAGTGCCAGGGCATGGGACAGATGTCTCCGCTTCCCGGTGGCGGCGGCGGTGGACGCGGCGCAGGCCCGGGCCGCTACCAACTGGTCGATTCGACGATCCCGGGACAAACCGACAAGGACGAAACGTCTCTCTTTGATGGGATTGATACGACGCTCGCGGGTCTGGCGCAGTTTGCCGGATCGAACCCGCCAGACGCGCTCAAGGCGGGCCTTGCCGCCATCGCCGATCAGGCCCGAATCGCGCGGCAGGCATTTGATAGCGGCAATGACGCCGACACGGCGACGCCCATCGTCGCGGGCCTCTCGGCGGTGCGCGCGCTGCGGGCGCAACTCGGGTCGATGGGCCTGAGTGAATCGGCACGTTACGAAGTTGACGCGCGCCTCTCGATCAAGGAACAGGATTACCAGAATGCGGCGCTGGCCGCCTGCGGCGTCAGCTTCGAGGCGCTCGCCGATGATGGTCTGGTGATTGGCGGGCAACCGGTCAAGATCTCGCTGCTCGCGGCGAATCGCGGCGCATCCGAAATCACCGTCGCCGACGTGGTGGTCACAGGATTTGACGGCCGCACGGCCTGCAATGCCGGCCCCGTCAAGAAGGATGCGACCTACGCCTGCACGGCCGACGTCCAGATCCCGGCAACGGCGAAGCTGACCTCGCCGTACTGGACCGACCAGTACTGGAACGCGCAGCCCCAGAAAGCCGCGCTGGATATCTACGAACCAGACGTGCCGTTCGGCTCGCCATTCCGGCCGACGCCGTTCCACGCGCTGTTCCGGCTGAAACTGGGCGGGGCCGACGTCATCAAGGACGTGCCGGTCCAGTACCGCTACGCCAAGGACATCTTCGTCGGCGAGAAGCGAATGGAACTCAACGTCGTGCCCGCCTTCTCGGTGAAGATGACGCCGACGACGGCGGTGGTCCCGACAGCCTCTGGCGCGGCGGCGAAGCCCGTGACGCGCGAGGTCCACATCTCGGTGACCAATGGCACCAAGGGGGCGGCGCAGGCCATCGTCGCGCTTGAGGTTCCGCAGGGTTGGCAGGCCATTCCGGTACAGGCGCCGCTCAACTTCACGGCCGAAGACGAATCGCTCACTGTGCGATTTGCCGTGACGGTTCCAGCAAGCGTCAGGCCGGGCGACTACAAGATGCAGGGCCTGGTCACCTCGGCGGACACGGGCACCGAGCGGTTCGGTAGCGGCTACCAGGAGATTGACTACCCCCACATCGAGCGCCGCCAGGTGATCAAGCCCGCCGTCACGTCGCTCAAGGTGATGAACGTCCGGGTCGCGCCCAACATCCGCGTCGGCTACATCGTGGGCGTCGGCGACCAGGTGCCGCCCGCACTGGAGCAACTCGGGGCCAAACTGGACTTCATCGAACCCGACGACCTGGCATGGGGCGATTTGAGCAGGTTCGACGTCATCATGACGGGCGTTCGGGCCTACGAACGACGGAAGGACCTGCGCGCCTACAACCGTCGCCTGCTCGACTTCGCGGAGCGCGGCGGGACCGTGATCGTGCAGTACAACAAGATGGAGTTCAACCAGGCGCAGTACGGCCCCTTCCCTGCCCGGGTGAGCTCAGGCCGCGTCACCGACGAGAACGCGCCGGTGAGGGTGCTGGTCGCCGACCACCCGGTGTTCAACTTCCCGAACACGATCGGCGAGAGCACGTGGCGGGGCTGGGTGCAGGAGCGCGGCCTGTATTTCCTCGGCGAGAAGGATCCGAAATACGTGGATCTGGTGCAGATGGAGGATCCGTTCCCCGACAACCCCGGCGTCAAGCTTGGATCGCTGGTCGAGGCACGAACCGGCAAGGGCCGGTGGCTCTACGTCGGCCTGGGCCTGTGGCGCCAGGTGCCGGCGGGTGTCGAGGGGGCCTATCAACTGCTGGCGAACCTGATCAGCCTTCCGAAGGCGCCGGCGAGAGCCGGGGCGCCAAAATAGGATTACGGCATCACGAATTCGTGTTGCGCTGGTCGCACAGTCAGCACGGGACACGGCGACTTGCGCACGACCTTCTCGGCCACGCTGCCAAGCAGCATGTGGGCGACCGGGCCACGGCCGTGCGTCCCGAGCACGATCAGATCGATCTCGTGGGCGCGGGCGTAACGGATGATCTCGACGAAGGGATTGCCGGCGACAATCGCGGTCGTGACGCGCAGATGCTGACACTCCTCGTCGGTCAAGATGGCCCCGAGCCGCTCGGTGGCCTCCTTCTCGATCTCGTCGCGCAAGCTCGGCATCGACGCCACGTAGACCTCCGCGGCCCACGCATGCGCCAGCAGGTCTTCGACCACATGCACCAGGTGCAGTGACGATCCGAACGCCTCTGCCAGCGCCTTGCCGTACTTGACGGCGGCTTCGGACGCCTCGCTGAAATCGGTGGGAACCAGGATGGTCTTGATGGCGAGCATGGGCACCTCCCGGAAGCCTGGGAAACCTTAACCGCCTGACAATCCTATTATCACGCCGCGGGAGGATGAAGGAACAGAGTCCCGGTCTCATTTTCCGATCCCGCTTGCCGGAATGAACCGGGGGGGCCGACAATACCTGTTGCCACATGACGACGACATCAACGACTGCCCCGACGCGTCCGGAAGGCGTTTCCGCTCCCCTCTGGCATACGTTGTCCGCCGAGGCCGTGCTCGCTCGGCTGACATCGGGGCCCGGGGGCCTGACCACCGCCGAGGCGGACACCCGCCTGGCCACGTACGGGCCGAACCAGCTTCAGTCGGGGGGTGGCGTGTCGGCATGGGCGATTCTGGCTGCCCAGTTGAGGAATGTCCTGATGGTCATCCTGCTCGTGGCCACACTGCTCTCTGCGGTGATGGGCCACGGAACTGAGGCGGTCGCGATCGGGGCGATCGTGCTGCTGGCAGTTCTGCTCGGGTTCTCCCAGGAGTACCGCGCCGAACGCGCGACCGAGGCCCTGCGGCGGATGGCCGCGCCAACCGCCACGGTCCTGCGGGACGGTGACGAATGCGAAATCGCGGCCAGGCATGTCGTCCCCGGCGACGTCATCGTGCTGCGCGCCGGAGATCGCGTCCCGGCCGACGCGAGACTGATCGAATCGATCAACCTCCAGATCGAAGAGGCGTCACTGACCGGAGAATCGGTGCCGGTTGAGAAGCAAGTCGCCGCGCTGGAGGATCCCGGCCTGGTGCTCGGCGATCGCCGGAACCTGGCCTTCGCGGGAACCGCCGCTACCTACGGACGTGGGCGGGCGGTCGTGACTGCCACGGGCATGAACACCGAGTTCGGCGGAATTGCGCGAATGCTGCAGGCCGTCGAGACCGGACGGACGCCGCTTCAGGAGAACCTGGATCGGGTCGGACAATCGCTGGCGAAGGCCACGTTCGTGATCGTCGCGATCATTGTCGGGCTGGGGCTGCTTCGCGGCCAGCCCCTCTTCGACATGTTCATCTTCGGCATCGCACTCGCCGTCGCGGCCGTGCCCGAGGCGTTGCCGGCGGTTGTCACGATCTCGTTGGCCATCGGCGTGCAGCGCATGGTCAAACGCCACGCCCTCATGCGGCGGCTGCCCGCCGTCGAAACGCTGGGATGCACCTCGGTCATCTGCTCTGACAAGACCGGGACGCTGACCAGAGACGAGATGACCCTGCGGTCCGCCTTCGTGGCCGGCGAGATGTTCGAGATATCGGGCGCCGGATACGAGCCCCACGGCTCGTTCTCGTGCGGCGGCACGCCGATCGACCCGTCCGACCCGCTGCGGCGGCTGCTCACCGCCGCCGCCCTCGCGTCCGACGCCCACATCGTTCACGACGCCACGGACGGCCGCTGGCACGTCAAGGGCGATCCCACCGAAGGCGCCCTCATCGTCGCCGCGGCGAAGGCCGGCCTGCACAAAGCCGACCTCGACTCGCGCTGGCCGCGCGTCGGCGAGATCCCGTTCACTTCGGAAGCCAAGCGCATGACGACGCTCCACGAGGGGCTGGAGGGGCCGATCGCATGCTCGAAGGGCGCGCCGGAAGTCATCCTCGACTCGTGCACACACCAGTGGACGCGGTCGGGACCGGTCCCCCTCGACGCGCAGGGCCGCCACGTCGTGCTGGCTGCGGCCCACGAGATGGCCGGGCACGCGCTAAGAGTGCTGGCGGTGGCCTCGAAGCAGACCGACCGGATCGAGGACGCTGAGCATCGCATGACATGGCTCGGGCTGGTTGGGATGATCGATCCACCCCGGCCTGAGGCGAGGGCGGCCATTCGGACGTGCGAGGAGGCCGGCATCAGGGTCGTGATGATTACCGGGGATCATCCGCGGACCGCTGAGGCGGTCGCGCGCGAACTGGGGATGCTGACCGACGGGCGCGTGGTGACAGGCAGCGAATTGGAGGTCATGAGCCAGGAGGCCTTCGAGCGGGATGTTCAGGACATCCAGGTGTACGCTCGCGTGTCGCCGGCGCATAAACTGCGCGTGGTCACCGCCTGGCAGAAGCGGGGACACGTCGCGGCGATGACGGGCGACGGGGTGAACGATGCGCCCGCGCTGAAGAAGGCGGATATCGGCATCGCGATGGGCATCACGGGCACGGATGTCACGCGCGAGGCCGCGGCCATGACGCTCACCGACGACAACTTCGCGTCCATCGTGGCGGCCGTCGAGGAGGGGCGGGGCATCTTCCAGAACATCAAGAAGTACTTGATGTACCTGCTGTCGTCCAACGTCGGCGAGATCGGACTGATGGCCGGAGCCACGCTGGTCGGGCTGCCGCTGCCACTTACCGCCGTCCAGATCCTGTACGTCAACCTCGCCACCGACGGGTTGCCGGCGCTGGCGCTGGCGGTGGATCCGCCGGATCGCGACATCATGCGCTGGAAGCCGCGCAATCCGCGAGCCGGGATCTTCACGCGGCCCGTCGTGTCCCTGATGGCCGCTGGCGGCGCGTGGTCGGCGCTGGCGAACCTCGGGCTCTTCGGGTGGGCGCTTCGCTCTGGCCGCAGCGTGGACGAGGCGATGACGATGACGTTTGTGTCGCTCGTGGTGATTCAGTTCTTCAAGGCGTACTGCTTCAGGTCCGACCGTCAGTCGGTGCTGGTGAGCCCGTTCGCCAACCTGTGGCTCAACCTCGCGGTCCTCAGCGGCCTCGTGATGCTGGCGATGGTGGTCCACCTGCCGATCCTGCAGGCGCCGTTCGGCACGTACAGCCTGACGCCGGCAGACTGGGCGGTCGTGGTGGCCGTGGCGTTCTCGGTCGTGCCGGCGCTGGAAGTGGTGAAGATCGCGTTGCGCGCACGCCTCGTCCCGGCGGACGGGTAGCGCGCTCAGCGGGGGCCAGAGCTGAGCCGGTTCAGCGGGCAGTCATGGAGCCGCCTCAGGGAGAACGGCCCCTTACTCGAACGCGCCGATCTCCGCTTCGGCGCGCCGATATCGGCGTTGCGATGGGCATCACGGGCACCGAGGTGTCGAAGGAAGCGGCCGACATGGTGTTGACCGACGACAACTTCGCGACGATCGTCTCGGTGGTCGAAGAAGGCCGCGTCATCTACGACAACATCCGCAAGTTCATCAAGTACCTGCTGACCAACAACACCGGGGAACGCTGGGTGATGTTGCTCGCGCCGCTGCTGGGCCTGCCGCTGCAGATCCTCTGGAACAACCTCGTCACCGACGGGCTGCCCGCGCTCGCGTTGAGCGTCGAACCAGCTGAAGCTCAGACGATGCACCGGGCGCCGGCGGATGCGTTGACCACGACGTTGGGCAACCACGGGGGGTTGTCCCCTCGCCATCATGGATCCCGGTCCGACTCCCCCATCGCGTTCATGTACTGCCGGCAGGAGCGGGCCCCCGTGCCCGCCCTCTCCTTGCGTGAATCCCGCAAAAAGGGTGTAGATTAGGCGACTGTATTGTGGGAGGTGTGACCCATGCGAACCTGCCTTGTGCGCGGCATTGCCGTAGTTGCGGTGATGCTTGCGCTGATAGCGTCTGCCAGCGCGCAGGAAACGACTGCGACAATTACCGGCGTGGTGACCGACGACACGGGGGGCGTGCTTCCTGGCGTGTCGATCCTCGTCAAGCACGTCGCGACCGGGCGGACCTTCGAGTTCGTGTCAACCAGCACGGGCGCGTACACCGCGACGCTCCTGCCGATTGGCGCGTACGACGTGACCTTCAGCCTGTCCGGCTTCCAGCCGCTGACGATCAAGGGCATCACGCTCAACGTGAACGACCGCCTCGACCTCAACGGCAAGTTGAAGGTTGGCGGCCTGGCCGAGGCCATCGAGGTCAAGGCCGAGACGATGATGGTGCAGCCGACGCCTGCTGTGCAGAACCTGGTCGACTCCAAGCAGGTCCAGGAACTGCCGCTCAACAACCGCAATTTCGTCCAGCTCGCGACGCTGGCTCCGGGGGTCTCGAGCGACCTGCCCGACGAGGTCGGGATCGGCCTGACCAGCACGGTCAGCATCTCGGTCAACGGCTCGCGCCGCAACGCGGTCAACTGGCTGGTGGACGGCGTGTCGAACGTCGACGTGGGCTCCAATATCACGCTGCTCTCGACCCCGACGCTCGAATCGATCGAGCAGTTCAAGATCATCACGAGCAGCTACGCGGCCGAGTGGCCCCGCAGCGGCGGCGGCATCGTGAACGTGATCACCAAGTCCGGATCGAAGAAATACACGGGCGTGGCGTACGACTTTATCCGCAGCGACAAGTTCAACGCGAATTCCTGGATCCGCAACCGGAGCACCGATCCCACGGTCGCCGGCCACCCGCCGAAGCTCGACTACCAGAACTTCGGCTACACCTTCGGCGGCCCCGTGCCGAAGATGTCGGACAAGCTGTTCTTCTTCTGGTCGCAGGAATGGCGGCGCATCACCCGCGCTCCGGCGTCGCTGGTTGCGACCGTGCCGGACCCGACATGGCTGACCGATCCCACCAGCATCAACTACGTGCCGCCCGAATTGCGCGACGCGAACGCGGTGAAGCTGCTCGCCGCGTACCCGTTGCCGAATGTGCCGGGCAAGAACCAGTACCTGGTGTCGTCACCCAACATCAACAACACGCGGCAGGAAGTGATCCGGATGGACTACGACCTGTCGGCGCGGTGGCGGTTGACGGGCCGGTACACGCACGACCTCAGCGAGACGCGCGAACTCGGCGGCCTGTTCAACGGCATCGCGATCCCGAACGTCGCGACGACCGACACGAAAGTCCCCGGCCAGGTGTTCGCTGTCCAGCTCAAGACCATCCTCAGTAACAACGGGCTGAACGAGTTCTCGTACCAGAGATCGGGCAACGTGATCTCGACGACCAACCCGGACGGCACGAAGGGAATGCGCAGCGACTACGGGATCAACATTCCCGAGCTCTTCCCCGAAAACCTGACCAACCGCATCCCGAGCATCGGGGTGAGCGGACTGTCGACGTTCAACTCGATGCAGCTGTACCACATCGAGTACGTCAACCACACGTTCACGGACAACTTCTCGCTGCAGCGGGGCAACCACGCATTCAAGGTCGGCGCGCTGATGACCTTCGAGCAGAAGAACGAGAACGCCGCCAATGTGACCCAGGGCAGCTTCTCGTTCGGGGCCTCGACCAGTCCGACGCGGACGGGGTTCCAGAACTTCATGCTGGGCAATGCCGACGGCCTGTGCCTGTCGTGCAGCTACTCCGAGGCCGAGCGCGACGTGACGAACCATCTGCGCTGGAATCGCTACGAGATGTACGCGCAGGACACCTGGCGGGCGCGCAAGAACCTGACGATTGACCTGGGTGTCCGCTACTCGCTCTACCCGCCCATCACCGACACGGAAAACATGCTGGTGACCTTCGATCCGTCGTTCTTCAACCCGGCGACGGCCCCGCAGTTCACTACGCCGGCCGGCACGCTGGTGAACCTCTCGACGGGCGACCCGCTCGACGGCCTGGTCATCGCCGGTAAGAACTCCCCTTACGGCAACGCCATCTACCCGTTCCAGAAGAACAGCATCCAGCCCCGAGCGGGCTTCTCGTGGGATCCGAAAAGCAGCGGCAACACGATCCTCCGCGGCGCGTTCGGGATCTACTATGACCAACCGCTGGTCGGCATCTTCGAGCAGAACGCGTTCACGAGCCCGCCGTTCGTGAACAACATCAGCTTGACCGGCGTCAGGCTCAGCAACCCGGGCGCTGGCGTCACCGGGACCACCACCGGCATGCGCGCGATCCAGGCGACGTCGCTCGATTTCCAGAACCCGCGCACCATGCAGTGGAACGTCGCCATCACTCGGCGACTGTTCAGGAAGGCCACCGTCGAGGTGAGCTACGTGGGCTCGCGGGGCGACAACCTGATCCGGCCGACAAACCCGAACTTTCCTCAGCCAGCCGACGTGGTCGCACTGCAGAGCACGGTGGCGGGTGCCGTGAACCCTGCGCGGCCGTTCCGGTCGTACGGCACGATCACGATGCGCGAGACAACGGCCAAGAGCCGGTATCAGGGCTTGTTATCGGCGTTCCGGTGGCAGTTCGGCCCAAGCGGAACGCTGTCGGCCAACTACACATGGAGCCGGAACCGGACCGATTCGACCAACGACCGCGACGCGGTCGACATCCCGCAGAACCCGGCCAACGTGGCGGCCGAGTACGCCGATGCCCGGACGGATCGCCGGCACATCTTCTCGGCGTCGTACGTGTACGAATTGCCCTTTTTCCGGGAATCCTCCAACGCGATCCTGAAGATCGCCCTTGGTGGCTGGCAAATCGCCGGCATCACCTACGTTAATTCCGGTCCTCCCGTGAATCGCATCGCGGTTGACACAAAGAACTTCGCCCGTGGCAGTTTCGCAGACCTGATCGGCGATCCGCAGGCCGGCCAGTTGAACACCAGTGGCACGCCGCCGATGTGGTTCAATCCGGCAGCCTTCGCGCCGCCAGCCGACGGTACCTTCGGCAATTCCGGCCGGGCGCCATTCCGCCAGCCCGGGTTCTACAAGTGGGATATCACCCTGTCGAAGAACTTCTACCTGACCAAGACGGTCAGGCTGCAGTTCCGGGCGGACTTCATCAACGCCTTCAACCAGGTCAACTGGGCGTCCGACCCGTCGACCAACAGCATCGACAACACGTGCACCACGAGTCTCACGACCTGCACGATCGCGACCGACACGTTCGGCCAGCTTGTCTCGGTGCGCGCGCCGCGCGAGATTCAGCTCGGGTTGAAGCTGTACTGGTAGGGGCCTGGGGACTAGGGATTGGGGATTCGGGGCTGGGGATCGCGTGGTCCCCGGCCCCTTGCTCTTCCTAGTCGAACGCGCCGATCTCCGCTTCGACCTCGCCCGGCAGCTCGCCGGACTGCACGAGGGCCTTCATCGCGTTGTGATCGTTGAAGAGCGGCCGGTCCACGTCCAGATGCGCCACGTGCCGGCGGATGATCTCCCGGGCCTTCTCGGTGCCTTTGCCAGGCGTGAATGTGCGGAAATCGAGGGCCTGGGCCGCCGCCATCAGCTCGATCCCGAGCACGCCGTACGCGTTGTCGAGAATCTGGCCGTTCTTGAGGGCCGTGTTCATGCCCATCGACACGAAGTCCTCCTGGTCGGCCGCCGCCGGGATCGACTGGATCGACGCGGGCGCCGACAGGATGCGCTGTTCGACAATCAGGTGGTCGGCCGTGTACTGGCTGAGCATGAGGCCGGAGTAGAAGCCGGGTTCGTGGGCGAGAAAGGCCGGCAGGCCCTGCGACAGCGCCGGGTTGGTGAGCCGGTTGAGACGACGCTCCGACAGCACCGACACCATCGTGATGGCGATCCCGGCCATGTCCATCGGCAACGCAACCGGTGAGCCCTGGAAGTTGGCGCCGGTCAGCGTCAATCGCTGCTCCGGGATGAAGATGGGATTGTCGCCGACGCCGTTCAACTCGATCTCGACCTGGGCACGCGCAAACGCAATGGCGTCGCGCGCCGCGCCAATCACCTGGGGCGTCGACCGCATCGAGTAGGCATCCTGGACCTTGGTCTTCATCCTGCCGGTCGCCAGGTCGGATCCTTCGACCATCCGCATGATGTTCCGAGCCGAAGCCACGGCACCCTTGAATCCGCGGAGTTCGTGAAGCGTTGCGTTGTACGGCTTGAGATTGCCCAGCAGCGCCTCGATCGACATCGCCGCTGCGATCTCGGCCTGCCTGATCCAGCGCTGCATGTCGTGGATATGGAGCGCGGACATCGCGGTGAGCAGGTTCGAGCCGTTGATCGTCGCCAGTCCGTCCCGCGCGTGCAGACCCGGCACGGGAATCTCCGCACGCCGCATCGCCTCCGCACCCGGCAGGCGTTCGCCCTGGTAGAAGGCCTCGCCTTCGCCCAGCAGGAGCAGTGCCGCCTGCGCCATCGGCGCAAGATCACCGCAGGCGCCGACCGACCCCTTCTGGCAGACCACGGGCGTCACGCCTCTGTTGAGCATCTTGACGAGCGTGAGCGTGATCTCTGGCCGGCACCCGGAATTCCCGTGCGCGTGCACGTTGATGCGCCCGACGAGCGCCGCGCGCACGTGTTCGATCGGGGCCGGGTCGCCAATGCCCGCCGCGTGGTTGTAGACGAGATACCGCTGGAACTCCTTCACCTGATCGTCGTTCAGCACCTTTTCCGAGAACTCGCCGATGCCGGTGTTGGTCCCGTACATGGTCTCCCGCGCCGCCAGTTTCTCTTCGAGCATGGCCCGGCACACCTTGATCCGTTCAAGCGCGGCGGGGGCCAGTTGAACCTGGTCCCCCTGCCTCGCGATACCCACCAGTTTCTCAATCGTCAGGTTCGATCCGTCGAGCACAACCATGAAGGCGTTCTCCCCTTACTCCTGAGTGGATGAATTCGTTGCCGGATTCATAGATCGAAAGACTCAGAGCTTGAACAAGTCGTCGAAGGCGCTGCGAGTGGTTGACTGCCGTGCGGACCCCGTTTCGCGTTCGACGGTCGTGCGGGCCTCGAACAATTCGCACAGATTGAGGGCGTCCTTGGGCGCCACGCGTGCGGTGATTGGCTGCATGCACTCAAACCGCGCCGCCGGGTTGAACGACTCACACTGCGCGCAGCAATGCAGGGGCGACGCACATTTCGCGCATTTCGCGTTCGACAGCACGTTGCCGTCAGTCACGTGGCCGCAGCGATGACACCGGACGACCGCGCGGAATCCTGGCATGTTGGGCGTGCGCGGGCCTTCCGGGCGATCCGCCGACTTCGGCTTGGCGGCACCATTGTCGCCGGTCTTCGGTCGGGCCCGCTCCCGGTCGCGCGAGCCGTCATCCTGGTAGCCGCGCTGGCGGTATTTCCGATCACTCATGACACATGC
>Ga0315283_10004449_pt1 | contig 12208 bp, 9 predicted proteins | sample YL17G09_0_MG_FD_204541 | JGI IMG/M metagenome (GOLD analysis project Ga0315283, IMG submission 204541) | Sediment microbial communities from Yellowstone Lake, YNP, Wyoming, USA - YL17G09_0 | ecosystem: Environmental > Aquatic > Freshwater > Lake > Sediment | place: USA: Wyoming | collected...
GGCCACACTAAATGACTCATCCAAAACCTTTCTGGATAACTTCGAAATCGCAAGTATTTTTCAAACAATATGCCGGTTAGCGGTCACACGTCTTGGGCTGGATATTGCCTGGATTGAAACCAGCGACAACTATGCTGGTGCGGATAACGGCGTCATCGGGTATGGGATGCCCCCTTCAATGCTTCAAAACTTGAAGGGAAAATGGTCGGAATCGGAGGTTTATCAAGGCATGCCATCCCCGATCATTAAAAATCTGGATGACACTTCGAGTTCCGATGATCTTAATCTGTCTGCTTACCAGTTGTATGCGATTTTTCCACTTCTTTTTAGCAATCGGCTAATTGGTTCACTTCGTTTGATCAGCAAGCAGAAAGATTTTTTTACCAAAGATAATCAGATGCTCATTCAATCCTATGCGAATCTGGCTGCTGTCGCCATTCAAAATACCCTGTTATTCGATGAGCTTAGGCGGAGTAACAAGCAGTTGCATGGTCTCTCTCAACGCCTGATGAAAGCCCAGGAGGAAGAGCGTCTCCACCTTTCCCGTGAATTACACGATGAATCAGGTCAGCTTCTGACTGCATTAACTGTGCAATTGGGTCTCCTGGACCGCAATTTAGACCAACCCGAAGATATGCGTGAAAAGATCGAAGAATTAAAAAGCACAGCCAATGAGATCCAGGAAAATCTTCATCAACTAGCGATTAATTTGCGACCTGCCTCTTTGGATCATATTGGACTGGTGGCTACATTGCGGCAATTCATCACCGAATTTAACCGCCAATACAATTTTTCAGTCGATTTCGAAGCTGTGGGCCTGGAGAGTAAACGGCTGCCCAGCGATGTTGAAACAACGATCTTCCGTATTGTCCAGGAATCCCTGACAAACGTCATCTTACACGCACAGGCGAAACAAGTGGATGTTTTACTAAACCTGCATAACCAACAAGTTATCTTGATCGTTGAAGATGATGGGATTGGATTTGTACCTACTTCCTTTGGCACAGAAGACCACCTCGGTCTATTTGGAATGCGGGAGCGGGTTGAAATGCTCGGTGGGACCTTCATGATCGAAAGCTCACCCGGAAAAGGCACAACTATAAAAGCAGAGGTTCCCTACCATGGCTAGGGTGGTCATCGCGGATGATCATGCTATCGTTCGGGCTGGACTGCGTGCCCTAATTCACGATGCGATAGGGTTGGATCTGGTCGGGGAGGCTGCTGGTGGTTACGAAGCCATTGAGCTGGTCGAGAATAATCAGCCGGATGTCCTGGTCCTTGATATCAGTATGCCAGACCTGGATGGTATTTCGGTTACCCGTATGCTTAAACCAAATTCCCCAGATTTGTCCATCCTAATTCTAACCTTGCATGAGGATGAGGCCTTGCTTAAAGAGGCAATAAAGGCTGGGGCTTCAGGTTACATCCTCAAGCGTGCCGCTGAGTCAGAGCTGATCTCAGCCATTCAAGTAATCCTGCGTGGTGATATGTATGTGGATACATCCATGCTCAGGTTATTATTAGGTGATTCTAAACCGGCATCGCCTCAGAACACGACTCCGGCGGAGATTCTTACCCCGCGTGAAACGGAAATCCTCAAGTTGATCGTGGAGGGATACACCAACCGCCAGATTGGGGAACACCTGAATATCAGCATCCGGACAGTTGAAGGGCATCGGGCGAATATTTCCGATAAACTGGGATTACACAGCCGGCTTGAATTGGTGCGTTATGCCCGCCAGCATGGCATGATCGAATAACTACTGCGATCAGTCCTATTCCTAAATCCTCACGCCTCCGTATTAACTACGGAGGCGTTCTACGTATTTGTCCCTCAGAGAGTCAGTTAGAAAAACCCCCATTTTATACGCTTATAAATTAATAGTTATTAATCTATTATAAAGAATAATCCACTCCTACCGTGCACTTAGGAGAGGTTGCATGCGTGTATCTAACGTAAAGGAATTCATGCTCAAATCACCTGATCCAATCTCCTCCCCTCTGAACGTAGTTTCAATGCGCGGGATTACAAAAGCATTCCCAGGCGTGCTGGCCAATGACCAGATCGACCTGAATATATTCGCTTCGGAGGTGCATGCACTCTTGGGTGAGAATGGGGCCGGTAAAAGCACCTTAATGAAAATCCTTTATGGGTTTTATAGCCTCGATTCTGGCCAGATTTTATATAACGGCCAGCCCGTCACGGTCCAATCACCTCATGATGCACGTGCTATGCAGGTTGGGATGGTTTTTCAAGATTTTTCTCTAATCCCTGCCCTCAGTGTGATGGAGAATTTAGCCTTGTTCCTACCCCGGCTCCCGGCAGTATTGGATGTGAAAGGGGTCAATCAGCGCATTCGCGAAGTTTCCGAAAGATATCGCCTGGATATAAATCCCGAGGCTATGGTATCTCAACTCTCCATCGGCGAACTTCAGAAGGTTGAGATCCTCAAACTCCTTCTGGCAGATGCGCGTCTGCTCATCCTGGATGAACCAACGCGTGTTCTCGCACCGCATGAAGTTCAAGCACTTTTCAAAGTAATCGACAGCTTGAAAAAGGATGGATATGCAATTGTCCTGATCACCCACAAACTGAAAGAGGTTTTAGAGTGTGCCGACCGCATCACCGTCCTTCGTACCGGTAAGGTGGCGGGTACACTTCTTCGTTCTGAAGCTAATGAAGAATATCTCATCTCTCTGATGTTCGAGAAAAAGCTTAGCTCGCCCATTGTGACACATAAAAAAGTCTCTCCAGAGAAAGTTTCACCAATACTGGAATTAAGAGATGTATCGATGCACGCAGAAGGTTTGGAAACCAGTTTAAAAGCCATCGACTTGAAAGTTCACCCAGGTGAGATCGTGGGTGTGGCAGGCGTTTCTGGGAATGGTCAGAAGGAGCTTGGTGACGTCGTCATGGGATTGATCCATTGCTCCCATGGAAAGAAGTTCATCTTTGGTCAGGATTTCACCGACAGGTCCATTCAGGAGGTACGCATGAGTGGGGTTGCCTTCATCCCCGAAAACCCACTCACCATGTCGATTGCACCGTTTATGACAGTTTTGCAAAACATGGCGATCACTCGCACTAAGAAATATGCCAGGATGGGTGGACTGAGCATGGACTGGCAGGCTGTCCGAGTGGACGTCGACCGCTCAAGCCAGAAACTAGGCTTTTCGTTTCCATTGTACATTCTAGCCCGTTCACTATCGGGAGGTAATCTGCAGCGTATGGTTGTCGCACGAGAGTTGATTGATGAACCGCGCTTGATCATTGCTTCCTATCTCACGCGTGGGCTGGATGTGCAGAGCGCTATTGCAGCCCGCCAGGCGCTGGTTCAGGCACGCGACAATGGAGCTGGTGTGCTCTTGATTTCGGAAGACCTGGAAGAATTGTTCGCCCTCTCCGACTGGTTGATCGTTTTATATGCTGGGAAAATTGTGGGCAACTTTAGACCAGAAGAAACCAATGTTTACGAAATTGGGCATCTCATGACCGGTTCACAGGTTGAGCATGTTGAAAACCAGTGAGGTTTCACATCGCTTTCCCATACTTCAGAATAAAACGATTATTCTTGTAGTCCGCTACATTTATATGATCCTGCTGGCATTCTTGCTGTTTGGGGTCATCCTCATTATTTCTGGAAAAGATCCGCTGCAATCCTACAAAGACATCTTTACCTACACACTGGGCAGTGCCTATGGTTTTTCCGAAGTCCTTGTTGCCATGATACCCATGCTGCTCACAGCACTGGCTGTGGCATTGCCCGCCAGGGTGGGTTTGATCAACGTAGGTGGGGAAGGTCAACTTTACATTGGAGCGGCCTTTGCAACTTTTGGAGCGCTTACTTTCTCCAGCTTGCCTGCCTGGCTCTTATTGCCAATCATGATCATCCTGGGCATGCTGGGTGGTGCACTGTGGGCATTCATCCCGGGTTACCTCAAATCCATCGGTCTGGTGAATGAGACCATTACCACCCTTCTTTTAAACCCGGTTGCACCCAAGATCATTGGTTTTTTAATCTTCGGGTTTTGGCATTCACCCCTGGATACAGTTAAGACTCCCAATTTCGTCGCCGCCGCCAGATTGCCCACCTTCTTTGGAACGCGCATCCATCTGGGACTCATCATTGGACTGATCTTGTTAGCGCTATTTTGGTTGTTCATGAAATATACCCGCTGGGGATTAGAAATGCGCGCCATTGGGAACAACGCCCAGGCTGCCCGTCGCAATGGCGTTCCGCTGAAGAAATATCTGATCGTGGTCATGTGCGTAGGTGGAGCTATCGCAGGTCTGGCAGGCATGTCGCAAGTCTCGGGGTTTTATGGGGTGCTGTTGTTGAATTTTTCCTTGAGCCTTGGTTACATGGGTTTCATGGTTAGCTGGTTGGCGGGCGGTGAACCGTTGGGGATCCTGCTCATGTCATTCATGATATCAGTCATCATCACTGGAGGCAACCTGCTCCAGCTTACGCGTGGAGTACCTTATTCAGTCATTAACCTACTTTTAGCCTTTACCCTGTTCGTGGTATTAGCTCGACCGAACCTCATCAAAGGAAAAAAATAATGACGCTATTGGGATTATTTGGAATCATCTCTAGTGCAATTTTCTCTGGAACTTCTCTTCTTTACACTACCTTGGGAGAAGTGATAGATGAGCGTTCCGGGATAGTCAATCTCGGTCTCGAGGGAGTGCTGTTGGTAAGCGCTTCATCAGGGTTTGCGGTTACCGCCCTATCTGGGAGCCCATACCTGGGTATCCTGGTATCCGTGCTGGCAGGTGGATTGATGAATATGATCCTGGGTTATTTGGTGATCACGCGCAAAGCCAACCAGTTGGCAAGTGGGCTGGCGTTGATGTTCTTCGGTTTTGGATTGAGCGCATTGATCGGGAAATCCTTCGTAGGTACGAAGATCAACAGTCTACCCAGGTTACTTTTGCCAGGACTTGAAGGCCTGCCACGTTTATACACATCTTTGTTTAAATTTGATCCCCTGATTTATCTGGTCATACCAATGGCATTCCTGGTTTGGTGGCTGCTGTTCCGTACTCGCTGGGGACTGGGATTGCGTGCGGTGGGTGAAAATGCGGATATCGCGTATGCCTCAGGACGAAACCCACATCTGATCCGCTACCAGGCACTATTTGTTGGAGGTATGCTGGTTGGGTTGGGTGCTGCTCAGCTGGCAATCGCATATGCAATGAACTGGACTGAATACATGACTGCTGGTCGTGGGTTTATTGCCGTTGCGCTGGTAATATTCTCCAAGTGGCACCCCTTACGCGCTATCGTAGGTGCGTTGATCTTTAGTGCCGCGGTAGCCTTCCAGCTATTGTTGCAATCCAGTGGTGTCCACATCTCACCATTCCTGTTGGACACGATTCCTTATCTGCTGACTTTGATCGTATTGATCGCTTGGGGTGGCAACCGGAAGCATTCCGCTCCTGCCAGTCTCGGAAGGGTCTACCAGGGCAGTGAATAATACCTGTGCTCTTATTTTGGAAAGGAGGAGAGACCATAAAATCTTCCCAATATTACCAACTATGCCCGTTCCAGTTTGAACAAATTTTAGAAAAGGAGAAGTAGAAATGAAAAACAAGTATCTTTATATTTTGGTGGCAGTTTTTATGAGTTCAGTTATGCTGCTATCTGCCTGCGCACAAGCCACAACCGTTGCTCCGGTAGCCACCGTAGTTCCACCGACTGAAGTCGTCCTGCCAACCGCCACGACGGAGGTAATAGAACCTACCGCGGTGCCTGTGCCTACTGAAGCTCCCACAGCCACCACAGCTCCGGTTGCAGAAGGACCTTGCCTGATCATCGGTGCCCTCTACGGAGGACCTGTCACCGATGCAGGTTATAACCAGGCTATGCATGAGGCCGTGATGGCGATCAAGGAAAACATCGATTGTGTGGAGATCATCGAGGCAGAGAACGTGCCTGATGAAGCTGGCGCGACCACAACGATGGAAAATATGATCGCCCAGGGTGCGAAGCTGATCATCCCCACAGCATTTAATCACCAGTACCCGGCTTTGGACCTATCCAAAAAGTATCCGGATGTCATTTTTGAGCATGCCGGTGGCTGGGAAATGGGTGCTAATTTTGCCAACTTCTTTGGCGAACCTCCGGATGGCTGGTATTTAATGGGTGTTGCAGCTGGCATGATGACCACCAGCAACAAGCTCGGTTTCGTGGCTGCGTTCCCCTTGGGTTGGACATTGACTTTCGTCAATGCATTTGAGCTTGGTGCCCAATCCGTCAATCCGGATGTCCAAACCTTTGTGACCTATACCTTTGCCTGGGGAGATGCTACCAAGGATGCAGATGCGACCAATTCGCTTATCAATCAGGGTTGTGATGTAATTACCATGCATGTCGATTCTCCAGCGACCATTCTCTCGACGGCCGAGTCACGCGGTGTATACACGATCGGTTTCCAGTCCCTCGCAGCCCAGCAGTTCGCACCCGAATACTGGATTTCGGGCACTGGCTATACATTGGGCGATAAATTAACTTGGTTAACCTCCACTGTCCTGGATGGGACCTGGACCCCAATCTTCCTGCGTTGTGGCATTCCTGATGGTTGTATGGCAATTGCACCCTTTGGTCCAAAAGTGCCCCAAGATGTGATAGACACGGTTGCACAGAAGCAAGCTGAGATCGATGCAGGTACATTGGTTGTCTTCGCAGGTCCGATTGTTGATCAAGATGGAACCGTGCGTGTGGCTGAGGGTGAAGAACTTTCTGCAGACGCCATGGGTTCGGTGGATTGGTTCGTAATGGGCGTGGTCGGTAGCCCGAAATAAGTCTTTGGTTTATGGTATCGTGGAGTACCGCCATCAATTGGCGGTACTCCGTTTGCTGGAAAGATGAATATCCAAAGTCATGATTCTCCTCAAGAGCTTCTAAATATCGGAGAGGCCGCTTTAGGTGTTCTATCCGATGCTCACAAGGGATGCGTGCTGGCAAGCATGACCAATGCTGTTTACCTGCTTAGCGAACAAGGCGACCTGTGTTGGCTAATTCCAATGGAAAGTCCCATGCACCAAAGGGCTATGCAGCTGACTGCTCCAATACCCAGGTTGAACGTAGGCAGCTGGTACGAGGTTGTTGAGCATAGCTTGACAACCAGTTATGGAGAACTATTGGATTTTCAACATGCTGCGGTTTGGGTGTCACACACGCTCTCTTCAAATCAGATTGTTTCCATATCAAGATTATCTGAAACCCTCTATATTGTAACCGACCGATTATTGGCGCATCACAAGCCTTCCGGTCTGGGGGACTTGATCAACCCTATCTTACAATCGAAAGATCATCAAGTTGGAGCAGCGGAGGTCAGTCAAAGAAGTGTTCTTTCTAAGAAAGCCTGGTCTTTCATTGATGGGATTATCGCAGCAACAGCCATAAACGATGTTAATCTTCTAATACACCAAGGAAAGTCATTGGTCGGTTTTGGTGAAGGTCTGACCCCGTCTGGGGATGATTTCTTGGGTGGATTCTTTTTCTCAATGCGGCTTTTATATCATTATTATCCAAATTCTGTGAACATACCGATTTGTAATTATTCAGATTTTGTACGTCAATCAAAACCACTCACCAACTTGATTAGCTACACTATTTTAAAAGATCACGTAGACGGCCACTCGGTTGAGCCACTGCACCAGTTTGCCAATGGTTTGTTACTGGGAGAGTCTGTTGATCAACTCTATCTCCATGCGGAGAGTCTCATTTCCCTGGGTCACTCAACCGGCTGGGATATACTGACCGGATTTTTGGCTGGAATGTCTGTCGCCTTCGTTCAAAAGCATTCAATGCTTAGCATTTAGTTTTATTCGAAAGGAATTCCAATGGATATCAAACAGAAGATTGAAATTGCTAATGATGAGGCTGCCAACCGTCTCAAGCTGGGCGAACCCGTACTGGTGGATATTGCACCCGCAGGGGATGTGATCCCTGGTCTGAGTGGAAAGATGGTCATTCACGCTGGACCACCGATTGACTGGCAGCACATGTGTGGAGCTCAGAAAGGTGCCATCATCGCTCAGGTTCTGTACGAAGGCTGGGCTATCAGTGTAGATGAAGCCATAAACATACTGAACAAAGGCGAGATCCGTTTGGAGCCCAATCACCATCACCATACCGTTGGGCCAATGGCTGGCACCATCTCCCCATCTGCACCAGTTTGGGTGGTCGAGAATAAAGCTTTTGGGAATCGTGCTTATTGCCGCCAGGTAGAAGGCAACCAGCAGTTTGGGGATTACAGTGAGCAGGCACTGCAAGGGCTACGAATGTGGCGGGATGTTTGGGCGCCAACCTTGCGTAAGGCTTTACAGACCATAGGCGGGTTGGAGCTAAAGCCGATTATCACTAAAGCCCTCCAGATGGGCGATGAGCTGCACAATCGACACACCGCCGCCTCAAGCTTGTTTGCGAATGCCATGGCGGTTGCGATGGCTCAAACCGATCTTCCAAAAGACAAGCTGTTATGGACTTTAAAGTACGTCACCAATCATGATTTGATTTTCCTTGGGATCGCCATGGCATGTGGAAAAGCGATCGCTGATCCGGTTATGGGAATCGAATACAGCACCGTAGTTACAGCCATGTGTCGTAACGGAGTGGAATTTGGAATTCGGGTGAGCTCGCTGGGTGATGATTGGTTCACGGCTCCTTCACCAAAGGTGGATGGGGTATATATTCCTGGATATACTGAGCAGGATGCAGGATTGGATATGGGTGATTCGGCGATCACCGAGACTGTAGGTTGGGGAGGCTACACCATCGGTGGTGCACCAGGGATCCTCAGCCTTGTTGGTGGTACTCCCGAGCAAGCCCTGGCTTATTCGCGGGAGATGAGGAAGATCACGGTCACTAATCACCCAACCTATCGCATGCCCACGCTTGGTTTTGCAGGCACTCCGCTCGGGATCGATATCCGTAAAGTGGTGCAGACAGGGATCGCTCCCATCATCGACACTGCCATCGCTCATAAGGATCCGGGCTACCCAAAGATCGGTGCCGGGATGGTGCGTGCCCCGCTGGAATGCTTCAAGAAGGCATTGATTGCTTTTGGGCGCAAATATGACGTGCGTAAATAGGAAAATGAATAAAGGATTAATTATGACCTCCGGATTCGTCATTCGAAAAAACCAATATTATGATTCTGTGTTCTTGATGAGTGTAAACTCACGCATGTTGAAGGTGGAGGGTGTCCATCAGACTGCAGTACTCATGGGCAGCCCTACCAATAAGCAACTACTGGTTGATATTGGCATCCAGGGTCCCGATATCGATGCAGCCCAGCCCAATGACTTGATTGTGGCAGTCATTGCGGATTCAATGATCATTGTCAATCAGGTCCTAGATAACCTGGATGTGTGGTTGAATGCTATTCAGGAGGAAGGTCCGATTTCGCAGCTGCACACATTGGAAGATGGTTTAGCGGTTAAGAGCAATGCCAACCTGGTGGTGATCTCAATTCCAGGGGAGTATGCTGATCGGGAAGCTCGGAAAGCCCTGGAGGCAGGGCTGAATGTATTCATATTCAGCAGTAATGTTTCGATCGAGGATGAGCTCAAGCTCAAACGACTAGCAAAACAACGGGGGTTGCTGGTCATGGGGCCCGATTGTGGAACCAGTTTGATTGGTGGAGTGGGGATCGGTTTTACCAATGCTATCCGCAGGGGTGGCATCGGGGCAATCGGGGCTGCCGGGACAGGTTTACAGGAATTCACGGCTCAGGTTCACAATCTTGGATACGGAATATCCCACGCCATCGGGACGGGCAGCCATGACCTTTCGGATCGGATCGGCGGTCTGACCACCCTTGCCGCCATGGACGCGCTCGAGCAGGATGTAAATACCCAAGTTATTGCGATTATCTCCAAGCCACCTGGGGCTGCCACACTCGAACACTTACTCGAGAAATTCGACTCCTGCCATAAACCAGTGATCGGTTGCTTTCTCGGGGTTGCACCTGGCATTGTTTCCGGGAGGAAAGATCTTTTGCCTGCCCGAACGATCGATGAAGCGGTCAGGTTGGCGATAATGATGTCTGGGAATCCAACCCCACAGGAGGCGGGTTTGTCTCCAGACGACTTGAAGACACTATCCGAAGAAAAAGCAGGCTGGGCTCCTGAACAAAAGTACCTGCGTGGCATCCTGGCGGGTGGCACCTTCTGTTATCAGTCACAGCAGATCCTACGGGAAGCAGGTATGGCCGTCTATTCCAATAATCCCTTGGAGCCTAAGTACAAGCTCAAGCATCCTGATAAGAGCATCCAGCACACCCTGGTTGATATGGGGGATGAGTTTTATATGGTTGGAAAACCACACCCGATGATCGATGGGACGATGCGCCGGCAACGGATCATCGCAGAAAGCCATGACCCGCAGATGGCTGTACTCTATCTAGATTTCATCCTTGGCTACAATGCCTCCATGGATCCGGTCGGCGAGTTAGTGGATGCAATTGATGGAGCGAAACGCATTTATAAACAACATGGAGGGTCGCTTACCGTGGTAGCATCGATTTGCGGAACTAAGGCTGACCCCCAGGAGCTGACTTTTCAGGTGAAGATGCTCCGCGAAGCTGGCGTTCTGGTTTATGACAGTAATGCCCAGGCTACAGCTTCCTGTTGCTGGTTGTTGGGAAAGGAATAAAAGTGGATATGGAGACCAAAATTGATAAGCTATTATCAGAGCCCCTCGTGGTCATAAACGTTGGCTTGAGCAAGTTTGCTAAAAGCCTGGAGGAGCAGGATGTGGATGTGATTCAGGTGGATTGGGTGCCCCCTGCAGGGGGTGACAAAGAGATGATGGATCTGTTGGAGGAATTGTTGTAACTACTCTTCCCGTTTACGGGGGAGAGTAGTTACGCGTTTCTTCTGTAATTATATGAGATTGATTCGGACTTGGTTCATGCGCATTACTCTATATTATTTTCGAATAATTTGGATTCGATCGCTTTTGAGGTACGAGTAACTGACAATCCGCCAAGAGCAGTGCAACGTAGTTCCATGGGTAAACTTTTTCCAACCCGATCCATTGTGTCTATTACTTCATCAAAAGGAATGACTGCATCGAAATCTGCTAAAGCCATATTTGCACAGGCTAATGCATTACTTGCAGCCAAAACATTTTTTCCTAGGCAGGGTACTTCTACCCTATTTGCTACTGGATCGCAAATCATACCTAGTATATTTTGGAGTGCCATTGAAGATGCATCGATCGACTGCTTAAGGGTACCATTCGCTAATGTCACGAGAGCTGCAGCAGCCATACCTGAACCAGCGCCACATTCTGCTTGACATCCTCCTACTTCAGCAGCAAAAGTTGCATGCGCTGCAATGAATACCCCGATCAATCCGGCAGCTAACATCGCGTGAGTGGTCTCTTCCAAAGATAATCCCATGGCGCTCGCTGCCCCAATGCATGCACCAGGAAGACCACCGCAGGATCCTGCTGTTGGTGCAGCCACGATCACTCCCATCGAGCTTTTTACTTCCATCATTGCTGTCACATAAAGGATGATCTGATTGAGCATACCACTCTCAAGAAGTTGATGATTTTCCATTCGTGTGTGAAATTGCCCAGATTGCCACCCCAGTATTCGGTCAGCGTATTTTGTGCCTCGAATTCCCTCCTGAATGGATTTTTGCAATATACAAACGATCTCTTTCATTTGTTCAATCACTTGATCGTGAGACATATTGCCTCGAGCGCATTCGTAGGTAATCGCAAGTTCCCACAACGAAAGGTCTTTGCCTTTGTTGTAAAGAAGCATCTCCTCACAAGTAATAAATGGAGCATGAATGTTTTTGTGAGAAAGTACCGGAAGAACTGGAGATATCCGCTTCACAGATAAAATCTTAAATATTGAGCAAAGCTCAGTAACAATATTTTCCTCCAGAAAATTTTGTGATTTCACCTCAATAATTTGAGGGTCTTGGTTTCCTAGAAGATTGATCTCGTCTGCATCAATCTTTTTACGCAAGTATTTTATTACTTCAGTGCTGCTTGAATTTAGATAGATAATGGTTTCAAAATAGTCACCTGCCATGGAAACCCTGTTGCCATCAATTTCAATGACTTCGATCATTCCGCCACCGATAGATATGGCTTTAAGGGAGTGGCTTTCGTTTGAATTCCGAAGGGTTAACTTATAGGTATTTGGATGATCAGCGCCGTAATCTAATATTTTT
>Ga0315283_10004451_pt1 | contig 12206 bp, 9 predicted proteins | sample YL17G09_0_MG_FD_204541 | JGI IMG/M metagenome (GOLD analysis project Ga0315283, IMG submission 204541) | Sediment microbial communities from Yellowstone Lake, YNP, Wyoming, USA - YL17G09_0 | ecosystem: Environmental > Aquatic > Freshwater > Lake > Sediment | place: USA: Wyoming | collected...
ATAGACGGGCATGTCCGCGACGCTGCCGCGCTGCACGCCGTCGCGCCCGCGCATCGGCCCTTCCGGGAACACCTCGCCCCCGAAGTACCCGTCGTCTTTGGGGTCCGAGTAGATGAGGCAGCCGACGGCGCCATGCTCGGCGGCGACCTTCGGCTTGATGCCGCGCCACGACGCGCCGTAGCGCGCGATGACGATGGCGCCCTTCACCGAGATGCCGAGGCGCTCGAGCTCCTCGTAGTCGGCGGGCCGGCCGTAGTTCACGTAGACGAGCGGCGCCGTGACGTCGCCGTCGGTCGAGTAGGCGTTGTAGGTGGGCAGTTGCTCGGCCTTCTGCGCGGAGGTCGGGTCCACCGCGAGGGCCGGCTCGTCGAGCTTCGCGACAAAGCGCGTGGGCGTCACCATCTCCAGCAGCCGGACTTTCGGCGTCGGGAACAACACGTCGAAGCGTTCGATTGCCGCGTCCCAGCCCCACTCCTTGAAGCGCGCCAGGATCCACTCGGCGTTGTCCTTGTCGTAGGGCGAGCCCACGTGGTGCGGCCGCGCGCTCATGCGCTCGTCGTACGCGCGGATATTGGCCGGCGCCGGCAGCGCACGGAACGCCGTTTCCCACCGCTCGCCCGCGGCCGCCGTCGCCTGGGCGGCCTGCGTGGCCCGCGTGACCTGCGGAGGCGGCGCAGCCTGCGGGCCCTGCGGCGACTGCGCGCTGGGGTTCGACATGGGGGCCACGGCTGTGGCAATCGCCGCCGCAACCAGGAATCGAACGGCTCGCTTCATCGTCATGGATGTCCTTTGCCCTGCCTACTTCTTCAACGTGGCCAGCCAGATGTCGCCGTCGCTGTGTTCCCGCACGAAGTAGATGACCCGCCCATCCCGAGACACGGTGAAACTCGTCATGGGCGGGCCGTCTCCTGCCTCAACCGCGATGCGCTTGGCCTTCGTCATCGTGTCGTACAACCAGATTGAGCCGCCGTCCAGGTAGAGCAGGCGTCGGCTGTCAGGAAGCCAGAGCGGGAAGTTCCCGGATCGGGTGAGCCGCTCCCATTGCTTCGTGGCGAAGACGTAGAGCGCGAGACCTTTGTCCTCATCCCGCTGCGCATTGAAACTACCGGCAATCTTGCTGCTGTCAGCAGACCAGGACCACGTCAGGACGGCTGGTTCCCCCTGCGGGCGCGGCAGCACCTGGTGGCGGACATCTGTTGGCGGCCACCCGAACTCCACGAGATGGTTGTCGACGCCGTCCGGAAAGACGATGGCGTCTCCGCTTGGGGACCAGTTCGGGTACCAGGACTTCGCGGAGATCTTGCTCGTCAGCGAGACCTGTTCGCTCCCGTCCGGCCGGATCGTCCAGACTTCGTATCTGCCGCTCCGATTGGAGTAGAAGGCGATGCGCGAACCGTCGGGAGAAAAGGTCGGCCTGCGATCCCGCGCACGACTGTCGGTGAGATTCTTGAGCGACGTGCCATCTGAACGCATCAGGAACACGTCGCTGTGGCTTCCGACCTTCGTGAACGTGATCCACTGCCCATCCGGTGACACGTCGGGCTGGTCGACATCGAGGGAGGTCCCGAGAATACTCGAGGCTTGGCCGACGGCTCTTCCGGCCTCGAGATCGAAACCCACCCGATAGACGGTATCGGCGCTCGTGAGGGTCCGAAAGATGATCCGGCTGCCATCGCGGGAGATCGAGTAACGGCCCGACCAGGGTGCGGGCAGCGTGACCGGTTCCGGCAGGCCGAGCGTCTTCCCCGTGCGCTCATCGATGGCGACACGCCAGAGGTTGAGGCTGCCGGCGCGGTCGCTCCCGAAGTAGAGGTAGTTTCCGTCGGGCGACCAGAACGGGTTCCAGTCGGTGGCGTCGTCGGTGGTGACGGGCACGGGCGGTGCCGGGGGCTGACCCGGAGGCAGCGCCGTCGCAGCGACCGTCGCAATGTCGCGCTGGCCGTCATTCTGGCCCCAGAACGCGACCCGGAACCCGTGCGGCGACCAGCTTGGACCAGCAGCATCCCCTGCGAAGAGGCGCCGCTTGACGCCCGTCTCGACATCCACCACCCACAACTCACTCGTAAAGGGGGCGTTGAAGGGCTGCGCCCGGCTGTCGGTGGCCACGACGATCTCGCGACCATCGGGAGACCAGGCAGGGTCGACGCCAAAGTCGGTCAGACGGTGAGGCGACTCGCCCGTGGCTCCCATGACCCAGATGCCGCTGCCCCCGCACTCGGTCCGATACGCAATCCTGTCGCCCTTCGGTGAGAACGCGGGATTGTAGTCGCGCTGGTCGCAGTCCTTCGTCAGGTTGATAGGATTCTGGCCGTCCACGCGCTGGCTGTAGATGTCGTCGTTGCCCGCGTAGTTCGCCGAGAACACGAACGTCTGCCCGTCCGGATTCAACGACGGATCGGTTTCCAGGGTCGGCTGGAACGTCAGCGGCCTTACCTCGGCGACTGGCACTCGGTTCGCCGCGCTTCGCCCGGCCCCGAGCCAATCGCCGGCCAGAAACGCCACGGCCGCGGCTCCTGCCACAAGGACCGAAACGGCCAGCCACACCGCTGCGCGAAACCGGCGCGCCTCCACGCGCGGCGCAGCAGTCTCAGAAGACGAGGGGCTGGCGAGCGATTGCAGGTCGAAGGCCAGGTCGCGGGCGCTCTGGAACCGCTCGTTCGGGTCCTTCTCCAGGCAATGCAGAACGAGACGCGACAGCGCCGCAGGCACAGGCGATGCCGGCGAGCCCGGCCGCGCCAGCGTCTCGAACGCCGGCGGGTCGTCGTTCAGGATGGCGGTCATCGTTTCGACGGTCGTGCCGCGCACGAAGGCCCGTCGTCCGGACACCATTTCGTACAACACGCAGCCGAACGAGAAGATGTCGGAGCGCCGATCGACCGGCTGCGCCCTGACCTGCTCCGGCGACATGTACCCCACCGTGCCGAGGACCGTGTGGGGAGCCGTATGTACCGTGGGCAGGTCGGCGTTGGATTCGCCCGGCGCGACCGGGAACTGCTTGGCCAGGCCGAAGTCGAGGATCTTGAGGACGCCGTCACTCGTGACGAAGACGTTATCCGGCTTCACGTCGCGATGGACGACGCCGCGATCGTGGGCGGCGGCCAGCCCGCGGGCCATCTGGAGCGCGTAGTCCAGCGCCTTGCGCACCGGCATGGGCCCGCTTTCCAGCTTCTCGCGAAGCGTGGCCCCCTCGAGCAGTTCGGTGACGGCATAGCGGACGCCGTCCTCGGTGCCGAAGTCGTGAATGGCGAGGATGTTGGGATGGGAGAGGGAGGCGACGGCCTTGGCTTCCTGCTCGAAGCGGGCGAGCGCACCCGGATCATTGGCGAGCGCTTCCGGCAGCACCTTCACCGCCACGTCGCGTCCGAGCTTCGTGTCGCGGGCGCGATACACCTCGCCCATTCCGCCCGCGCCGACCTTCGCGACGATCTGGTAGTGCCCGAGCGTTCTGCCGATCATGGGAGGCCTTCCCGAAGACGTGGTTCGCGACGATGGATGCTGGAGCCGCGCTGATTATAGCCTGCCGCGGACATCTTCGCGGTCTCTCGCGGCCACCGCGCGCTCGCGGCCGCTGGTGCTACAATCTGCCCGTCAGCCCATGGGTCTTTCGCCCGGTACCCGCCTCGGCCCGTACGAAATCGTCGCCGCCATCGGGGCCGGCGGCATGGGCGAGGTGTACAAAGCCCGCGATACGCAACTTCGCCGCGACGTGGCGCTGAAGGTGCTGCCCGCAGAGGTCGCCACCGACCCGGACCGCCTGGCGCGGTTCCAGCGCGAAGCGGAAGTGCTCGCCGCGCTCAACCATCCCCACCTTGCCCAGATTCATGGCATCGTCGAGGCCGGGGCCACGCGTGCCCTGGTGATGGAGTTCATCGACGGCGAGACGCTGGCGGCGCGGATTGCGCGCGGTCCGGTTCCGCTTGCCGACGGCCTGCGGCTGGCGCACCAGGTATCGGAGGCGCTCGAGCACGCGCACCAGCGCGGCATCATTCATCGGGACCTGAAGCCTGCCAACATCATGATCACCGCCGGCGGCGCGGTGAAGGTGCTGGACTTCGGCCTGGCGAAGAACGCCGTGCCGGCCGGCGAGGATGCGTCCCGGCTGAGCACGCTGACCCGGGGTCCCACCGTCGCCGGCACCGTGCTGGGCACTGTCTCCTATATGAGCCCCGAGCAGGCGCGGGGAGAGCCGGTCGACCATCGCACGGATGTGTGGGCGTTCGGGTGCGTGCTCTACGAGATGCTGACCGGGCGGCGGGCGTTTCCCGGGCGCTCGGCCACCGATGTCCTGGCCGGCGTCATCAAGGATGAGCCGGGATGGGACGCGCTGCCGACCTCGACGCCGCCAGGCGTGCGGGAACTGGTTCATCGCTGCCTCAACAAGGACGCGAGCGAGCGCCCGGGTGACATGGCCGCCGTGTCGGGCGCGCTGGCGGCGTTCGTGTCGGGGACGGGCGGGCCGGGCGCCCGGGCGGCGACATCGACGGCGGCGACGCTGGCAGGACGAGACGCGGCCGGCAGGCGATGGCGCATCCAGGTGGTCGTGGCCGCGCTCATCGTCGCGGCCGTAGCGCTCGGTGCGGCCGGTCTCTGGACGCGCCTGTCCGGCGGGTCCGCGGGCGGGTCGGTCAGGTCGGTGGCCGTGCTCCCCCTCACCAACGCCTCGGGTAATCCCGACGATCAGTTCTTCGCCGACGGCATGACCGACGTGCTCATCGCGAATCTCGGGAGCATCGAGACGCTCAAGGTGATCTCGCGAACCTCCGTCATGGCGTACCGCGCTGGCGCCAAGCCCGTGCGCGAGATTGCCAGGGAACTGAAGGTGGATGCCGTCATCGAGGGCTCTGCGCTGCGATCGGGCGACCGCGTGCGGATCACCGTTCAGCTGATCGACGCCGGCACCGAGACGGTCATGTGGTCGGAAACCTACGAACGCGACATGCGCGACGTGATGACGCTGCAGGGTGAGGTTGCCCGTGCCATCGCCGGCCGCATCCAGGCGACGCTGGCGCCTGAGGTCGACCAGCGCCTCGCGGCACGGACCATCCGCCCCGACGTGTACGAGGACTACCTCAAGGGCCGCTACTTCCTCTATCAGCTGACGCCTGAAGGGATTCAGAAGGGCGAGGAGTTCTTCACCCGTGCGCTGGAGAAGGACCCGGCGCTGGCGCTTGCGCATGCCGGGCTCGCCGATCTCAACGTGGTTCGCAGCTTCTCCGGGTTACGCCCGCCCGCGGAGGCGCTCGAGCGGGCCAGGATGCACGCGGTGCGGGCGGTCCAGTTGGACGATCAGGTGGCCGACGCGCACTCGTCGCTTGGGTGGATCAGCTTCCGGAGCTGGGACTGGGTCACCGCGGAGAGGGAGTTCCGGCGGGCCCTCCAGCTGAACCCGAACCTCGCTGTGGCGCGCAGCAACTACGCGCAGTTCCTGGCGGCGCGCGGGCGGACCGACGAAGCCCTGCGTGAAGGCCGGCGATCGCTCGACCTCGATCCGCTGGCGCTCCCATTCCACACCGCCTATGCCTCGGTGCTCATCGGCGCCGGCCGGTACGACGACGCCATCGCGGTGTGTCTCGAAGTCCTGCGCATGAATGCGGGCTTCTTCTGGGCCCACAATCACCTCTGGCGGGCCTACGGACAGAAGGGGATGCTCGAACAGGCGCTGGCGGAGGCGCGCACGTCGTTTTCGGCCCAGGGTGACGCCGAGGTGGTCAAGGCGCTCGAGCGGGGCCAGCCCCAGGCGGGGTACGCGGGCGCGATGCGCGCGGCGGCAGAGACCTTGACGGTGCGGGCGCGAACCCAGTACGTCATGGCCTTCGGCGTGGCCCTGCTGTACGCGAACGCCGGCGAACAGACACTCGCGATCGATTGGCTGGAACGGGCCTACGCGGAGCACGGCGCGATGCTCGAGTTCATCGGGATGTCGCCGGAATTCGAGAGCCTGCGCCCCGATCCCAGGTTTCAGGATCTGCTGCGCCGATTGAACCTCGCCGACGGTCAGGTCGCCGCGCGTCCGCAGTGACCGGCACGTCCCATGACCCGGTGCCCGGGTTCGTCGAGGGCGTTCATGCGGGCTTCGTCCTGCGCGCTGAGGTGCTCGAGCACCGCGCGCACCGCTTCCTCGAAGCCAATCACGCTGGCCGGGTGCTATACTGCGGCCATCATGGCCAATCAGTTCACGGCGATCTTTGAACGGGAAGGAGACTGGGTCGTGGCGTACTGCCCGGAGATTCCCGGCGCGAATGGCCAAGGCCATACCAAGGACGAGGCCCGTCAGAGTCTTGCCGAGGCGATTGCCCTGATCCTCTCTGATCGTCTCGAGGACGGCCTTCGCGGCGTGCCGCCCGACGCCGAGCGTGACACGGTGACGGTTGCGTGAAACGCACGACGCTGCTTCAGCATCTGCGCAGGCACGGATGCGTGCTGAAGCGCGAAGGCGCCTCCCATTCGTTGTGGCATAGTCCCAGGTCTGGCGCCGTTGAAGCCGTTCCGCGCCACACCGAGATTCCCAACACGCTCGCCCGGAAGATCTGCCGCGGACTTGGGGTTCCCGTCATCGGCTGACCCGCAGCGCCTCGTGCCTCACGCCTTCGCGAGCTCGTTCCCGTTCATCTTCACCGCGAGCGTCTCGACGATCGTCGCCAGGGCCTCGTCCTGCGCGCTCAGGTGCTCGAGCACCGCGCGCACCTCTTCCTCGGCCTTGCGGTTGATCTCGTAGTCGTTGTGCGCCTCGATCTCGTTGACGTTGCGCACCGGCGGGTGCGCGTGCTCGAATGGCTTCGGGAAGTGGATCAGTGGCACGGCGGCGGCCCTCTTTGGCGGATGGAGTGGTGCCCTCATCCTACCGCGTGGGGACGCGCCTCGGGGGCACGCCGGCTGGCCACGGCTGGCCACGGCTGGCCAGTCACACGGCTGGCCCGTCAGTTGACACGTAGTATGTGCACACGTATTATGTGGACGTGAAGAACATCACCCTGGCGCTCGACGAGGAGACCCTCGCGGCGGGCCGGGCCTACGCGCAGCGGCACCGGACCACGCTGAATGCCCTCGTGCGCGATCTGCTGGCCAGGACCGTGCACACCGACCGGCAGGCGACCGCCGCCGAGATGTTCCGCCTGATGGACGACGCGCCCGGGCGTTCGCGCGGCAAGCGATGGACGCGCGACGAACTCCATGCCCGCCGGTAAGGTGTTTCTCGACACGAACATCCTGGTCTACGCCCAGGACCGGGACTCCCCCGCGAAGCGGCGTCGCAGCCGCGAGGTAATCGCCGCGCTCGCCCAGTCCGGCGTCGGCGTGATCTCCACGCAGGTGATGCAGGAATTCTACGTCGCCGCCACGCGCAAGCTGGGCGTGGCGCCGCTCGCCGCGAAGAGCGTGCTGCAGACGTTCACGATGTTCGAAATCGTCCAGACGTCGCCCGAACTCATCGATCGCGCCATCGACGGCTCGGTCCTCAACCGCCTCTCCTTCTGGGACGCCCTGATCGTCGCCGCCGCGGCCGCGAGCGGGTGCTCGACCATCTACAGTGAAGATCTGAATCCGGGCCAGACGATCCAGGGCGTTCGCATCGAAAACCCGCTGGGCTAGGCCGCCGCCGCGCGCTATTCCTCCAGCGCGCCGGCCGGCAGGAGCGTCTGCCTGCCCAGCACGTTCTTGAATCCCCAGATCGCGAGCCCGAGCACGAGCGCCACCGCGAACGCGCCCTGCCAGAAGTACCAGCGCGACGGGTCCAGCGTCAGCGGCGCGTTGGTGAGGGCGCCGCTCACGCCGATCGTGATGGCCACCGCGAGCAGCCCGAACCTGTAGAGCACCGCGACGTTGATGAACGCGATCGAGGCCGCCTCGACAATCGCCACAGCCGGCGGCACGTCGCCGGCCGTTGAGAGGGGGACCCAGATGGACAGGATCGCAATCGCGAGCCAGGCCGCCCAGTCGCGCCGGAACAACAGCCGCCCCACCACCAGTGTTCCGACAAAGAGGATCCCGAAGAGACAACCGTTCGCGGCACTGAACAGGACGTTGATCGGCTGATTCCAGTGATCGAAATACAGGTAGCTCACGCCCGGCAGATCCGCCGCTCGGTTGATCGCATTGAGGGCCGCCGCCAGGCCGGCATGGAGCGAGCCGGCCGCGACCCCCGCCAGCAGCGCCTGGCCGACGAGGCCGTCGCTGGCGCGACCATCGAGCAGCCGCGTCCAGCCAATCAGCCGCGCCGGCCATCGCCGGCGCGCGTACGGCTCCAGGCCCATGTACGACACCCAGACCACAGCGGCCCACCACAGCGGGTACGCGAACGTCGACACCAGACTGCCGAACAGCGCGGCGCTCCAGTGGCGCTGGAAGGCGGCGCCGATGGAGAGGCAGACGACGCAGAAGGCGGCCAGGCGCGTGGCGCCTCGCCGGTCGCCGCGGCGGAGACGCATGTTGCGGCGCGCGAAGAAGGCCAGCACCGCCGGAGTGCCGAGCAGCGCGAGGAGGCCCCCGATCGCAGCGGCCTGCACCACGGCGGGGACGCGCGCAGGCGTTGGGGGCTCGTCCGCCGCCCCGACCGGACGAATCCGCAGCGACACCGGCCGGCCGCGCAGCGCCGCGGCCTCGATCTCTCGGGGCTGTCCGTCGACGACCGCCGTCCACGCGGCGCGCGTGTCGGCATAGTACCCTGGCGGCCAGCGGCGCGAGATGGACGTCATCGGTGACGTCGAGTGGCCAATGGCCTTCAGCAGCGGCGTCCAGTCCACGTCCTTCCCGGTTCCAGCATCGCTGTAGTCGCGGTTTCCGCCAACGTCGAGCCTCCTCAGGCGACCCTCGGGATCGAGGTAGATAAACGCCTCCTCCAGGTAGTGCCAGTCCAGGGGAAGGCGGCCCCGTCCGAGCGAAGCGACGACCGATGTGGATTCGTCGAACAGCGCTGCCGGGCTCTCGAGGTAGATGAAGACCACCCCCTGGGAAATCGACCGACTCCACCCGCTGAAGGTGTCCGCCGGCGGCGCGGTGTAGCCAAGCGCGTGCAGCGTCTGCCGTGCCTGCCGCTCGAGCGCGCGCTGGTCGAGCGGCATCGGCACGTGATTGATGAGCAGCGCCGACGACCAGAGCGGCACCGCGACGGCCAGCGCCGCCACCGCCGACGCCAGCCAGGCCCACGCCTGCCAGCGCGGCAGCGTGCCCTCTTCGCCCGACGCGGCGACCAACTCCGGCGACGGCGTTTCGCCCGCCGCGATCGCCGCTGCCAGCGGATCGCCGCCAGGCAGCGCGGCCGCGACTTGCGCCGCCGACGCCGGGCGCTTCGCCGGTTCCTTCGCGAGGCACCGCAGGATGGCGCGCTCCACCGCCGGCTCGATGTCTGCGACGATCGCGCTTGGGTTGCTCGGCGCCGAATCCGTGTGCGCGTGCCGCCACTCGCCCTGCGTCGTCGCCGCAAACGCAGACGTGCCGGTATAGGTCTCGTAGAGAATCAGCCCGAGCGCGTAGAGATCGCTCTGCACGGTCGCCGGCTTGCCTGCGAAGCGCTCCGGCGCCATGTAGGCCAGCGTGCCCGAGTCGTCGGTCGCGGCCGCATCGGGTGTCGCCTCCACCGCGATCCCGAAGTCCGCGATGCGCGCCTGGCCGCGGCCGTCGATCATGATGTTGGCGGGCTTCAGGTCGCGATGCAGCACGCCCTTGTCGTGCGCCGCCGCGAGCCCCGCGCACAATTGCCGCGCCACTTCGAGCGCCTTCGCTGCCGGCAGCCGCCCGATGCGCCGCAGCAGTGACGCCAGATCCTCCCCGTCGATGTACTCCATCGTCAGGAACGCGCGCCCTGGGCGAGATCCGTCGCCTTCCCCCGGCCGCGTCGACGGGGGCAATTCGCCGAGGTCGTACACGCGGCAGACGTTCGGATGAGAGATCGTGCGCGCCAGGCGCACTTCGCCGAGGAGCCGCTCGCGGGCCACCTCGTCGCGCTCGAGCTCGGGCGGCAGGAACTTCAGCGCCACCGGCTGACCGAGCTTCAGGTCGTCGGCGCGGTACACCTCGCCCATCCCGCCGCGGCCCACGCGGGCGACGATGCGATAGCGGCCGGCCAGAAGCGTGCCGGGCACGAACGCGCCCGTGCCGGCCTCGCCGTAGCCTCGCCGAAGCCTTGGCGAAGGCGGGGGGCCGGGCGAGATCGGCGGGGGAGGCGAGGTGGTGTCAGACATGGGGGATGCTCCTGTCGCCCGAGCGGTCAGTCGATGATCAGAAACGCCGCAGCGGGATCCCGTTCCAATTGCGCGATGTCCATCTGGTGCCTGCGCAAGACGCGCTCGATATCGGACGTCGTGCAGTTGCCGATGTGGACCCAGACGACCTTTGGCGGCGGTCCCTCGACGAGACTTCTCTGGTGGAAGTCCGAGTCCTTGGAGACGATCGTCAGGGCGCGCTCGGCCGCGTAGGCCCAGACCGCCAGATCGTCCGCATTCGCCAGCCCGGCATCTCTGACGTGTTCGGATCCCGGATAGCAGTCGGAGAGCCGCTCGACCAGCCGAAACGACAGGTTCTGGTCGAACAGCAGCTTCATGCCGGGACTGTGAAGAGCTTGCGCTCCCGGTCGGCAGCGAAGGCGAGGCAGGCCCGGATGTCTTCGACCGTGAGATCCGGGAAATCGGCGACGATCTGCTCCGGTGTCATGCCGGCGGCCAGGTACTCCAGTACGTCGTAGACGGTGATTCGGAGCCCCCGGACGCACGGCTTGCCTCCGCGCTTGCCCGGCTCAATCGTGATAATCCCCTTGTAGTCCATAGCATGTTCAGCTTAGGGAAGACCCCCCTGCGAGTCAACGTACGGCACGACCCCGGAGTCTCGGGACACCCTGGGGTCCGCCAGGAGCGTGCCGGGCACGAACGCCCGCCTTCGCCCCGACTACGCTCTTCGAGCTTCGTCGAGGTCTCGCAGTAGCGTTCCGCGCGAAGGCGGACAAGGCTTCGGCGAGGCAGGCCAGGCCCGTTCAGATCGCGCCGGCGTTGGCCGCGGCGTGACGCCGCACGTCCTCTGACACGCGGTCATCGTCGCGCGCCCGCTGCCAGAACGCACGCGCCGCCAGCCGCGCGTCGTCCCACACCTCCAGCGTGTCAGCCGTCGCGTGGGGCGGCGTGAACGCACGAGGCCGCACCTGGCCATCGGCGGTCGGCGCGTAGAACATCGACACCTGATCGAACGCCGGCGCCAGGCGCAGACGCGACCCCTCCGTGAACAGCACGACGTTGTACTGGTGCCGATCGGTGTTGGCGATGAGCGCCCCGAACGCATCGAGCCACTGGAGGCGACCGGCGTCCTCGCGCGCGAGACGACCCGCGTCCCGCAGCCGAATCGCCGCCCGCGCCCAGGTGTCTGCTCTGTCATCATGCACGGCAGCCAGGCTCAACACGGCGATGCGGCCGCGGCTGCCCACCCGATCGAATCGCTCGACTTCCAGACACCAATGGGAGGGAAATTCGATCAGCTGCGCGCGCGAGGCCAGCACGTCGCGCGAGGCGATCACCTCCAGCGCCAGCGCCTCGAGCACCAGCAAGTCGCACCAGCGCCGGGCCACCACGTCAGAGGGTCCGCCACGCGCGGCAAACTTGACGAGCACGTGGCGACCCTCGCTCGGGACACCGAACTTCGGGCGTTCTCCCCCCGCGGACGATCCGGGCGGATGTCCCGCCATCGTGGCGTCCGCCAGCGCCGGATAGCCGGCGCGCGTCACGTCCGGAACGGTGAGCGCCTGCCATCGGGCGAACGATTCGTCACCGACGAGGAGATTGCCTGGCAGGTCGTCACCGCGCCGAGCCAGCGCGATCAGGATGTGGTGATCCGACCAGTCGTCAAGCCGCGGTGGCAACCTGAGTTCGGGATGCATCGCCGCGAAGTGCCGCCCCAGAAACCCCGACGGGCGCGCGTCCGCCAGTTCGATGGGCAGCCCACGCGACACGCGGCCGTCAGGCATCCACGCCGACTCCCTGGCAGCCAACGTCACGAGTTCGCCTGCCGACTGTGCGCGCCCGCCTTCGTCTATGCGGAACAGCGGAACACGCGCGGCCTCAAGGCCGGGCCACGCCTGACGCAGGCCATACCGCGTGGCGCGGCCGCGCCCGATTCTGACGATGTCCGGCCCGGCGTCGCGCACACGTCGCATCAGAGTGGCCGGCGACACCTCGAGCTCCGCCATGAGGCGGGCGGCCGGAAGCGCCCCGCGGGCCAACGCCGCCTGA
>Ga0315283_10004452_pt1 | contig 12205 bp, 7 predicted proteins | sample YL17G09_0_MG_FD_204541 | JGI IMG/M metagenome (GOLD analysis project Ga0315283, IMG submission 204541) | Sediment microbial communities from Yellowstone Lake, YNP, Wyoming, USA - YL17G09_0 | ecosystem: Environmental > Aquatic > Freshwater > Lake > Sediment | place: USA: Wyoming | collected...
GTCACCGATGTTGACATTCGGATGGATGAGCTGGCCTATCGCGCCCACGATTCGCCTTCGTCCTGGCCGTTCCAGATGCCGTCCGTCATGTCCACCGGACGCCCCGTGCGCGCCGATTCGTAGATCGCCAGCACCAGCGCCACCGAGCGGCGGGCCTCGCGGCCATTGGTCTTCGGCGGTCTGCCATCCCGAATCGCCTCGATCATGTCCACGATCACCGCGCGATGGCTGGTGCCGTAGACTGACGACGGATCCAACTGGTCGCGCGTCAGCAGCTCCTTCTCATGCTCCAGTTCACCCTCGACCTTCCAGATGGACTTGCGATTGAGCGCCGTCCCACCGATTTTGATCGAGCCGCGCTCGCCGAACACAGCGACCGAGCCTTCGAGGTTCTCGGGATAGGTGATCGTCGAGCCTTCGACAACGCCGAGCGCCCCGCCGCGGAAGCGGATCACGGCGATGCCGGTATCCTCGGCCTCCATGCGATGCGCCAGAGTAGCCGTGTAGGCAAAGACGTTCTCCGGCGCGCCCATCAGCCATTGCAGCGCGTCGATGTGGTGGATGGATTGGTTCATCAGCGCGCCGCCATCCATGGCCCACGTGCCGTGCCACTCATCCTCGTAATATTCCTGGGGGCGATACCAGCGCACGGTCGCGTTTCCCAGCAAGAGCCGTCCCAATCGGCCGCTGTCCACAGTGCGACGCAGGTCCTGCATGGGCGGATTGTAGCGGTTTTGCAGCACCACGCACAGCTTGCGGCCGGTTTCATGCGCGACGCGGATCATGGCGTCCGCGTCGGTCAACGAGAGGGCCATCGGCTTCTCGACGATGACATGCTTGCCCGCCCGCATCGCCTCGATCGCCATCGCCGCGTGCAGGCCGCTGGGCGTGCAGATGTTGATCACGTCGATGTCGGGCCGCGCCAGCAGCAGACGGTAGTCGGTATACGGATCGGCGGTGTACTGCTTGGCAAAACGCTGAGCCCGCGACTCGCGCACGTCTGCGACCGCGACCAGCGCAGCGCCCGGCAGCTCAGCAAGCGATTCCGCGTGCCGCGGCGCCACCCGCCCGCAGCCGATCAATCCAAACCGCAATGGTTCAGTCACAGCCCGCCTCGAATCTGGAAGTACTGCGTGTTCACACATCACGTATCACGTATCACGTTCCTCGCCAACCGCTCGAAATGCGCTACATAGCGCCGCGCCAGGTGCGGCCAGCCCAGCTCGCTCTCGACCATGCGACGGCCCTCGGTGCCCATCCTTGCGCGCAGATGCGGATCGCTCGCCAACGTCGCCAGCGCGTGCGCCAGGGTCATGTCATCGCCCTCCGGCGTCAGAAAGCCGTTGACGCCGTCGCGGATCGCCAGCTCGTTGCCGGCCGCGTTCGTCCCGACGACCGGTTTGGCGCACGACATCGTATCCAGCACCGTCACATTCAACCCATCCGCCGGCCGCGTGACCGACGGCATCACCAGCGCATCGGCCATGTTGTAGTACACGCCGATACGGTCGCTGGGCACATTGCCGACCCAGTGCACGCGATCGCCCAGCCCCAACTCACCGCCCAGCGCCTGCCACTCCGCCCACAGGTCGCCCTCGCCGACGAACACGGCATGAATTGCGGATTGCGGATTCATAGTACGCTGATTCGCTGATTCGTTGATTTGCTGATTTGCTGATTTTCCAGCTTCCAGCTTCCAGCTTCGAGCTTCCAGCACCGCCAGTGCGTGCAACAGCCGGTCAAATCCCTTCTTGTAGACCATGCGGCCTACAGCGAGGAAGACGACGGCGTCAGCCGGGATGTTGAGGGCCACGCGCAGCTCGGCGGCGCCGCTGGGATCTGGGCGCAGCGCGTTCGGATCGACGCCGTAGGCGATCAGATCGAATTTGGCTGGATCAGCGCCCAGATCGTTCACCGCCACATCACGCAGCGCGGTTGAATTGGCGGTGATCAGCCCGGCAGTGTCGAACGCGTAGCGCGCCATCCGGCGGAAGATCGGGTTCGCGGTGGCGACGGTCGCGTCTGAGCCGGGGATGGAGACCGCCAGCGGGATGCCGTGACTGCGAGCCGCCACCGCGCCGATGAACCCGTTGGGCAGCGCCCAATGTGCGTGGAGCACATCGGGGCGCTCGCGGCCAGCCCAGCGCGAGACAGCACGCACGCCCGCCGCGAACATGCCGGGCGCCAGCAGATAGGTCATGCGGCGCAAGGCGACGTCGGCGCGCATGGTGCGCATGTAGCCGAGCCGGTGCCAATCGGCGCGCGGGGCGTAGCGATATAGCTCCAGCGCCACGCGATGATCGGATGGTGTGCGCGCATACGCCGCATCCCATGGCGCGAGGATGGTGACCTGGTGCCCCTGGGCAACCAGCTCTTCGCTCAACGCCTCGACGAAGCGGCCCGAAAAGTCGCCGCGGTAGCGCGGGTAGTTGTGAGTGAGAACGCCGATTTTCATGCGAGGTCGAGAGCGGAAAAAAAGAGAGTGGGAGAATGGGAGATCGCTCCTTCTTCCCTTCTCCCTCTCACCCATTCTCCCCCTCTCACTTCACCCTTTCTCCGCGCGCACAACACGCTCCAACTCGCCCAGCCGCTCGCCCTGGGTGACGATCAGCTCGGCCAGAAAGCCGATCAGAAAAAGCAGAAGGCCGGCGATGGCAAGCCCGCCCGCGGCCCAAAAGAGCGGGCGGATTTGCGTCTGCGCGACGATCCAAAGCACAAGCAGGAAGAGATAGGCGGCGGTGCTGATCAGCAATGCTCCCAGCCCCAGGCCGCCGAAGAACCGCATGGGCGCGGCGCTAAAGGTCAGCAGGAACCAGATCACGATGACATCCAGGAAGGAGATCGGGATGCGGCTGAAACCGAACTTCGAGCGGCCGGCGCGGCGGCGCTGCCAGGGCGTCGGCACCTCGCCGATGCGGTAGCCCTGATGCGCTGCGATGTGCATCAGGAAGCGATGCCAGTCGGAGCGCAGCGGCGGCAACGTCTCGATGACCTCACGGCGGAACCCCTTGATCCAGTTCATATCGTGCAGGGTCAGGCCGAACAGCCAGCGTGAGGTCGCGTTGTAGATCGCGGACGCGAAGACTTTGCCCTCTTTACGGCCCTGACGCCAGCCCGACACCGCGTCGTAGCCTTCGTTGAGCTTGCCGAGCAGCAGCGGGATATCGGTCACCGGATCCGACTCCAGATCGGCGGGCAGGAAGAGGATGAACTCACCCCGCACGGCCCGAAAGCCGGTGCGCAGCGCCGCGGTGAGGCCCCGGTTGCGGCGATGGTGGATCACCCGCAAGAAGCTGTTTTCGGTGCATAACCCATCGGCGATCGCGCCGGTGCCGTCGATCGAGCCGTCGTCGACAAACACTAGCTCGCCGCCGCCCTCCGGCAGGCCCAGATCGGCGAACGCGCGGCCCACGCGCGCCACCAACTCGGGCACATTTTCGGCTTCGTTTCGCGCCGGAACGAGGACAGAAACACGCGGAGAAGAAGAGCTTTCGCGGCCGGTCAACACCAATTCGCAACTTCGTTCACTCGCCGCTTCGCTGATTTGCTGATTTGCTGATTTGCTGATTTGTGGATCCGTCATTCGTCATTCGGTCATCCGCCTCACCCCACGAAGGTCCGCACTGCTTCAGCCACGCGCGCCTGCTGCTCCGGTGTGATCTCGGCATACGTCGGCAGCGAAAGCACCTGCTCGGCGGCGGCCTCGGACACCGGAAAGCTGCCCAGGCCCAGGCCCATCGGCGCGTAGACCGGCTGCAAATGCATCGGGATCGGGTAGTGGATCACTGCGCCGATGCCTGACCGCTTGAGATGGGCGGCCAACTCATCGCGGCGCGGCGACCGGATGACGTAGGAGTAATACGCGTGGCGATTATAAACGCGTTCCGTCGGAGTGACAACCTCGCAGCCCGCCAACAGCTCGTTGTATCGGTGGGCTGCGGCGCGCCGGCGCGCCACCCAGTCGTCCAGATACGGCAGCTTGGCACCAAGGATTGCAGCTTGCAGCGCATCGAGCCGGTAGGCCCAGCCGAGCTCGACGTGTTCGTACTTTCCCACCCGGCCATGATCGCGCAAGCGGCGCGCCCGCGCCGCGATCTCCGGGTTGTTGGTGGTGAGCATGCCGCCGTCGCCGTAGCCACCCAGGTTTTTGCTCGGATAGAAGCTGAAGCACGCCACATCGCCGATGGCGCCGCAATGACGCCCGCGGTAGAGCGCGCCGTGCGCCTGCGCCGCATCCTCGATCACCCGCAAGTTGTGCCGCCGAGCGATGGCGCCGATCTCGTCCATGTCCGCCGCCTGGCCGTAGAGGTGCACCGGCATGATGGCGCGGGTGCGCGGGGTAATCGCCGCCTCGATCGTGGCCGGGTCGATGTTGTACGAGTCGGGCAGGATGTCCACAAAGACCGGGGTTGCACCGGCCTGGACGACCGACTCCGCCGTCGCGTAGAACGTCAGCGGAGTCGTGATCACCTCGTCACCGGGGCCGATGCCGCAGGCCAGCAGCGCCAGATGTAGCGCCGCTGTGCCCGACGCGACCCCCACCGCCTCGTTCGCACCCAAATACCCGGCAAATGCCTGCTCGAATGCGAGCACCTCCGGCCCCTGGATGAAGCTGGTGCTCTCCAGCACGCGTTGAATGGCCGCATCGATGGCAGGCTTGATGCTCAAGTATTGCGCTTTCAGATCGGCGACAGGGATCTCGGTCACGCGCTTCCCTCGTTCAGCGGCGCTCGCAGCGGCGCTCGCAACTCCCGAATCTCGTCTTCGGTCTGCCGGATTTCTGCCAACACTTGCACCGACACCCCCAGCAATTCGCGAGCACGGATCACTTCCAATTCGACCAGGCGAGATCGCCTGTCGTTCAACTGCTCGATCAGCGCGGCTGTGTCCTGGCGCCTCATCTGCTCCGATTCCGCAGCGGCGCGCAGGCCCTCAGAGCTTGCCTTCTGCCGTTCCCCGGCAAGCCAGTTGGCTAGGAACCGGTTGCCGATGCGCCATTGGTCATCCGCACGCCGCAGATAGCCGAGACGCTCGAGCTCGCTCAGCGGCCGCTGGAGCTGCCCCGGAGCTTCGCCCGATGATGCGGCCAGCGCAGCCTCGTCAACGCCGCCTCGCTCGGACACCGAGGAAACGATCCGCCGCTCGAAGTCCGACAGCGCGCTGAGGTCGTTCTGGAAGAAACCGCCGAGCAGCAGGTCGACAGCCAGGTCGGCATCGTCAACCGGCCGCAGGGAGCCAGCGGGCTGAAAGAGCCGCGCACAGAGCAATTGCAGCAAGTAGGGGTGGCAGTTGGTCAGGTCGCAGACGGCAGCGCTCACATCGGACTCGACCTGAACCTGTTCGTCGGCTTGCGCTTGCACGACGAGAGCCAGCGCGCTTGCCGCATCGAGGCTGCCCAGCATCTGCGACATATCGAAGCCGGCCAGGAACGGCGATGTCGGCCACGAACGGCACACCTCGTGCATCTGGTAGATGGTGCGTGTCGAGACCGCCACAACCCGTTGGCCGACGCCGTATGTCAGCTCGTGGTGCAGGCGTTGAGCCGACTCAGGCTCCTCGCCAGCGATGTTGATCAGGACCTCGGTCTCATCACACAAAAGCAGCAACTCGCGACCGGCACGTGTGACCGTTCGCCGGAGCGCCGGCAGCAGCGTCAGGACGTTCTCCTCCCGCACGATTTCAATGGACAGGCCAAGCGCCAGGAGTTCATCAAGCCGCTCCTGAATCGCATCAGCCAGATAACAGCCCAATCGCTCGATACTGTCACAGCCCTGCATATCCCAAAAGACGGGCAGCAGGCGCTCATCGGCCAACGCCAGCGTTTCCAATTGCCGCAGCAGCGACGTTTTGCCTATGCGTCGATTGCCGATGACCCAGTAGGCGTGGCTCTCGCCATGCAAGAGGCGATCCAAGAGGTCGCTGCGGCCGTAGTGTCTGCGCCCCAGCACATATGGACCGGTGATATAGGGATTTCGCATGCTCTGTCGTCCCTCAGACTGGTTTCGGGGTCACGCCGATGGTTCCGCACGCGCGTGCTCGATGATGGCATCAGCCGCCTGGACGTCCTCCAGGGTGATACGCAGCCGGCCCACAGCCAGCATGTGATTCACCGCCTCCAGTGCGATCTGCTGCAGGCGATGCGGCCGGCCCTCGGCGCGCGTCACAACAAAGTCAATCGCCGCCGGCTCCCATTCGTAGACGCCGCGCACCGGCTCGACGAGCAATTCCCGGGCCTGCTCGTCGTCAAACGGCTCCAACGGGAACTCGTTGAAGAGATTGAACCACGGACTCTCGACGCGATCCCAGCTCTTGCTGATCTGGATGCCTGCGACCACGGCTCCCAAGTTTTCCGCCAGGGGGCTCATGAAAACGCGCCGCAATTGCAGTTGCGCGAGCCGATCGTAGCCATCGATCACATCCATCTCGTCGATCATCAAGACGATGCGCAGTTGACGCGGCGCCACGCTGATCTTGAGCATATCGACAAGCTCGCGCAGATCGGCAATGAATTCCCGATCAGTATACTCCGAAGGTGCGGCTGAGTGGAAAATCAGCGTGGGTGCTGCTTCGGTCAGAAAGCCCTGCGAGACACCCCAGATTGCCTCCATCAGTAGACAGAAGAAGCGCTCCTGCGGTGTGCCCTCCAGATCGACCGAAACCGGGATGAACGCATACTCGGGATCATCGGCCTCACGCAGCGCCTGCCCCAACTGGTAGAGGACGGTGGTCTTGCCCAGGCGTCGTTCGCCGTAGATCATGATGCTGTTGTGATGCAGCGCGTTCAGGATCTTGCGCAAGAGATCATCGCGACCGAAGAACATCTCCACGGGGCGCACAGGCTCGCCGGAGATGTATGGGTTGAAGTGGCGCTCCAGCGCCTCACGCTGGCGAGCCGCCTCGGCGGCAGCGCGCGCACGCGCTTGTCGGCGCGCCTGCCAGCTCACGCCGGCGGCGGCTGTCAGTCCGCCGATTGCCAGCAGTCCCAACACCACTGCGGCAGAGAAAATGCCGGCTGAGACGCTGCTTCCGCCCGGCAGCTTCACCACCGGCGGCACCACGATGCTCAGTTCGGCCGGCTGCGAGTAGTTGAGCGAGCCGTCGCGTGCCCAGGCTCGCAGGCGATACGTGCCGGGTACCAGCCGGCGGTTGCTCAACGTCACGTGACCGTTCGAATGCGCCACCGGCGACGCATCGATCCCGTCCAGTTGCGTCAGAAATGCGAGTTGTTCGGGACGCGTCGCCAGATCGCCGCCGATCAGCCGGACATCCTGAATGCGGTCGTTTGTCAACGAGACAGCGCCATCGGCAGGCGGGATCAGATTGACGGACTCGATCTTCACCCAGGGCGGCGACTTTTCCGGCGCATAGCGCACGAGGCCGGCCGATGTGCCGACCCAGACAACCCCTTCGCGGCCGGGCGCGATCGCCAACACCTCGGGGCTGGGCAAGCCATCGCCGAGATACGACTGCCAGGTTATGCCGTCAAATCGGCTGAAGCCCTGGCGTGTGCCCACCCACAGGCTGTTGTCCAGATGCTTGAGCGAGAGGATCCGGGGCGTGGCCAGCGGCGCGTCGACCCGCTGCCACCCGGCCGCAGTCCGCTGCCACAGCCCGTCGTCGTAGGTCGCCACCCACAACGTGCCGTCCGGGCTCGTCACGATGCCGTTGACCACCACATTGCCGAAGCTGCCGCCTTCAGGTGTGCGCACGGGCTGCACCTGACCGCCCGCCGAACTGAACAGGCCATCGCGCTCCGTGCCATACCAGAGCGTCCCATCGCGGCCGCGATGGACGGCGTTGACGCGCTTCCCGGCCAGTTCGTCCACCGGCTGGAATACGCCTGTCGCGTCCAGCCGGCTGACCCCATTTTGGGTGCCGAAATGCAGCGCTCCTGATGCGTCCTGACCGATAGAGTAGACGGGCAGGCCCGCGATGCCCGACGCCGGGCCGTAGAAGAACCACTTGCCTGCTGGCGTCCGATAGCCCACACCTGTGTCTGTGCTGACCCAAATCTGGCCTCGACTATCCTGATACAGCGAGACGATCCGGTTATCGGGCAAGCCATTGGCCTTTGTGAAGCGCTGCCAACCCTGGCCATCCCACATCGACAGGCCGTTTTCATCGGTGCCGACCCAGATTCGCCCATCGCTATCGGTCAGGATCGCGGTGATGCGCTGTCCCACCACAGCCTCGTCATTGACGGGCTCCCACATCTTCCCCGCATACCGGTTGACGCCCGCCAGCGTGCCCACCCACAAGCCGCCGTCCCCATCCAGCGCCAGGGCGCGCACGTAGTCGTTGATCAGACCGCCCGGTTTCGCCTGCAACCAGTCGTCGACCGCCCCGGGCGTTCGGTTGACGACTGCGCTCACCAGACCCTGATCGGTGCCGGCCCACAGAGTGCCGTCGCGATCGGGGGCCAGGGCGAAGACTTGCGGTCCTCCATCACCTTCGCCAAAAGCAAACGGCTGCCAGCTACCCTTCTCATAGAAGAACAGCCCCTGCTCTGTGCCGGCCGAGACCCGCCCGCCTTTTTCGGCCCACAACGTGAAAACATTGCCTTTCAGCGGACTGGCGCCGCTGAGATTCTGCCACGCGCCGGCCGAGTCACGTCGCCAAACGCCCTGTTGCCCGGTGCCAACCAGCAGCGAACCATCGGCCCCACGTGCGAGAGACCAGATCTCGACCCCGTTGAGGCGGCTCTCAGGCGCGACACGCTCGCCATCCACGTACGCCAGGCCGCGCGCTGTGCCCACCCACGCGCCGCTGCCATCCGCCAGGAGCGCGCGAACGTCATTGTCGGGCAACCCCTGCGCGACGGTCCACCGCCGCGCGCACCCGCTGCCGTCGGCCGCGCATCGTCCCACACCGCCGCCGCGCGTGCCCAACCAGAGCGATCCATCCTTCGCCTGAGCGATCGCGCGCACCCGGCCCGGGGGCAAGCCGTCCCGCTCACCGACGGAGCGCCAACGGCCATCGTACCGGCTGGCGCCCGTCTCCATCCCAAACCACAGCGCACCGTCTTGCGCCGGAAGTATCGCAAAAACACTGCCTGAACCGAGGCCATCGTTCACCGTGAAGGTCTGCCACAGGTCGCCGGGACCGCCTTCAGAGTGCGTCATGCGGGGTGAAATCAACAAGGCGAACGCGAGGAGGATGGCAAAAACGGCAATGAAACGGCCATATCGAAACTTGCGTTCCACAAAAAAACCTATTATAATTGACACCGTCTCTCCCTTCATAGTCTCACGGTCCGCACAGCACCCCGGTTGCGAAACAGGGGCGGTGTAGCATGCATCCGAAACCAGCGAGGCTGGGCCAACTTGCCGCGGGCATTCATATTTGGGTTGGAACAAAGTAAAGAGGAGGCAGGCATGAACGCCACGTTAGGCATGGCACTTCTCGTCCTGTTGACCGCGGCCGCGGTTGTCTGGCCTGGGGCCAATTTGGCGCCACCAGCCAACCCTTTGAGCGAGATCGGCGATCATCTCTACGTCACCGTTTCGGGATCGGGAACAAGCTATGCGACGTGGCGGTTGGGCGACACTGCACGGGCGACTGCGCAATGCCCCAACCCCTATACCGTGCGATCTGGCGAGACCTTATACTCGATCGCGGCACGCTGCAAGGTCGGCGCTGCCAGCATCAAGCTGGTGAACCGGCTGAATTCGGATCGGGTCTGGGTCAACCAGAGGCTCGTCATTCCCGCACCGCCGGCCAACCCGCCGGGTTCGCGCCCGCCGTCGGTTTGGCCGACACCTCAACCATAGGCGGGCTCCTGCGCTGCATTTCGGTGGCAATGATAGCACACGCCGGGTAAAAACGCAATCCAGTTATTTGACGATCGCCGCCTCGACCAGCGCCGCGGCGACCTGTGGCGCAGTGGTCGGCAGGCCTGCGGCGACCTGAGCGACGCCCAAGCCGCTCGCCTGCTCGTGAGCTGAGCCGGGAGCTGAGCCCGCTGAACCAATGAACGCATGCCCCCAGCGGAAATGGTTGCGCAGATCGGTGGTAACGCCCAGGGAGCGCAAGGCGTCGATCGCATCAGGCCCCAGGCTCATCGACGCCTCATCGCGCACGGCCCCCGCCACAACGGTCTCTGGCGGCAGCCCCGCGATCCAGGCCGCCAGTCGCGCTGACGCAGTCGGATCGCCGTGCGTATCGAACGCGTCCGCGCCGAGCAAATGTCCGTCGATCGGGCTCCATGCCACGAGATTGTACCCGCGCCGATTGGGCGAAAGATCTGCTCCATCGGCAAAGATGTGCGCGAAGTCGCCGGTTTCCTGACCGGCGCTCCGCACCACAAGCGAGGATAGGCTCGGAAGGCCGGTTGGCCTGACGGTTTGTGCGGACCCTGTTGTCTGCGCCACAGGCGTGAGCGCCGCAAAACGCAGCCGCACATCGCTCAGGAGCGGCCGCGCCGAGTCGGATGGCAGGTCGAACGTCAGCAGGCTTCGTTCCGTTGAGAGCGGCCGCGTCGCAACAGCGTGGCCGTCCACGAGCAGCGTCACCGATTGACCAGGCGCCAGCGCCCACATGTCGAGCTGCAATTGCCGCGCTTGCGGCCCCAGCGGCAGCAGCAGGCGCGCTTCGTCTCGCTCGGCATAGACCGCCGCGCCGAGTCCGGGCGGGCTCCACCCTTCGGCTAAGACCATGCGCCCGGCATCCGTCCCGACGAGAAAACTCGTCGGCGGTGGGAGATCATCGGCGAGCCTGTACAGCGCAAGATCGCCGCTCTCGCCCACCAGCATCACCGGCAACAATTGGTGCAGTGCTTCCTCGGTCGCCGAAGATAGCTTATCTCGGTGGACCATGATGTAGCGGATAGCCCACGTGGCGGCCCAATCGCGCGCTCGCCGCGCATCCGCAGGGGTGATTGGATTGGCAGCCAGGGCTGCGCGCAACGCCACGTGCTGGGGCACGTCGGCGGCATTGGTGAGCGCGATCAGCCGGGCCAGCGTCGGGTCTTCGCTGAAGAACTGGAACTTGAACTCCGGGTTGCGGGAGGTGTTGCCGCCGAGCAGCCGTTTGCCGTGACTCGTCTGGTTCCAGAGCTGCTGCATGATGACCGTGTCTTGTTTGCCGGCCACGCGAGCGCCATTTCGCCAGCCGGGCGGCAGTTCCAGCACGGCGAAATCCCCCGCCTCGGCCGCGATCTGATCGTACAGGGCCGGCACGCGTAGATCGGAGAGAGGGAGGGGGACGGAAAGATGCTCGAAAAGCAGAAGGAAGACGAGTAGACAAGCAGACAAGAGGAGCATGATACGTGATACGTGATGCGTGATGCGTGGCGCGTGATGAGCGTCTTTGCGCCGAATAACAATCCGCAATCCGCAATCCGCAATCCGCAATCCCCCTAGCGCCACCAATGGCGCGAGGCTCAACAGCAGCATGACGGAGTATCGGCTGGGGTAGCGGTTGCCCTTGAAAAACGGGAGTCGCGCGATCAGGTCGAATGGCAGCGGCACGTGCAGATCGTAGCCGCCCACGCGCAGGCTGGGGCCCAGGGTCAGCAGGAAGAACACGAGCGTCGAGAACGTCCAAAACCAGGTCTCGGACCGGCGGCGACCGCTCCACAGTCCGACCGCGGCTAGGGCGAGCGCCACGTAGCCCACGTAGATTTGCTGGCCTTTGTTGACGGGAAACTGGCTGCCGTCGGGACGCGGCGCGGAATTGTTCGACACGCCGCGGATCAGGCCGCCGAGAACGGGGTGCAGTTGCGTCGGCAGCGCGTAGCCGGCCAGATCGGCCGAGAAGAGATCGGCGAAGCCGCCACCCGAAGTGAAGAAGTCTCCTTCCGCCCGCAGATCGGGCAGCATGTTTGCGAGGATCGGCGCGATGCCGATGGCGCAGAGGGCGGCGATGAGCGCGAAGCGAGCGATCAACGAGTGACGTTTGACGTTTGACGTTTGACGTTTGACTGAGTTTCTGCGCCTTTCGCGCCACATCCGAAATCCGAAATCCGAAATCCGAAATAGAGCCGCCAGCCCGACGAAGATCGCCAGGAACGATGCAAAGGTCAGCTCGGCATAGGCCTGGAGCACGATGAACAGGGCGGCAAGCGCCGCATCGCGCAACCTTCCTTGGGGTCGCATCGCCCGCACGATGTAGAGCGCCGCGAACGGCGCCCATTGCGAGCTGGCGATGTTGCCCTGGCCCAGCGCTGCGTAGAACAGCTTGGCCGACGCGAACGCGAACAGCGCGC
>Ga0315283_10004453_pt1 | contig 12205 bp, 8 predicted proteins | sample YL17G09_0_MG_FD_204541 | JGI IMG/M metagenome (GOLD analysis project Ga0315283, IMG submission 204541) | Sediment microbial communities from Yellowstone Lake, YNP, Wyoming, USA - YL17G09_0 | ecosystem: Environmental > Aquatic > Freshwater > Lake > Sediment | place: USA: Wyoming | collected...
GAACGCGCTCTACGCTGCAGCGACGGCGGCGGCGGCGGAGCCTCGAAGCGGAGGCGGCGGCGGCGGCGGCGGCGGCGGCGAGGAGGGCGGCGGCGACGAGCGCGAGGGTCTCCCTCCCTCGCGGCAGCGGGAGCCCCTCCGCTGCGTCTGCGTCCGCCTGCGCCGGGGCGTCGTCTCCGCGGACGCCTGCCTCGCCCTCGACGTCGACCTCGGCTCCGCGGAGGTTCCTCCCGCCGCCGTCGGAGGAGAGCCGTCGCCGCCCTCGTCCCCTGCCCCTCCCCCCCGCCGTCGTCGGGTCCCGGCGGCGACGGGCTGGGAGCCCAACGCCCGCGGCAGGCCAGGGCCGCGCTCCGTCGACCTCTCGTCGGCGCTCGACCCGGCCAGACTCGCAGCGGACGCGCTGGCCCTCAACCTCAGGCTGATGCGGTGGCGCGCTGCCCCGCGGCTCGACCTCGGCGCGATCTCCGCCGCGCGGTTCCTGCTGCTGGGCGCCGGGACGCTCGGCTGCGCCGTCGCCCGGACTCTCCTCGGGTGGGGGGTGACGGACATCACGTTTGTGGATTCGGGCGTCGTCTCGTACTCCAATCCTCCCAGGCAGAGCCTCTTCGAGCACGCGGACTGCTTCTCCGGAGGAGCAGGAGGAGGAGGAGGGGGAGGAGGAGGAGGAGGAGCGGGAGCGGAGGGAGCGGAGGGAGGCGGGAGGCCCAAGGCCGCGGCAGCCGCGGCGGCCCTCCGGAGGATCTTCCCCGGGAGCCGCGCGCGAGGGGTCAGGCTCTCCATTCCGATGCCCGGGCACCCTCTCTCCGGCGGGGTCGGCGGTGATGGCCCTTCGGAGGACGAAGACGACGTCTCGAGGGTCTCGGCGGCGGTCGCGGAGCTCGACGCCCTCGTCCAACGAAACGACGTCGTCATGCTGCTGACGGACACCCGCGAGGCGCGCTGGCTGCCCGCGCTGCTCTGCGCCGCGCACGCCAAGATATGCATCACCGCGGCGCTCGGGTTCGACAGCTACGTCGTGATGAGGCACGGGGGGCCTCCGCCGAGCGCGGAGGAAGAAGCAGAAGAAGAAAATGCGGGAGAAGAGGAGGAGACGGAAGAAGGAGAAGGGGCCGACGAAGAAGAGCGCCGGCGGCGGCGGCGGCGGCGGGACCGGCGCGCGAAGGAGAAAAGGAACAACCGCCTCGGCTGCTACTTCTGCTCGGACGTCGTCGCGCCAACCGACTCCACCCGCGACCGCGCCCTGGACCAGCAGTGCACGGTCTCGAGGCCCGGGTGCGCGCCCCTGGCGGGGGCGATCGCCGCCGAGCTCGCCGCGGCGGTGCTCGCCCACCCGCTCGGAGTCCGGGCCCCCCCGCCGAGGGAGCGGAGGGGCGGCTCCGACGGCGGCGGAGGCTCTCCTTCTTCGTCCGACGGGGAAGACCTCGACCTGCCCTTGGGCGAGGCGGCCCACATGGTCCGCGGGCGCCTCGGCGCCTGCTTCGCGCAGCGGGCGATGGTCGCCGAGGCCTTCGACGGCTGCACCGCCTGTTCGAGCAGAGCCGTCGCGGCGTACGTCTCGCGGGGAGCCGGCTTCGTCCTGGATGCCTTGCGGGACCCGCGGTCGCTGGAAGCCTTGACGGGGCTGGACGAGCTGCACGCGTCGGCGGCGGCGATGGCGGCGTCTTCGTCGTCCGAGGGGGAGGGGGAGGAAGGAGGAGGAAAGAAAGAGGACGAAGAGTGGACAGAACTTTGACTTTTTCGACCTCTTTTTCCCCCCGTTTTTTTTCGAATTCGGCAAGTGTAGAATGTATCCATAAAATTACATCAAGAGAGAGAGAGAGAGAGAGAAAAGAGAGGAGCGATCCCTTCCTCCTACGACCTTGAAGGAGGAGGCAGGCGGATCCTCGTCCCCAACCCCAGCGACCGCGGTCCCTCGCTCGCGAGGCCGAGGGCCCCCCCACCTCCTCCCCCGCCCCCGCCCCCGCCTCCCGACAACAGGTCCCGCCGCAGCCGCAGCTCCAGCGTCCTCGTCGCCAGCGCCGAGAAGGCACCGCGCGCGGCCACCGCCAGCAGCCTGACGTTCGGGTCCGCGTCGGAGGCCGCCGCGGCTGCGGCGTGCGCCGCCGCGGCGTCCAAGGCGCTCTGCAGCCTGCGGTCCCAGGGGGCGGCCGCCGACGACGGGGAGGAGGCCCCCCCCGCGCCCTCGCCTCCGAGCAGCGCCGTCGGCGGGAGGGCCCCCGCGGCGGACGCGGCCGAGGCCAGCGCGCAGCGCCGCACGTAGGGGCTCGGAGAGTGCCTCACATCGGGGCTCGACGCCAGCTCGAGCAGCGCGGCCGCCAGCGGCGCCGCGACGCCGACGCTCGATCCCGGGCTCGCGGTGGCGGTCGACGATGCGCTGCCGACGAACCCCGCGAGCGTGGTCATCAGCCTCCCCAGCAGCAGCGCGTCTCGCCCGAAGAGGTCGACGCCGTGGCGCTCGACGTCGCACTCGGCGAGGAGGGCGGTGGCCCAGGGCACGGCGTGCGGCAGGAAGAGGTTTCTGGTGCTAATTTGGTTTTGGCTTTTTGCTGCAGTCAGGGTCGAAGAAGCCGGGCCTCCTTTAACGGCGCTGCCCCAAACGCGGCTCTTCCCCGCTCCAGCAGCAGCAGCAGAAGAAGCAGAAGAGGAAGAGGAAGAAGAGGAGGAAGAAGGAAGCAGACCCGTCGGCGCGGCTCGCTCCTCGCCCGACGGCAGGGCGGGCGCCGCCGACCCCCCGATCCCGATCCCGCCGGCCGCGAGCAGCCGCGCTGCGCCCGTGAAGGTCTCCAGCGCCAGGAGCCGCTGGTGCGTGTCGAGGTGCGGGGAGTAGACCAGCCTAGCAAGCTCGGACCCGGCCGCCTCTGGCTCGAGCGCGACGAGGTCGACGAGGGCCGCGGCGCGGGCGGCGGTGGCCGGGAGGGAGGAGCGGGAGGAGGAGGCCCGGGGCCGCCGGCGCGCGACGGCGAGCGCCGCGCCGTGCTCCTCCTCCTCCTCTTCCTCGGCCTCTTCGAGCAGCTCCTCGTCGTCGTCGGCCCATTCGGGAAGCCGCGCCTGCAGCAGCGCCCCGGCCAGCTCCGCCGCCGACGCCCTCAGCTCCGCGGGACGCGAGTCCAGCAGCCTCCGAGCGGCGCGCACCGCGGCGACGGCCCCTCCAGGGTCGTCCCCCGCCCTGCGGAGCGCGGCGCCCACGTCGCGGATCTGCGCCGGTCTGCCGCGCCCGGCGTCGAGCCCCGCGGCGACGCCCGCCGCACGCTGCGCTGCGGTGGGGGCGCCCTCGGCGTGGCTCGATACGAGGTCGAGGGCCTCGGGGTCGCGGGGAGGCCTGCGCGGGGCCAGGTCGAAGCGGAAGGAGAACGGGGAGCGAGACTTCGGTTTTTTGTTTGTTGACGGTGCCGCCGACGACGACGACGGAGGAGGAGGAAGCGCCTTCGGCATCGTGCCCTCTTTCTTCTTCTGCTTCTCCGCCTCCGCCCTCCAGTCCGAGACGCTCCCGGGGGTCTCCCGCGAGAGCGTGCGCGGCGCCACAAACTCGTCGTCCGAGTCGGCGAGCGGGCTCTGGAGCTGCCGCTGGTTCTTTCGGTTTTGGCTTTCCGTCGCCGTCTGCCGCTGTTGCCCCGGCTGCCGCTCCTCCTCCGCCTCCTCCTCCGCCCCTTCCTCGCTGCCGAACAGCCTCCAGGAGCCTGGACCGCAGTCGGAGGACCAGCGCTCCTCGGGAAAGAGGCCGAGGTCGCCGCAGCCCTCGAACAGGGCAAAGGGGCCGCGCCCCTCCCCCGCTCCCCCTCCGGCGCCGGCGCCACCCCCGCCGCCTCCGCCGCCGAGGCCGAGGGCGGAGGCCAGCGCGCCCCCCACGCGCATCCCCTGGGCCCTGTGCGCCTCCAGCGGAGAGTCGAGGCGGGCCCCGACGCCGGAGAGGAGGGCGGGGACGAGCCCCGGGGAGAAGGCGTCGAAGAGGGCGGCGGCGTCGAGGCGGGGCCCCTCGCCCGCTCCCTGCCCCCCGCCCTCCCGCGGCTCCTCCCCCCCCGCTCCCCGCTCCTCCTTCTCCGGCGGCGGCACCAGCGCCCCGCGGAGGACCCTCAGACCCGCGACGAGCTGGGCCGAGGCGTACCCCGCGACGTGAGGGGGAGAGCCCAGCGCGGCCCCCGGGGCAGCCCAGGCCCCCGCCGCGTCGGCGAGCGCGCGCGGCAGCAGCGACGGCGGCGGCCCTGGCGGCCGCGGCGGCCTCCTTCCCCCTCCCCCTCCCCCTCCGGCTTCCCTCCCCGTCCCCGTCCCCGCCGCCGCCGCCAGCGATGCCAGCAGCGGCGCGACGACCGCGGCGGCGAGTGGCGGCAGCGGCGCCCCAGAGCGGCCCGTGAGGAACTTGTCGGAGAGCGCGAAGAGCGCCGCAGGCGTCGTCAGGGCCCGGGGGCCGGCGAGCTCGACGAGCGACGCCGCGGCGCGGCGCGCGCGCTCCAGGGAGGAGGAGGAGGAGGAGCGAAGGGAGGAGCGGGCCTCAGCGTTGGAGCCCTTGGCCCTCCTCGCGCAGCAGAGCAGCAGGCCGCGGAGCAGTGCCTCGGCCGCGGCGCCGTCCTCGACTCTGCAGAGGACTTCTCCGAGGGCGAAGCGGCGGGGAGGGGGGGAGCTGCTGCTGCTGTTCGGCTCCGCTGCTGCCGCCGCGGCCGCCGCCGCTCCCTGGAAGGCTCCGAACGCCGCGTAGGTGCCCATCCCTCGTCGGGAGAGGCGCGTGAGCAGCAGGGCCGCGGCGGCGGCGACAGACGAGGAGGAAGAAGAAGAAGGAGGAGAAGAAGAGGAAGAGGAAGAAGAGGAGGAAGGAGAAGGAGGAGGAGAAGCCGCTACTGCTTCTATCACCGCTTCGATCGCCTGCCTCGCGAACGAGCCCGCCGCGGCGTTCCCCTCGAGGAGGTCGACGCACCCTGCGGCGGCGGCGCGGTCCGGGCAGGAGGCGAGCGCGGCGGCGAGGCGCTCGGCCCTTTCTTCTCCGCCGCCTCCCCCCTCCGCCGCGGCCGCCGCCTCCTCGAGCAGGAGCTCCCGCACCCCTCCGCCCGCGACGAACCTCGAGGCCAGCAGCCTCGCCGCCGCCCGCGCGCCCGGGGCGGCCGCCAACGCGGAGGGAGGAGGGCCGCCGAAGGAGGGCCCGAACGGGAGGGACGCGCCGGCGGGCTCCCTCGGAGAGGCCGGCCGCACGCTGCCGAGGTGGTCGCAGCAGGCCTCCAGCGCCTGCGCCGCCGCCGCTCCCTCGAAGAAGGCGTCGAACAGCGCGCGGGTTTCTTCTTCGGTGAGGTCGCGGAGCCAGTCCGGGGCGACGAGCGAGAGGAGGGCGTCGGCGAGCGGCGCGAAGGAGAGGGAGAGGGCGAGGCGGCGAGACTTTGCTGCTGCTGCTGTTGCTGCTACTGCTGCTGCTGCCACCGTCTCCTCGTTTCCCTTTCCTTCTTCTTCCTTGGCCAGGCGTTCCTCGAGGGCTGAGATGCTCTTCTCCGCAGCGGCGCAGGCCTCCTCGGCGGCCTTGCTGCTGCGGCTGCCAGCCCTCGTCCTCTTCGGGGCAGCGGAGGCAGTGGGAGAGGCGTCAGGGGCGTCGTCGCCCCTTGCCGTGTCCGGCGTCGGCGACAGCGTCGACGGCGATTCAGAGCCAAGCAGAGCGCGAGCCAGCGCTCGCAGTACCCTTTTGACCTGCTCGGCCTCCTCCGACACGGAGAGGGCATCGCATGCCGCAGAAACGGCTGCGTCGACCAGGCCTCGAAGAAGAGAGGAAGAGCCGTCGGAGACGGCTGTCATTGCAAGCAAAGAGAAAACGGATAAATGAAACGATGAGCAGACTTTTTTTTTCTTCTCAACGGGACTAACAAAAATTTCTTTTCAACGGAAACTACGACGGTCAATCTCTCGCTCCATCTCCCTGTTTTCTCTCTCATCACGCGCAACAACAATAATCACCATGGCGAGAGAGAAGAAAGGAACGGAATTGAAGCATATTTAGGAGGCGCGCGGAGGGGGAAAAAAGAGAAAAAGGCAACCTTTTCACTTCTTCGCGGCGAGCCCCGCTGCCTTCTTAGCCTGCTCCTCCTCCTCGGTGTCGAGCCTGGCGTGAACCGCCTCCACATCGCAGCCCAGTGCTAGCATGCACGCGGCCTCATCCTGCGGGGGCAAATTCTTGCAGGCCTCGATGGCGTCGCTGGTGTTTTTTTATTTTTTTTTGAGAAGGTCAGGGTCGGGGAGAAAAAAAGAAGCGCTTGAATCCCATCGAAAGCATTCCCGCCTCGATACGCGCGCTCCTGTCGCGCCATCCACCCACTCACCGAGCATCTGCCAACAGGCACTCGCCGCGCGGTTCTGCAGGCTCGAAGTGCTCCTCTTCCGCCGCTGCGGGCTTGCTCAGCGCGACGAAGCGGGGTTTGATGGTGCCGTTGGCCCTCCTGTTCTTGCTGCTGGCCAGCGGCGCCACCGCGGCGCGCAGAGAATGAGAAGTGGGGATAATAGAGATCGAGTGCATGATACCCTGGTTTTTTGGAGAGAGGCGGTTGAAGAAGGCGGTAGCTTGAGGTGCGTGGAGAGAGAAAAGGTTGGAGCTCTTTTTTCAGTTCTGATCCCCTGTCGTCGACTCAGCGTTCATATTGCATTTCGACCTCGACACTCTTTCAAAAAGAAAAACTTTGGATGAATTAACACGGGCTCCTTGTCTCCGCGCGCCGCCAAACAGCGAAAAAAGGGCAAGAAGAAGAAGAAAAAGCGAAAGACGAAAGGGGGGGGGGGGGCTCTCTCTCAGTACCCCGCGCTCTTCTTCGGCCCCGCGACGGGCCTCCCTTTCCCCGACGCCGCCGCCTTTTGCGCCTCGGCCAGCTCCTCCTGGATCGTCCGCGGCGGCGGCAGGATCCGGTCGATCACGCCGTACGCCAGGGCCTCCTCGGCGCTGAAGTACTTGTTGCGGTTGAAGTCGCGCTGGACCTCGGCCATGGGCTTTCCGGTGGCGTTGCAGAGCACGGCGTTGACGTAGTTGCGGACGCGAAGGAGTTCTGCAAGAGGAGGTTTTTAGTTTTCGCGTTTTTTTTTCTCGTTCCGGGTGGTGAGTTTTTCGGGGGGCCTTTTTTTCCTTCTCTTTCGAGCAGTTTCTCGCGCTCTCTTTCTCTGGCTGCCCCTTCCTCTCCCCGATGAAAAAAACGCAGCAAAAAGCCAAGACAACGCAAAAAGAAAGAAAGTGAAACGAGCGAGACGCGGATACCCCTCCTCACCTCGCGCCTCGTTGTCGATGTCGGCGGCCTGGCCCCTCGCCATCCCAGAGGGGTGGTGCAGCATCACGCGCGTGTTCGGCAGCACCGCCCGCTTCCCTTTGGTCCCCGTCGCCAGCAGGAAGCCCGACATGCCCATGCAGGCCCCGAAGCCGATCGTGCCGACGTCCGACTTCAAATACCGCATCGTGTCGTGCAGCGCGAGCGACGGCACGACCTCGCCGCCGCTGCAGTTGATGTAGATGCGAATGTCCTTCTGGGACTCAGAGTCGAGGTAGAGCATGGTGGCGACGAGCTGGTTGGCGAGCTCGTCGTCGACGGGCTTCTGGAGGAAGATGATGCGGTCGCGGTACTAGGAAGAGGGGTTTTTTGGGCGGTTTTTTTTTTTTAGGATGAGCCTTTTCTTTCGGGTTTTTTTGTATCTCTCTCTCTCTCTCTCTCAACCTTTTTTTCTTCTCAACTCACCAGGCAGTTCCAGATGTCGATCCAGACCCAGGCGCCCCCCTTCGGCAGGCGGTAAGGGACGCGCGGCACCCCGACGGGCATCATGGTGACCGTCCTCCTCCGAGAGACGAATGACGTCGCCGGAGACGACGATGCGCCCGCACCCCGGCTGCTAGAGACCCTGCCCGCGGCCTGGGCTGACGCCGTGGCCATCCAGTCTCCGGCCATGGCCGCCGTTGAGGGGGCCGCGGAGGCGACGTGGGCTGTTTTTGTTGTTTCGGGCGGGAGTGTTTTGGGTTTTTGGAGGAGAAATGGAAGAGAGGTGAGGGTCGAGGTCGAGGTCAAAGGCGGAAAAAAAAAAAAACTGGCCGCCGCCGTTTCTCTTCCTCTCTCCTCGCTCTCCCGCGCCGCTCTCGCGTTCAGTTTTCCACATTTTGATCTTGCGCTCCGCTGAGACTCTAGAACTCGCCGTACCTGCTCGCGCGAGCCCAACAAAGGGCGCCATCGAGGCCGTGGGGGAGATCCTGCGAGGGGTGTATTTTTTGTGGATTTGGCAATTCGTTCGAGGTGAGAAAAAGAGGGCGTCGTTGACGTCGTCATCATCGTCGTCGTCGAACGATTCTCTACGCGCCCTCCATCCCTTTCAACTTCTTATCCGATCTCACCTGCGCGAAGACGACATCGTCGCCCTCCTTGACGACGAAGAGGAAGAGGCGTGGGACCCTCGCGAGAGGTTCATTTTTTCGCTTTAAAAGAGGGAAGAGAGATCGAAAGGGGGGAATCGACGGCGACACACAGCAAGGGGCTTTTGCCCGTTTCGTTCTTGTTGTTGTTCTTGTCTGTCTTGATACCCTGTCGCACTACGACGAGGGCAGCGGTGTCAAGTGTGCGAGCTCTCGAAAAAAAAATAAGCTGCAGCGCGAGAAAAGGGAAAGCGCAGGGCGGCCTTTCTCGTCTTCTCTGTTGCAAGGGGAAAAAAGTGACCGTATCAGCAGCTCTGCTCCACACCTCGAGAACAAAAAAAAAACTCTTCGAGCAACTCGACCACGATGCTCCAACTCTCTTCCTCTTCTTCGACACGCGTCGCCGCTTCTGCGGCGGCGGGTCTACCCCCGCGCGCCGTGCTCACGCGCGCCGCAGCCGGAGGCGCCGAGCTCTCTGGACCGCCCGTCCGGCCGGTGAGGCCCACGGCCCCGCCGAAGACGAGCTATCCCGCAGGCGGCGCCGGCGGAGGAACGTCGTCGACGTCTCCCGGCGGAAACAGCAACGGCAGCGGTCTGCAGAGGCCTCCGCCCTCGCAGCGCACGTACGACGCCAGGAGACAGCAGCAGCAGCAGAATGGCGGAGGTCCCGGCGGTGGCGGGCGCGGAGAGGGCCGAGGTGAGAGTAGCGAATGGAGGCGCGCAAATTCTTTTTGCTGTTTGTTTAGTCTCACTCGCTAAAAAGAGAGAAGAGCAGATTGCGTCGTTTACCCCTCTATCCATGGTGCCTCTGGTTTGTTCTTTGATGGCGTGGGTATCTTCTTGATGCGAACAAAGCTCTAGCCGCAGGCGATTTGGATCTGAAGGCTCGAAAGACCGAGAAGGAAGAGGGTCGATTCCTAAAAACAAAATCGGTTTTGGTGGCGGCTAGCGAGATTTTTCCTTCCACCTCCTCTTCTCTCTCACCTCCTTCTCCCTTCGCTCCCCCCCTCTCCCTCTCTCTCGATCTCTCCCTCTTTCTCTCTCTTCTCTTGCTCGAACAGGCCGCGGAGGCGGAGGCCGCGGAGGCGGTCCTGGAGGCATGGGCGGAGGCGGCGGCCGAGGCTACGGCGGCGGGGGCCAGCGGACGTATACCAATGCCGGCCCGCCGGGCGCCCCTGGGTCGGGCCCCCCCGGCTCCTTCGGGGGCGCCGCGGGCGCCCCCAGGAGCCCCAGCGGCGGCTTTGGCGAGCGCCGCGGGCCCGGAGGAGGCGGGCCGAGCAGCGGCCCCCCGGGGAGCCGCTTCGGGCCCAACGCCCCCCGCGGCGGCGGCGGCGGCGGCCGCGGCCGCGGCAGGGGCCGCGACTCCGACCGCGACTCCGACTCGCGCCGCGGCGGCCCCCGCCAGTCCGCTGCGGAGAAGGTCGAGGCCCGCCGCTCGGCCCGCGCCGCCCGCAAGACCGCCCGCGCGGCCCGCAGCGAGACCGCCGTCGCGGAGGACATCTTCGAGGTGCCCGTCGCCGGCATGCCGCTCTCGGAGCTCGCCGAGCGGATGGCGGTGCCTCCCGGGGCCGTCGTCAAGGCGCTGTTCATGCGCGGGCTGATGGTGCAGGTCAACCAGGTGCTCGACGCCGAGATGGTGGTCGGCGTCGCCGCCGAGTTCGGCTGCGAGGCCGTCGTCGAGGACGAGGCCGGCGTCGCCGAGGCGTCGCGCAAGTCTGGTGACTTTGGCGGCAGGCTGTCGGCCGAGGACGTCGGCGAGCTCGCGCTCCCGCGCCCACCCGTCGTGACGGTGATGGGCCACGTCGACCACGGCAAGACGAGCCTGCTCGACTACGTGCGCAAGGCGCGCGTGGCCGCGGGCGAGGCCGGGGGGATCACGCAGGGGATCGGGGCGTACACGTGCGACCTCGAGATGCGGGGCGACGGCGACGACGAGGGGGGGCCGCCCCCTCCCGCTTCCTCGGGCGCCGACGCGGACGGCGACGGCGGCGCCCCCGCCGTCGCCTCCACGACCCGCCGCATCACCTTCCTCGACACCCCCGGCCACGAGGCCTTCTCGGCCATGCGCGCCCGCGGCACGCGCGTGACCGACATCGCGATCATCGTCGTCGCGGCCGACGACGGCGTGCGGCCGCAGACGCTCGAGGCCATCGCGCACGCGCGCGCCGCCGGCGTCCCGATCATCGTCGCGCTCAACAAGATGGACAAGGAGGGGGCCTCCCCCGACCGCGTCAAGCAGGAGCTAGCGGACGCGGGCGTCGTCGCGGAGGAGTGGGGCGGCGACGTCCCCGTCTGCCCGATCTCGGCCAAGAAGGGCGACGGCGTCGACGCGCTGCTCGAGACCGTGTGCCTCGTCGCCGAGCTCGAGGAGCTCTCGGCCAACCCGGACCGGCCCGCCGTCGGCACCGTGCTCGAGGCGAGCCTCGACCGCAGGACGGGGCCGACGGCCAACGTGCTCGTCGCGGCGGGCACGCTGCGCCCGGGCGACGTCGTCGTCAGCGGGGGCGCCTACGGCCGCGTGCGCTCGCTGCTCGACGGGGCCGGCGCGGACGTCGAGGCCGCGGGCCCCTCGATCGCCGTCAAGCTCGTGGGCCTCAACGCCGTCCCCGCCGCGGGCGAGCCGTTCGAGGTCTGCGAGACGGAGCAGGAGGCGCGCAAGAAGGCCGAGGCCGCCGAGGCCGCCGCGCGGCTGGCGCGCCTGCAGGACGCGGCGGCGACGACGCGCGTCACGACGATGTCGCTGGCCTCCATGTCGCTCGACGACGACGACTTTGGGGGCGGGGTGCTGGCCGCCGAGGGGGCCTTCGCCTCCGGCGCCGGCGGCGGCTGGTCGTCGGCCTCGGGCGGCGCGGGGGGCAACGGCGTCGACGGCGACGTCGAGGCCCTCCAGCGCATCAACGTCGTCCTGAAGGCCGACGCCGCGGGGGCGGTCGAGGCCATCAAGGCCGCGGCGGCGAGCCTGCCGCAGGACCGCGTGACGCTGCGCTTCCTGCTCGCGGCCGCGGCCGACATCACGCTCTCGGACGTCGACCTCGCCTTCGCCTCGGACGCGCTGATCCTGGGGTTCAACATCGAGCCCTCGGACGCGGTCGCGGCCTCGGCCAAGCGGTCCGCGGTCACGATCAAGTCCTACAGGGTCATCTACGACGTGCTCGACGACCTGCGGGCCGCGATGGAGGGGCGGCTGGCGACGGTCGACGAGCGGCTGCCGCTCGGCGAGGCGGCGGTCCGCGCGGTCTTTGGCTCGGGCTCGCGGCGCGTCGCCGGGTGCGCGCTGACCGAGGGCGTGCTGCGCAAGGGGGCGCTGGCCGTCGTCAAGCGCGGCAAGGCCGGGAAGCAGGTCGTGGTGGCCGAGGGGAAGATCACGTCGCTGCGGCGGGTGAAGGAGGACGTCAAGGAGGTCTCTGGCCTCGGGACCGAGTGCGGCGTGGGCGTCGAAGGGTTTGCAGAGTGGGCCGAGGGCGACAGCATCGAGGCCTTTGAGCTCAAGGCCAAGCAGCGCACGCTCGAGGAGGCCAGCAAAGAGGTCGCGGACCTGGGCGCGACGCTGGCGACGGCGGCGAGCGTGGCTGCGGCGGCGGCGGCGGACGCCGGGGCGGAACCCGCCCGGGCCAAGAGGTGAGGACGAGAGGAGGAGGACGAGAGGAGGAGGAGGAGGAGGAGGAGGGTGGAAAGCTCCTCCGCGCCCTCTTTCTGACGAGTCCTAAAAAAACTTGACTAAATTGTTTTTGATTTCTTCTCTTCCGACAGCAGCAGCCCCAGTTCCCACTTTTGACTTGATTTTGATTCGTTTGCTTTTCTTTCCTTTTTTTTGTGCGTGGGAGGAGAGGGGGAGCGAGCGGGGAGAGAGCGGAGAGAGCGGGG
>Ga0315283_10004454_pt1 | contig 12203 bp, 10 predicted proteins | sample YL17G09_0_MG_FD_204541 | JGI IMG/M metagenome (GOLD analysis project Ga0315283, IMG submission 204541) | Sediment microbial communities from Yellowstone Lake, YNP, Wyoming, USA - YL17G09_0 | ecosystem: Environmental > Aquatic > Freshwater > Lake > Sediment | place: USA: Wyoming | collected...
CGGGGCGTCGTCCTGAACAAAAACCTGGGGATCCCGCCTCAGGTCCTGGACCATACCAAAATAAGCGAACAGGTGACCCGATCCTGGTATAACGGGACCACCCCCCTTCATCCCTGGGCCGGGGAAACCCAGCCCAATTATACCGGACCCACCCCGCCTTTTGAATATCTCAACCTGGACCAGAAATACTCCTGGCTCAAGACGCCGCGCTACAACGGGTTGCCCATGGAAGTGGGCCCCCTGGCCCGAATGGTGGTGGCCTACGCCGCCGGGCAGACCCAGGTCCGTCAGGAAGTGGACCGGGTCTTGGGCGTCCTGGGGCTGGGACCCCAGGCGTTATTTTCCACTCTCGGGCGGGTGGCCGCCCGCGGCATCGAAACCCTGCTGCTCGCCCGGCAGATGCCCCTGTGGTTGGACGAACTGCAAGCCAACCTGACCGCCGGCAACCTGATCATTCATGACGGCACCAAATGGGATCCGGCCACCTGGCCGGCGGAATGTCAGGGCTGGGGGGCAACCGAAGCCCCCCGCGGTGCGTTGGGGCATTGGATCCGCATCAAGAACAAACAGATAGAAAACTATCAGGCCGTGGTGGCCACCACCTGGAACGGCTCACCCCGGGATGGCCAGGGGCAGCGAGGTATCTTCGAGGAAGCCCTCCTCAATACCCCGGTAGCCGATCCGGTCCGGCCCCTCGAAATCCTGCGCACCATCCATTCCTTCGACCCCTGCATGGCCTGCGCGGTCCACGTTTTTGATCCGAAGGGAAAGGAACTCACGCAGGTCGCCGCGGGGCATTAGATTCTTACATTTTTTAATCTGAGGATTTATCCCCAACATTCGATGTTGGAAGTTCGATGTTCGACGTTCATCTTTTCAGGGGTGGTCAGGTAGCTCCCGTTGGTCGCAACCTGACCACCCCTGTCTTTCATAACCTCCTGATAGGATAGCCAATATAATGCAAATTCCTCTGATAGCCGGGGTAATATGGGTGAAGTAAACCCGGCCAAGGTATTGGTACTGGGTCTGGGGAACGTCCTGCTTCAGGATGAAGGCCTGGGTGTTAAGGCCCTGAAGCGCCTGTTGGACCAATACCATTTGCCCGACAACGTCCGGGTCATGGACGGGGGGACCCTGGGGATGCATTTATTCCCCTACCTGGACGGCTGCACTCATCTCCTGATACTGGATGCCGTGGAGACGGACAGCCCCCCGGGAACCTCCGCTCGAATAGCAGGGCTGGACCTTGAGCAGGCCCTCTCTCGAAAGCTTTCCATGCACCAGGCGGGAGTACCGGAACTGCTGGCGGTAGGCCGCCTAGTGGGAAATCTCCCTGCGCAGGTGGTGGTCTGCGGCCTTCAGCCGGAAACCGTGAATTGGGGCCTCGACCTCTCGCCCACCATTGCCGGACAGGTGGACCGCCTGGTAAGCCTGGCTATTGAAGAACTGCGCTGCTGGGGAATCCAGATGAAACTGAACTCCGAGGAATCTTAACCAAAACGAAATCTTCGGCGTAAATCCCTCCGGCAGCGTCGGTTTCCACATCAACGGGAATAGCCACTCCTTCAGTATACTTCTTGAATTCCCCCCTTCCGGGTCTTTTGTGGTATACTATTCTTATTCTTAATCAGAAAAAATCAAAGAATTTCTGCTGCCAAGCCAACCATGAAAAAATGGCAACGAAGATCCCTTTGGGGTCTGCTGATTATCATGATTCTCGTCGTCGGTGGGTTGGGGTGGTTTGTTTATCAGGCCGTCCCCATCGGCACCGGGTATGCGGCTAAATATTTGTGCTCCAGCGTTTTTATATCCCAGCAGGACCCTGGAGTGGTATTTAAAGACGACATCAGAGCGGTGGATAGGACGCTGACCCAAATTATTGACGTAGAGGTGGACTACACCCAAAAGGCCGTAACGGCCAAGGCGTTGGGCCTATGGAAATCCAAAGCGATCTATCGCCAAGGCTGCGGTTGCACCCTGGTGGTCGGCGCCACCGAGGAAGAACTTCGAAGCCAGCCCCTGCCCGCCTTTACTCCCCGGCGTCTCCCGGAAAATCAACCCTGGCCCAGCGGGGAAACCGACCCGGTGAAGACCCCGCCGGCGGGATGGAATGATGAAAAGCTGCGGCAGGCCATCGACCGGCATTTCGCCGAGCCGGGTCCCGACCAGAAAAAGCAAACCCGGGCGGTGGTAGTGGTTTACGACGGGCGCCTGGTGGCGGAACGCTACGCCCCGGGTTTTCATAAAGACCTGCCGCTCCTCGGCTGGTCCATGGCCAAGAGCGTGACCAGCACGGTCCTGGGGGTCATGGTACAGAAAGGGATGATAGACATCCGGCGGCCGGCCCCGGTCCCCGAATGGCAGAATCCCGGCGATCCCCGTCGGGCGATCACCATCGACCAATTACTGCGCATGTCCAGCGGCCTTAAATTCGAAGAGGTCTATAAGCCGCTGCACGGGGTGACCACCATGCTCTACAGCTCCCGTGACTTCGGGGCCTTTGCCGCCGGCCAACCACTGGAAATTCAGCCGGATCAAGAATGGCACTATTCCAGCGGTACGGCCAATCTGTTGGCTAGAATTATTCGCCAAACCCTGGAAGCCGCCGGCCAGAACTCAGTATCCTTTATCCGACGGGAACTTTTCGATCGGCTGGGCATGACCAGCGCCGTCTTTGAGCTGGACCCCTCCGGGACCTTCGTCGGTTCTTCCTACCTGATGGCCACCCCCAGGGATTGGGCGCGCTTCGGACTGTTGTATTTACAGGACGGGATCTGGCAGGGGCAGCGGGTCCTGCCCGAAGGCTGGGTCAACTATTCGTCTACCCCAACACCGCCGGCCCCGCGGGGTCAATACGGCGCCCACTTCTGGCTGAACGCCGGTTCCGCCTCCAACCGCGCCGACCGGGTCTGGCCCCGTCTGCCCTCCGATGCTTTTTTCGCCGATGGCTACCAGGGCCAGCGGGTGGTGATCATTCCTTCCAGGAAACTGGTAGTGGTCCGGTTCGGTCTGACCCCAACTCCCGCCGACATGGAATTTGAGACCTTTCTGGTCGACGTCCTGGGGGCGTTACCGAAATAAAAATAATATGAGCCAACCTATCTCCCTTCAAAATCACAAATTAAAAAAGGCCGCTCTGCGAGGCTTTCGGGAGTGGAAGCGACTGCTCCCCTCCCTGTCTTATCTGTCTGAAACCACCCGTCTGATGGACCTCCCCGATGAATTGATTCTTTTCTTCTGTGAAGATACCCCCAAAAGCCGGGTCCTGATCTACGACCTGCTCATGGGAATTTACGGGTTGGGCAGCGGCTATGAATTCGAGTCCTTGCCCCCGGATACGGTGAGCGCCCTGTTGGATCCCTTTTTCCTGATTACCGACCAGATTCGCTTTGATTGCCTGCGCCGTCTAAACTGGGCCCGGTCTTCCCCGGCGGCCGAAAGACCGATCGTCGAATTAGTCCTGGACATCCGGGACAAAATACCGCCTGAATTTCTGGAAATCCCCCAGGTCACCACGCAGCACCCGGCCTATCCTCTACTGAAGCCCAACAGCCTGATGGAACAGGCGGTGCTGATCCGCAGGCTCCTGCCGGAGGCCGTCAGCCAATTCAGAGAAAAAATCAGAGCTGAAGCCCCGAGGGGTTGATCAAGGCAGGACGGTGATGGTTCCCGGCGGGCCGGCGGTCACTTCCCCGATCAGCGCCGCCTCGCTGATCCCCCGGGCCTTTAATTTTTCCAGCATCTCCGCCCCCCGGCTTTCCGTCACGGAAATCAGCAATCCCCCCGAGGTCTGGGCGTCGGCCAGAATATCCAGTAGATGGGAAGGGATGGCTGGATCCACCGTCAGCGATTGCTGGCAATAGTTGCGATTGGCATACGTCCCGGCCGGCACCAGGCCCATCTGCGCATATTCCCGGGCGAAGGACAGGATGGGCACCCGGGAGGCCCTTAACACTATCCCGCAATGACTGCTGTTGGCCATTTCCAGCGCGTGACCCAGCAGGCCGAACCCGGTGATGTCGGTGCAGGCCTGCGCCCCCACTTCCTCCATCACCTCGGCCCCGACCCGGTTCAATTCCACCATGACGGCGATCATCGCCTCTTCCGCTTCTGGTGAGGAGAATTTCCCTTTAAGAGCCGTGGAAATAATCCCGGTCCCGAGGGGCTTGGTCAAAATGAGATGATTCCCGGGCCGGGCGCCGGCATTGGTCACCACCCGGTCCGGGTGAACTATCCCCGTGACGGAAAGCCCGTATTTCAGCTCCGCGTCATCAATACTGTGCCCCCCTACCAGCAAAGCGCCCGCCTCATGGATTTTTTCCAAACCGCCCCGTAGGATCTCCTTGAGAATCCCTTTATCCAGGGTCTTTTTCGGGAAACAGACGATGTTCATGGCGGTCAGCGGCCTCCCCCCCATAGCATAGACGTCGCTCAGGGCATTGACGGCGGCAATCTGCCCGAACCGGTAAGGATCGTTGACGATGGGGGTAAAAAAATCCAGGGTCTGGATTAACGCCAGGTCGTCCCGGATTTTGTACACCCCGGCATCGTCGGAAGTTTCCCTCCCTACCAGGAGGTCGGGATCGGTCTCCAAGGGCAGATCGGCTAAAATTTCCTGCAGGTCACCCGGACCCAGCTTGGAGGCTCAGCCGGCCGCCCGGGTGGCGTCGACCAACCGGATGGCTTTCGGATTATTCATTATTAATAACCTCGCAAAAAGTCAAAAAACGACTTTCTGCTCGGCGGGAAGGGCCTGCCCTCCCCCGCCATTTGAAGTGAATTCCCTTAGCAAAAATTCTTTGAACTCCTCCGCCAGAGGGGAAAGGGTCCTTTGTTTCTGGTGAATCAGAAAAAAATTCCGTAACAAGGGAAATTTCTTAATCTTAATTTCTTTTACCAACCCGGCGGCCAGATCCTCCGCCACCGACCGGCGGGAGAGGATGGATACCCCCAGGCCGGCCTTAACCGCTTGCCGGACGGCCTCGCTGCTTCCCAGTTCGGCCACGGCCGACAATTCGTCCGGATTCAAGTTAATCTTCGCTAAGGCCTTTTCGATTGACCGGCGGGTCCCGGAACCCGGCTCACGCAGAATAAAGGGCAGCTTTAAAAGCTCCCGGGGATCGAGGGTCTTCTTCCCTACCGAAGGGAAGTCCGCCGGTTGAATGCAAACCAGCTCGTCTTGGGTCAAGAGCTGACAGGAAATCAGCCGATGTTCCACCCGGGCGCCGACCGCCCCTATTTCAATCGCCCCCGTTAATACCTTTTCCACGATATTTTGAGTGTCATCGATCAGGACTTGAACCCGTACCTGGGGATACTTTTGTTTGAACTTTCCCAGGATGCCGGGCAGCAGATACTGGCCGGGGATGTTGCTCCCGCCGATCAGCAGTTCCCCCTGACCCTTGTCCAGGAATTGCTGCATGGCCCGGAGGGTCTCCTGGCGCAAAGCGGCTAATTGTTTGGAATAGCTGTAAAGCAACTCTCCGGCCTTGGTGGGGATCACCTCCCGGCCCTGGCGGTCAAAGAGGGTGAGTTTCAGGTCCTCTTCCAGCAGGCGGATGTGCTCACTGATGGTGGGCTGGGCCAGGAGCAGGGCCAGGCCCGCCCGCGAAAAACTTCTCCGTTCAAAAACCTGCTGAAAAACTTCCAAGCGTCGAAAATCCATCAAAATTTTCTTTTTCTCAAAATAGTAAAGATCAATCCCAGACCCAAAAGCCCGGAAACCAGGTAACCGATCACCCCCAGAACCGGAAACCCGAACAGCAGGGGTTTGACCCCGGTGGTGATGATCATGGAAGATCCCACAATTAAAGCGGCGATAATAATTCCGAAGGTGACCCGGTTGCTGATTCTTTCCAGGGTATTATTAAGGGTGGATAGTCCGGTGTGTTTAAAGGTGAGGGTCAGGTCCCCCTTATCCACCTTCCAGAAGAAGGCTTTCAGCCGGGCGGGGAGGTCTTGGAGCAGGTCATAGAGGTCCCAGGCCTGCGACTGCAGAGATTCTGAAATATGCTTTAATGACCAGCGTTCCTTGACCAGTTCAGCCAGCAAGGGCCGGGCTTCTTCCACGGTATTGAAATCCGGAAACAGTTGTTTGCCCATCCCTTCCAAAGACAGCAGTGCCCGTCCCAGAAGGGCGAAATCAGACCGGAGCCGCAAGCGATGGTCCTTGAGCAACCCCATCAAGGCATAAATCAATTCGCCGACCTGGACCTCCTTCAAGGAGATCCCGTAATAGGAATCCATCAAATCCAGGATATCCCTTTCCAGCCGTTGATGATTTAAATCAGAAGGTACGTCGGCGGCCAGATGAGGGATCAGCCGCAGAATGGTTTCAGTGTCTTTTTCAACCAGAGCCAGGATCAGGTCGACCAGGGTTCCTCGCAGCTCCTTGCTGATCCGACCGGTCATGCCCCAATCCAGAAAACACAAACGACCGTCTTCCATGACCAACAGGTTGCCCTGATGGGGATCGGCGTGGAAAAACCCTTGACGCAGCATCTGATCCAGCATGATCTTGGCCCCGTTTCGAGCCAAGGTTTCCCGCCGGGCCATATCCGGAGGCAATTGATCCAGGCGAACCCCCTTCACCAGTTCCATGGTCAGCACATAGGGGGTGGTACCCTCCTCATAGACTTCGGGAAGGTACATCAGGTCCGGATAGGTCAGGTTCTTTCGAAAGATTTTCATATTCCTGGCTTCCAGGGTAAAATCCAATTCTCGAACCAGGCTGAAACGCATTTCCTCTACCAGACCCGGGAAGTCGTACAACTGATAATTTTTCAGCTCATTGAGCCGCTCGGCAATGAAGGCCAAAATATCGAGATCGGAATAAATCATCCGGCGAATACCCGGACGCTGCACCTTTACGGCCACCAGGCGGCCATCCCGGGCCAACCGGGCCCGGTGCACCTGGGCCAGAGAAGCCGATCCCAGCGGTTCCCAATCAAAATCGGCAAACACTTCCTCGATCGGTTGCTTTAGGGTCCGGGTCAGCAGGTTTTGGACTTCCGGGGTGGGAGAAGGCGGAACTTGATCCTGGAGTTTCTTCAGTTCCAATAACAGGGGACCCGGGATCAGGTCCGGCCGCATACTGAGGACCTGGCCGAACTTGATAAAGGTGGGGCCCAATTCCTGGAAAACCAGCCGGATCCGCTCATTGGTCGTCAGCGGGGTTTTAATCCGGTTGATCCGCCTCAAAATAAAGGAACCGGGAAGTTCCAGGCGGTGGACAATATCGTCGAACCCGTATTTAAACAGGACCCAGGCGATTTTCTTAAAGCGGTTAATGTTGCGGATGGATTTGATTTCCATGTTTTTTTGTGCTAAATAAAATCCCCATGATTAGCGGGCTGCCCCCTTACCGGCTCATTGAGACCCCCCAGGACCTGGAATACCTGGGGGTCCGATTGAATCAGGAAACCTCCGTCGCCCTGGATTTGGAGGGCGATTCCCTGTATCATTACCGGGAAAAAATCTGCCTCATCCAAATTGCCGCCGGTTCCGAATGTTTCCTTATCGATCCTTTAATTATTTCGGACCTTTCCCCTTTGGCGCCATTCCTGAATAATCCGGAAATCCGGAAGATTCTTCACGGGGCGGATTATGATATTCGATCCCTTTACCGGGATTATCAATTTCAAATTCAAAATCTCGTCGATACGGAAAGCGCCGCCCGATTTCTGGGGCTCAAGGAAACCGGACTGGGGGCCCTCCTGGGCTCCCGGTTTCAAATCCACCTGGATAAACGCTTTCAAAAAACGGATTGGTCCAAGCGGCCGCTGACCGATCCCATGTTGGCCTATGCCGCGGCTGACGTGGCCTATTTAATCCCCCTGGCCCAATCCTTACTGACGGATTTGGAAGCCCTGGGAAGACTCCCTTGGGTCCTGGAAGAAGGGGACCGCCTTGGTCGGGTCCGGTTCAATCCCCCCTATCAGGGGCCGTTGTTCCTGCAGTTTAAAGGCGGGCGGCAACTGGATTCCCGTTCTTTGGGACTGCTGGAAAATCTGCTTCAATTTCGCAAGGCCCAGGCTGAAAAACGGGATCGGCCGTTGTTTAAAATATTGGGGGCTGATGTCCTTAAAGCGTTGGCCTTGGAAAAACCCCTAACCCTCGATCAGTTAAAGGGCATTAAGGGCTTAAGCGCCAAACTGATCGAACGCCTGGGCGAGGGGCTGATTGAATGCCTGAAACAGGGACTGGCTATTCCCGAAACCGATCTGCCCCGCTTCCCCCCATCGATCCGGCCCCAGGTTTACCCCATGGTGGCCGCCAGGGTCAAGGCCCTCAAAGGGTGGCGGGAGAAAAAAGCCCGGGAGTTGAACCTGGACCCCGGGGTACTAATCAGTAGTGCCCTGATCGATCAGATCGGGGAAAAAAATCCGACCGGACCGGCAGACCTGGATTTAATCCCGGAATTAAGGCAGTGGCAACATCAGGCCTTTGGCCCGGAAATCCTTAAAGCCCTCTCTTAAAGACCAACCAAATTGAATGAACATTGAACGTTCGATGTTGGAAGTTCGATGTTCGATGTTCAACTTTTCAGTCTCGTGGCCTCACTCGACCCCTTGAATCCTGGATCCCAAGAACCCTGTTTTTTGTTATTTGCGTATTAAGAAGCTATACCCGGCCTGAAAACCCTTACTATTCTGCTCCCGAAATTTGGCCGGAGATAATCGTTCAATAGCCTCCAGGTACTTTGAATGTTCCAACCCGATCTTCGATTGCTTGGCCGCGTAACCCAGAAAGATCATATTCCCGGAACGGGGTTGACCCATCTTTCGGGCCAAGCCTTCAGCGTCAATCATTCCTTTTCCTTGGTCCCGCGAATTGATCACCCGGATTCCCTGATCTTTCAGGTAATAGCCATAGGCCTGGGCCTCCTCGGGGGTCAGGCCCAGAAGCACATCGGCCCGGCCCTGTTCGATGGCCGGGCTCAGGTATTTACCTATTTTCACCTGGGAAATGACCGACCCGCCCCGCATGGCCATGCCGTGGGTTTCGGAGGAGATGACCGGTTGCCCGGATAGAAAAGCCGCCTCCACGATCACCCGGGTGACGAAGAGGACCCCCTGCCCGCCAGTTCCAACGATCACAATCTGCTTCTTCATGAGGCCTCCCGGCGAATGTGTTTTTTAGGACAGACGGTTAGGCAGGTCCCGCAGTCCGTGCAGAATTCCTCCAGGATTCGAGCCGGCTGTTTTTTGACTTCCTGGACGATCGCCGGACAATCAAATTGAGTGACGCAGAAACCGCAGCCGTCGCATTCCTCTTTCTCGATTACTACGCGCGCCGCCGGCCTTTCCGGCAGAAGTTGCCGGCCGTAGACCATACAGGGATGCCGGGCAATAATCACGGCTACGCCGTTTTTTTCATCCTGAATATAGGCGCCGGCTTTTTTCAGGACGGTAGTCATTTTCTGGACATCATAGGGGTCCACCACCTCGAGAAATTCCACCCCGCAGGCCCGCACCATCCTTTCCAGTTCGATAGGCTCTGCCGGACTTCCGTCGGACAGGGTCGCCAGGTTGGGGGCCGGCTGCCCGCCGGTCATGGCTACAGTGGAATTATCCAGGATGACCAATATGAATTTGGCCTTTTGGTGCACCGCGTTGACCAGGGCCGGGATGCCGGCATGAAAAAAGGTGGAATCGCCGATGGTGGCCACAATAGGCGGGACCTCCCGGCCCGAGGCGTTAAACCCCTGGTAGAGGCCGGTGGCGGTGGTGATGCTGGCCCCCATGCACAAACAGGTATCCACTACCCCCATATTGATCCCCAGGGTGTAGCAGCCGATGTCCCCGGGAAAGATCCCTTTGGGAAAGGTCTTCTTGATGGCCCAGAAGGCCGAGCGATGGGCGCACCCCGCACAAAGGGTTGGGCGCCGCCCTTTGGGTTCAGGCACCGTTTCGGCCATTTTCTCCCAGCCTAAAAGCTCAGCCAGGACCCGGTGGAGCACATCCACGGTGAGCTCCCCTTCAGCCGGGATCAATCCATCCCGCCTTCCCCGCAGCCGCAGGCCGTCAGCCAATTGCATTTCGATCAAGGGATAGGTTTCTTCCAGTACCAGTACCGACTTAAAGGGTTTAAGAAATTTTTTCATTTCCTGGACAGGAAGCGGGAAGGGTTGATCCACCTTAAACAACGGGATCTGGCCCAACATTTTTTTGTCCAGCAGGAAGTCATGAACCAAGGCGTAAGGAACCCCCGAGGCCAGGATGGCCAGGGGTTTCTTTTCAGCAGGTTCCTTCCAGTTCTTAAGAACCGGATTTTCCCGGGCCATGGCCTCCAGTTTTCGGTTCAACTCCTGGTGCAATTTAAAGCGAAAACCTGGGGTGGCCGCCCAGCGGGCAGGGTTTTTTTCAAAGGAAGCCTCCGGATTCGGCTCCGGAAGGGGATAAAGGGGGATGGGCTGCCGGGAGTGACAGACCCGGGTGGTGGGCCGTAACAATACCGGAATGGCGTATTTCTCCGAAAGCGCCAGGGCCCTGGGAATCATCTCTTTGGCCTCCTGGGGAGAACTGGGATCAAAAACCGGAATCTTGGCAAAGAAAGCCTGGAACCGGCTGTCCTGTTCGGTCTGGGAGCTTTTCGGGCCCGGGTCATCCGCCGAGATGATCAGAAACCCGCCCTTGACCCCGATATAGGCGGCGCTCATCAGGGGATCCGAGGCCACGTTCAATCCCACCTGCTTCATGGAAACGGCCGCCCGGCGACCCAGATAACTCTGGGCCAGGGCCTGTTCAAAAGCCACTTTTTCATTGATCGCCCATTCGGCGAACAGGGGCACCTTTTCCTGTTTCTTGAAACGGATCACCGCTTCCAGAATCTCCGAAGCCGGGGTCCCGGGATAGGAAGTGGCACACTGGACGCCCGATTCCAGCAATCCCCGGGCCATGGCCTCGTTGCCCATCATGACTATTTCACCAATTTTTTTCCTTTTAGCTCCCATAGAAACATTCCCTTTCTAATATGACGCTTAGCCCTTAAAGAAAGTACTTTTCCGGCACAAAGTCCTCCGGCCGCACGGCCTCCAGAGTAATGGCCACTGCCGGGCAAACCACCCGGCACAGGCCGCAGCCGATACATTTCTCCCCTGCTACCTGGGGCTGGCCCTCTTCATCAGCCTGAAGGGCGCCGAAGTAACACCGCTCCAGGCAGGCTCCGCAGGCGGTGCATTGGTCCGGGTCCACTCGGGCCTGAAAACGGCTGGGGTCGATCACCCGGATGCCGCCTTTGATCAGGATGGGCATGGTCTGGCAGCAGCAGGGACAGCAGTTACAGATAAAGTGATCCACCTGGTGTTTGTTCATGGTTACATGGATCAGCCCTTTTTCCTCGGCCTCCCTTAAAATCTTGAGGGCCTCTTCCTTGCTGACTTCCCGGCCGGTTCCCCGGTCGATGCTATATTGGGCGGCTCGGTTGACCTGCAGACAGGCTTCCAAGGGGCGATCGCATTTGTGGGCCGTCAACCGGCAGGTACACTTGGTGACCGCCAGGGTCTTGGCCTTCTCGATGATCTCCTGGACGTTTTCATAGGCCAACACCTGGGTATCGGCCTGGACCGCCACTCCCACGGGGATCACCCGGGTGAAGGGCCGAGGCAGCAGGGCACTGAAATTTCTAGCCATCTCCGGCCATTCGTTCTCCATGATGTCCTGCCACAGGTCCAGAAAGGCCTGGGGGGCATCCGGCCAGAGGATCGTGGCGTCGTGCAGTTGAACGAAATCGCGGCCCATGCGCCAGGTGGGAGGATCGGTTTTGGGGCTGGGAAAGGCCAGGCCCTTGAAATAGAGGACCCGGATCATCTCCTCCGTCCCATCCAGCGGCAGACCCCTCTTCCGGGCCAGATCGGCCGGCTGGCCGGGCATGGCCAGCAGCAGACGGGCCTCCTCCTGATGGATGATCATCCCCATCAGCCTTTGAAATCGCTCACTGGCCGGTACAAACATCTTTTCCAAGATCTGAACAAACTCAGGAATCTGGTTTTCCATCACTCCTCCAAACGGTTATGGATCCTGGCTTTCGCCAGGATGACGTCCTACGGAACTCTTTGCGGGTCCACCAAAGCATTCTCTCAAAGATTAGAAAGATCAAAATGGGAAAGCGGTTCTTTAAGGGCGCTGATATCCATTTGCCCGTCAATGGCCTTCAGCAGCTTCACCCGGCCATCCAGCTTTCCAAACAAAAGAACCCCGGCC
>Ga0315283_10004455_pt1 | contig 12202 bp, 10 predicted proteins | sample YL17G09_0_MG_FD_204541 | JGI IMG/M metagenome (GOLD analysis project Ga0315283, IMG submission 204541) | Sediment microbial communities from Yellowstone Lake, YNP, Wyoming, USA - YL17G09_0 | ecosystem: Environmental > Aquatic > Freshwater > Lake > Sediment | place: USA: Wyoming | collected...
CAACGACGGGCGTGACAAGCATCTCCGGAGCCCGGACTTCTTCGCCGCCGATTCGTTCCCGACGCTGACCTTCAAGAGCACGAAGGTCGACTCAGCCGGCAAGGACAGGGTCAAGGTCACGGGCGACCTCACGATGCACGGCGTCACGAAGAGCGTGGTGCTGGACGTCGAGTTCCTCGGCATGGGAGAAGTCGGAGTGGGCGGGAAGAGCTGGGGCACCAAGGCCGGGTTCGACGCGACCACCTCCGTCAACCGCCACGATTTCGGCATCAACTGGAACAAGACGCTCGACGCCGGCGGCGTGATGATCGGTGAAAACGTGGCGATCAGCCTGCACATCGAGGCGAACCAGAAGCCGCTGGCCCAGAAGTAGATCGTTCTTCCGCCGAACGCGGCTCCACAAGCCCCCGGTTCCCCCGGCCGGGGGCTTCGTGTTGCTGCGGACGCCTCCTCTCGGCGGCGCATGCGCGCCAGTCAGGCGTCGCGCCGACGCCGGCCGACGATCCATGCTTCGCTCGAGGTCGGCGCGTCAATTGCATGGGGCGAGACTTCGAGTTTCTCCCTTGCGCGAGCGCGTCGCTTCGTCCAACATGGCGCTCCGGATGACTCCCCCCACCGCAACGCTGACGGACCAGCTCCGCTTCACCACGATCGCCCACCGGGATCACGTCTTCCTCAGCCCGCTGAGCGGTCCCAAGGTGGACCAGGTGCTCTCCATGCTCGAGTTGGCCCACGGCGCTCCCGTGCTCGACGTGGGCTGCGGCAAGGGTGAGATGCTGGTGCGGCTCGCAGGCCGCTGGGGCGCACGCGGCGTGGGCGTGGACGTGAACCCGGTGTTCCTCGCCGACGCGCGCCAGCGGGCCGAGTCGCGCGCGCCGCAGGCCGGCCTCGCCTTCCACGAGCAGCCCGCCTGCGACTTCACCGCGGAGCCGTGCTCCTTCGACGCCGTGCTGTGCGTGGGCTCGACCGAGGCCTACGGTGGCTACCGCGACTCGCTGCACGCGCTGGCAGGCCTGGTCCGATCACACGGGCGCATCCTGGTCGGGGAGCGTTTCTGGCGGCGCCACCCGCACCCCGACTACCTCGCGGCCCTGGACCTCGGCCTGGACGATCTGCTCGACCACCCGCGTAACGTGCGGGCGGGCGAGGAGGCCGGCCTGGTCCCGATCTGCACCGCCGTCAGCACCGAGGACGAGTGGGAACGCTACGAGGGGCTCTACACCCGCGCGGTCGAGGAGCACGCGGCCGGGCACCCGGAAGACCCGGAGGCGGAGAGCCTGTGGAAGCGCATCCGCCGCCACAGCGAGGCCTGGGAGCACTGGGGCCGCGACACGCTCGGCTTCGGGCTCTACGTCTTCCAGAAGAAGTAGCCCCACCGCAACCCGATCGACGGCGTCCTCGGAGAAAGGTCCGCGCCCGACTGCTCAGACCTTCTGTCCAGCGTCCTCCGCCACACAAAAGTCGAAAGACCGCCGTGCATCCGCCGCAACCTGACCGCGGGCGGCCCCGTAGGCTGGGGGGGCACACCGGTGTCCCACGCGGAGGGTCCTCATGCGGCTCGTGATCGATCGGGTGTCCAAGGTCTACCGCAGCGGCGCACAGGCGCTCGCCGGTTTCAGTCTCGACCTCGGCCCCGGTGTGCTCGGCCTGCTCGGACCCAACGGCGCCGGCAAGTCCACGCTCATGCGCATCATCGCCACGCTGACCAGGCCGACGGAGGGCCACGTCACCTGGGAAGGGCGCGACGTGACGAGCCAGCCGGATGCGGTGCGAGAAGTGCTGGGTTACCTGCCGCAGGACTTCGGCGTGTACCCCAACCTGAGCGCCATCGAGTTCCTCGAGTACCTTGCGGCGGCCAAGGGGCTGGAGCCCCGCGCGGCCCGCCGGCGCATCGAGGAACTGCTCGAGCTGGTGAACCTGGGGGACGCGCGCAGACGGCCGCTGGGCGGCTTCTCGGGCGGCATGCGCCAGCGCGTGGGCGTCGCCCAGGCGCTGCTCAACGACCCCCGCTTGCTGATCGTGGACGAGCCCACCGGCGGGCTCGACCCCGAGGAGCGCGTGCGCTTCCGCAACCTGCTCTCGGAGCTGCCGGGCGAGCGCATCGTCATCCTCTCGACCCACATCGTCTCCGACGTCGAGGCGGTGGCGACCGACATCGCCATCATCGCGCGCGGACGGCTGGTCGCGCACCAGGCGCCGGAGGCCCTGTTGCACTCGGTCGAGGGGCGCACCTGGGAACTCGTGCTCCCGAGCGCGGAACTCCCGGCGCTGCGCCAGCGCCAGCTCGTCAGCGGCACGTCGCGGCGCGGCGACGGCGTGCAGGCCCGCGTGATCGCGGACTGCGCCCCGGGCCCCGGCGCGCGGGCGGTCTCCCCCACGCTCGAGGACGCGTACCTCGACGTGCTCGCCCGCGAGCGCGCCGCGGCGCCGGCGTGAGCGCGGTGGCCGGCGTCGTGGCGGCGGTACCGCGTGCGGCCACGCCGCGTCGCGCCGCACACCTGCACGTGCTGCTGGCGATCGCGCGGGCGGACTTCCTCGAGCGCGTCCGCCGCTACGGCTTCCTGATCACGCTGGCGGTGGCCGCCTGGGGCGCCCACGGCGCGCTGCCACGGCGCGGCTCCGGCTACACCACGGTGAGCCTCGACGGGCACCGCGCGCTCTACGGCTCGGCCGGCGCTGCAACGATCGTCGCACTCATCACCGGCCTGTTCCTGACGCTGGCCGGCTTCTACCTGGTCAAGAACGCCGTCGAGCGCGACCGGCACACCGGCGTGGGACCGATCCTGGCCGCCACCCGCGTGGGGCGGCTGACCTACATCGCCGGTAAGGTGCTCAGCAACGCCGCGGTCCTGTTCGCGATGCTGGGCGTGATGCTGGTCGTGGCGGGCGTGATTCAGCAGGTGCTGGGCGAGGACCGCCGCCTGGCGATCGCGGCGCTCGCGCTGCCGTTCGTGCTGCTCGCGGCACCCGCCATGCTGGTGGTCTCGGCCGTGGCCGTGCTGTTTGAGGTCGTGCCCCGCCTGCGCGGCGGGCTCGGCAACGTCGTGTTCTTTTTCCTGTGGGTGTGGGGGCTCGCCACCGCCGTGCCCGAAAGCGTCGTCCGGCTGCCGATCGGCGATGCCGTCGGGATGACCGTCGTGATGCCGTCGCTCGAGCAGGCCTGTGTGCACGCCTATCCCGACTACCATCCGGACAAGGGACGCACGGCCGGGATCAACTTCAGCCCCCGGGCGGCCACCGTCACGCCGTTCGACTACCCGGGCGTGCGCTGGACCCCGGCGCTCCTCGCCCAACGTCTCGCGTGGGTGGGCATCGCGGCGCTGCTGACCGTGCTCGCCGCGGCGCTCTTCGACCGCTTCGACACGGCGCGGGCGGCGCCGGGACGGCGAGGGCGGCGCCGCGCACGCGCGCATGCGACCGACGAACCCGCGGCCGAGCCGGCGGCCCCGGCGCGCACGCGCGGTTCCGTCGCCGCTCTCGCGCCGACACTCCGCTCCGAGCGTTTCGCGCCGCTGCTGCGCGCCGAACTGGCGCTGCTCCTCAAGGGGCAGGGCCGCTGGTGGTACGCCGGCGCGCTGGCGCTCGCACTCGTCTGCCTGTTCGTGCCGCTCGCGGGAGTGCGCAGCGTGGCGCTGCCGCTCGCCGTGATCTGGCCGCTCCTGGCGTGGTCGTCGCTGGGCTGGCGTGAGCAGCGCCACGGCGTTGCGGCGCTGCTCTTCTCGGCGCCGCGCCCGCTGCGCCGCCAGCTGCTCGCGACCTGGCTCGCGGGGGTGCTGCTCGCGCTGGCGGCGAGCGGGACCTACGGCCTGCGCGTGGCACTCGCGGGCGACCCGGGCTCGCTCTGCGGATGGCTCGCGGGAGTGCTCTTCATCCCCTCGCTGGCACTCGCCAGCGGGGTCTGGACCGGCAGCGGGAAGCTCTTCGAGGTGGCGTTCCTGGCGCTGTGGTACGTGGGGCCGATGCAGCGCGTCGCGGCACTCGACTTCCTCGGGGCGGTGCCCGGCGCGCGCGCCGCTCACGCCGCGTTCTTCGCGCTGGCGCTCGCCCTGCTGGCGCTGGCCTACGCGGGCCGCGCGCGGCAACTGCGGGGCTGAGCGGGCGGCCACGTGAGCGACGCGGAATCCGCCCCGCCGGCGGTCCCAGCCGGGGGTGCAGGATCGCGGCCTGCCTGCCGATAACCAACGATGGCCCCCAACCCCGGAGAGCCCCTCGGACCGGGACCGGACAGCGAGACCTCCGAAGTCACACACACCCAGGGACGGCAGCCATGGCCCAGATCGACGAGATCCTCAGACTCGCGCAGGAGCGCGGTGCATCCGATCTGCACCTGAGCCCCAACGCAACTCCCATGGCGCGCGTAAACGGCGAGGTCATCCCGCTCACGGATCAGCGGATCCCGCGCGACACGCTGCAGCTGATGCTCTTCGAGATCGCCGAACCCGCGGCACGCGTCCGCTTCGAGCAGACGAAGGAGGTCGGCTTCGCTTACGAACTGCAGGGCGTGGTGCGGGTGCGCTGCAGCATCTACGAGCAGTCACGCGGGATCGCCGGCGCGTTCCGCCTGCTCCCGGTCGAGGTCCCTTCGTTGGACGACCTCGGCCTGCCCCGCGGTGTCGGGGATCTCGTGACCCGGCCATGCGGCCTGGTCATCGTGTGCGGTCCGGCCGGCTCGGGGCGGTCGAGCACGCTCGCCGCGCTGGTGGACCACATCAACCGGACGCTGTGCTGCCACATCGTCACGCTCGAGGACCCGATCGAGTTCAGACACGTCTGCCATTCCGCGCTGGTGGACCAGCGCGAAATCGGACGCCACACTCCGAGCCTTGCCCAGGGTGTACACGCCGCGCTCCACGCGGACGCCGACGTCATCGCTGCGGGCGAGCCGCAGGGCGCCGAGACGATGGAGGTCGTGCTGAACGCGGCCTCCGGCCGGCTGGTGCTACTGACCCTCACGGCCTCGAGTGCGGCCCAGGCAGTGGACGCGATGCTCGACGTCTTCCCGGCCGAGCGCCGCCCGCGCGCCACGAAGCTGCTGGCCGAATCCCTGGTGGCGGTGCTCCGCCAGCGGCTCCTCCCCCGCGCCAACCGCCCGGGTCGCGTGCTCGCGCTCGAACTGCTGCCCGGTACGCCCGCGGTCGCCGCGCTCATTCGCGAGCAGCGCACGGCGCAGCTCGACACGTTGCTGCGCAACAGCACCGGCGACGGCATGCAGTGCATGGACGAAGCGGTCCTCGCGCTGGAGCGCGACGGCATCGTGGCGGCCGGCGGAGCGAGCGTGCGGACCGCGGGGCCGGCACCGCGAAGCGCGGATTCGGGGGACGAGGAACTGAGCGAAGCGGCCTGAAGGAGACGAGATGCCCGAGGCTCCTGCGCGTCGCGCGGGGGCCATCGCATCTATGGACGCGGCCCGGTGGCGCACGTCGGGGACGGCCCGGGCAGCGATCCTGAAGAGGATACGCCTCGACGGAGGCCATCCGCGCCGGCTCCCCACGGGGCCACTATCGGGGTATCCTGCCCGCTTGCGTTCTGCCGCGCGCTCGAACCACTCCAGCCGACAATCACCCCCATCGAATCGAGACCCTCATGAACTACCGTCTGTTCGGCACCAGCGGGCTGCGCGTCTCCGAGCTCTGCCTCGGCACCATGACCTTCGGCGAGGAGTGGGGCTGGGGTGCCTCGAGGGAGGAGAGCCGCAGGATCTTCGATGCGTACGTGGCCGCCGGCGGCAACTTCATCGACACGGCCAACCGCTACACCGAAGGCACCAGCGAGCGGTTCGTGGGCGAGTTCGTCGCCGCCGAGCGCGAGCGTTTCGTGGTGGCGACCAAGTACACGCTGTTCTCCCGCAAGGGCGATCCCAACAGCGCGGGCAACCACCGCAAGAACCTGGTGCAGTCGCTCGAGGCGAGCCTGAAGAGGCTGAAGCTGGACTGCGTGGATCTCTACTGGGTGCACGCCTGGGACTATCTCACTCCCGTGGACGAGGTGATGCGCGCGCTCGACGACGTGGTGCGCGCGGGCAAGGCGCTCTACGTCGGCATCTCCGACACGCCCGCCTGGATCGTCTCGCGCGCCAACACGCTCGCCGAGCTGCGGGGCTGGACTTCGTTCGCCGGGATCCAGATCGAGTACAGCCTCATCCAGCGCACGGTGGAACGCGAGTTGCTGCCGATGGCGCGCACGCTCGACCTCGCGGTGACCGCGTGGGGGCCGATCGGCGGCGGCGTGCTCTCGGGCAAGTACAACGCCGACGCGAGCCCCGCGCAGCAGGCCGAGCCGGGACGCATGCGCGACACCCCGGCTGCCGCTCGGCGCGCCGAGCGCAACCTGCGCATCGCCGGCGTCGTGAGGGAGGTGGCGCAGGAGACCGGCCACACGCCCTCGCAGATCGCGGTGAACTGGGTGCGCCACCAGCAGGGCAAGATCATCCCGATCGTGGGCGCACGCACGCTCGCGCAGATCGAGGACACGCTCGGCGCGGTGGCATTCGAACTCGCGCCCGGGCAGATGAGCCGCCTCGATGAAGCGAGCCGCATCGAGCTGGGCTTCCCGCACGAGTTCCTGGAGCAGCCGAACATCCGTGATCTGGTCTACGGCGGAACCCGGGACCAGATCCTGGACCGGAGGCCATAGGCGGAGCGACGCCCCCGCATCGGGGGCCTAACCCGGCCTATTCATGAAGCGCCAGCCGAGAGTGCGAGATGGGGCGCGGATACAAGGCGCGCGAGCGGGCTGCACCGCAAGCGTGTCATAGGACGCGCTGAGGAGCACCCCGGTCGCGCAACGCAGTAGCCGTGCTCCAGATCGTGCTCGCAGGCGGCGCTTCATGAATAGGCCGGGCTAAGCGCACCAGCCTCAGTGCCCCGGGCCCGCGGGGCGCTCGAGCCGGAACCACCCGGCTCGCAGACACGAGGCCAGCCCGAGGCCGAGCACGAATCCGAACGCCACATTGTTGAGCCCCAGGCAGGCACCGGCCGTGAGCAGCATGATGAACGCGTCGGTCCGGCGCGTCTGATCGCGGCACACCAGCGCGAGCTCGATCCCGCTGAAGCCGAGCATGACGCCCAGCACACTGGCCGGGAACGCGCGGCACAGCACCATGAGGGATGAACCGAGCAGGACGCCGAGCGCCATCTTGGCCACGCCCAGGAACAGGATCGAACCGTTGGTCCTCGCGCCGAAGCGGTACTGACCTGCCAGCCCACCGGCGCCATGGCACATCGGCATGCCACCGAACCAGCCGGCCACCAGGTTCATCAGGCCGACCGATACCGCCACCCTCCGGGGCTGGGCCCGGCGCGACGGGAACAGGTCCGCCGAGAGCGCGCAGACGGCGACCACCGAGTTGAGTGTCGTGAGCGGGATCTGCGGGAGCGCGGCCCGCGGGAAGGCGCTCACGAAATCGGCCCAGCGCGGTGGCGACCAGGCCGGCAGCGTGAAGCCGACGCGCAACGAGTGCGCAACATCGGGCGTGATCCAGATCGCGAGCCCGATGCCCCCGGCGAACAGGACGAGGGCGGCGGGCACCGTGCGCGAGAAGAACAGGACGAGGACCACCAGGGCCGCGAGCAGGCCCGTCAGGTAGCTGTCGGGGGCGATCCAGTGGTGCGTCCCTGCCACCATCTGCATGCCCTTCATGAGCAGCGAGAGTCCGAGCGCAAGCTGCAGCCCGCGCACCACGCTCCGCGGGACGATCCGGTCGATCCAGCCGATCAGGCCCGTCAGACCGAGCACGAGGATGATCGTGCTGACCGTGACACCGGCCGCCATGATCTGCGGCACCGTGAGCCCTTCGGTGAGCGCGACGGCGGCGATGGCCTTCATGGGCTGCACGGCAAGGGGAATCGGGAACAGCAGCCCGGTGACGATGTTGAAGAACCCCGCGAAAAACATCGCCGAGGCGAAGCTCAGTCCGTTCTGCGCCGCCATGCCCACGAGCAGCGGCAGGAACGTCCCGAGGTCACCGAGGGAACCGGCGATCTCCTGGCGGTTCAGCCGCGCGGCGCGAAGGACCGCCCACCCGCGCGGCACCGCCGGAAGATCGGCTCCAGCCTGGAGTGGCGGCACGGTCTCGGGCGTGGGATCGGGCATCCGGGATTCCCTCGAGTTGCTCGGGCGGACGACGGCGCGGGCGGGGCTTGCGACCCCGCCCGCCTGCCGCCTCCCGCGGCGCTACTTCGCGCCCGCCATCCTCATGCCCTTGAAGAGCGTCATGACGTGATCCTTCATGGCGGGATCCTGCATCGCGATGTTGAGCGCGCCATCCATCAGGGTCTGATTGCTCCCGACCACTTCCATCACGGCCTGCGCACCACCCGCGCTGCCCACCAGCTTCTCGATGACCACCGCGCGCGCGCTGTCGCTCCCGAGCAACCGGTCCACCATGCCGCCGGCCGCCGCCGGGTCCGCGCTGATCATGTCCATCACCTTCCCCTGCAGCTCGGGGCTGGCCATCACCTGCTTGCCGGCGTCCCCCGCGCAGCCCAGCGCCAGCACCGCGCACACCGCCGCGACGAGCACGATCGTCCACTTCGTCTTCCGCATGGTTCACTTCTCCTTCTGCGATGGCGGTCGCGGCCCGATGCCGCGCCGCCGGGTGCTGCAAACGACTCTCCCCCGGCGTCCGCGCCGCTCACGCTGCGGGCGGGCGCCTCGTGTGCCAGTCCGTCCGCTGCTGGTACGCGTGCCCGATGCGCACCAGCAGCGCCTCGGAGAACGCCGGTCCGATGAGCTGGAACGACGTGGGCAGCCCATTCTCGCCGAAACCGTCCGGCAAGGCGAGCGCGGGCAGCCCGCACAGATTACCGGCCGCGATCAGCGCCGGCCCGCCGCTCACGCCGGGGTAGGCGTCCTCGAAGTTGCGGTCGGCCGGATAGGCCACGCTCGCGCGGGTCGGCGCCACCACCACATCGAAGCGCTCGAAGAGCTGCGCCACCGCCCGCTTCATGGGCCGCCGCAGGCGCATCGCCTGCAGATAGTCCACCGCCGGCAGCAGCAGCGAGGAGTAGCCGCCCGCGCGGTCGGCCGGGCAGGTGAGTTGCTGCACGCGGCCCGACTCGAGCAGGTCGAGGAACGCGGCCGCGCCCTCCGCACCCACGATGGTCCCGACCGCAGGACCCCAGGGGAAGTCGGGCCACTCGACCTCGCGCGCGACCTCGACCTCGGCGCCGAGCGCCAGCAGCGCCGCTTCGAAATTCTCGCGCACCGCCGGCTGCACCTTCTCGGTCACGCCCTTCGGCACTGCCAGCCGCGGCTTCCGCGCGCCGCCGAGTGGCGCGGGCCGCGCGTGGGCGAAACCGCGTGCGAGTGCGCTCTCGTCGAGCGGGTCGGGCCCCGCCATCGCCGCGAGCACGAGCGAACAGTCGTCGGCGTTGCGCCCCAGCGGTCCGAGCTTGTCGAGCGTCCAGCACAACGCCATCGCGCCATGCCGGCTGACGAGCCCGTAGGTCGGCCGCAGACCGGTCACCCCGCAGAAGGCCGCGGGGGTGAGGATCGAGCCCGAGGTCTCCGAGCCGATGGCGAAGGGCACGAGGCCGGCCGCCACGGCCGCGCCGGGGCCGCTCGAGGAGCCGCCGCTCCAGAACTTCGTATTCCACGGCGTCAGGCCCGGCCCTGTGTACGAGGCATTCGCGTGGTTGTAGCCCATGCCGCCCGCCAGCTCGACCATCGCGAGCTTGGCGACCAGCACCGCGCCCGCCTCGCGCAGCCGGCGCACCGCGGTCGCGTCGTAGTCGAAGACCTGGTCGCGGTACGGCTCGGCGCCCCAGGTCGTGGGCACGCCCTTCGTGGCGAGCAGGTCCTTCACGCCGTAGGGAATGCCGTGGAGCGGTCCGCGGTCCTTGCCGCGCGCCAGTTCGCGTTCCGCCGCGCGGGCCTCTTCCATCGCCGACTCGCGCATCAGCGCGGCCACCGCGTTGAACTTCGGGCCCAGCCGCTCGAGCCGGTCGAGACAGCCCGCCACGAGGTCGGTGGGCTTCAACTGCTTCGCGCGGATGCGCGCCCCGAGTTCGGAGACCGGCAGGAAGAAGACGCTCTCATCGAGTGCGGCGGGCGCCTGCAGGAAGGCGGAGGTCAGCGCGGTCATGGCCGGCCACCCTGCGCCCGAAAGGTGAAATCGGGCTCGTCGGAGTTGCCCAGCTTCACCTCCCGCATGCGCTTCAGGGCCTTGAGGTCGCCGTCGAAGTCCCGCGCGATGGATTCCAGTTGCTCCTTCGAGAGGTGCTGGCCGCAGCGCCGCTCGATGATCCCGGCGAGGGCGCGCGCGTCCTCACCGACCTCGGACGATGCAGCGACCTTCGCCGTATCGGCGGGTGCTGGAGACGCGGCCGGAACCGCGGGCGCAACCGGCGCGGACGCCGGGGCGCCGGAGAGCGCCGGTGCCACGAGCACCGACGAAATCCCGGCCAGGCCCACGCTCTTCAGAAATCCGCGGCGATCGGGCTTCGAGTGATTCGACATGCGTGCCTCCTGGATTGGGACCGCGGCAGATCGTGGTCCGATCGCGTTCACAGCAGCGGGTCATGAACCGTCCGGGCTGGCCTCAGTGACCGGCTGTCGAATCGCACTTCGGAGCGGCCTGCGGATCGAATCGGGCAACTTCTCGCCCCGCCACGAGCGGCAGGTGACGAGCACGCTTCTCAGAGCCGCACAGGTCGCGCCGCAGTCCGGGCAGCTCTTCACGTGGCGCTCAAGGTTCGCGCACGCCTCGGCATCGAGCTCGCCTTCGAGGTAGCGGCTCACGAGCCGCGCCGTGTCGGGGCAGCGCGGGGCCGCCTGCGCCCGTGGCGCGTAGGGGGCAAGCAGCTCTCGCAGGGCAACGCGCGCGCGGTGGAGCCGTGACTTGACCGCGCGCTCCGAGATCCGCAGGGCCTCCCCCACCTGCTTCGCGGGCAATCCCTCGACATCGCGCAGCACGAGCACCTCGCGCTGTGACGGCGGCAGTACTGCGATGGCGCGTTGCAGCGCGTCGCGCAGTTCCGTGCGTTCGAGCGCCCGCTCGGGATCCTCGCGCGGGTCCACGACCTGGAGCGCGCCCGGGCGGGTGGGCGTGCCCGCGTCGAGCGACTCGAGCCGCGCGGGCGCCTGCGCTCCGCGGCGCCGCTGCCGGGTGCAGGCGTTGCGCGCCACCCGGTACGCCCAGGTCGTGAGCGAGGACTCGCCGCGGAAGCTCTGCAACGAGCGCGCGAGCGCGGCCAGCGTGACCTGCGTCACGTCCTCGGCATCGTGCGGATCGCCGCAGAAGCCGCGGCCAAAGCGATAGACGGGCCCGCTCAGCAAATGGAGAAGCCGGTCGAGCGCCTTGCGCTCCCCGCCGCGGGCCGCGGACAGCAGGCGGCGCTCCTCGGCGCGCGTGAGCCGGAACACCGCGGCACTGCGCGCGCCCGAGTCGAGGCTGCGCTTCAGCGAGCGGACGGTCGCGGCGCGCGCCGCCGCGGGAGCTCTGCCCGCCGCCGGGCCGTCATCCGGTGTGCGGCTCAAGGTCGTCCTCCTCCCCGTGCCAGTCGCGTGACCGTCGCCGCGACCGCGCGGCCGAAGCGCGGGCGACGGGACGGGCGGCATGATAGCAGAGAGTGCTGGCGCCGCTGGCGATGGAAGCCGGGCTGCGCCGGCCTCAGTGCGTGAACAACCAGGCCCCGCCCGCGAGGATCAGCAGGGCCGCGACCACCCGCAGCCAGCGGGTCGCGGTCTGGAAGCGGCCCGGGCGGGCGAGCGACGCGGCCGCGCCGACCGAGGTGCCCGCCACCAGCAGCAGCAGCGAGTGCCCGAGCCCGTAGGCGAACAGCAGGCCGCCCGCCGCGGCCGCGCCGATCTGCGGGACCAGGCCCAGCAGCAGCAGCAGCACCGGCCCGGTGCACGGCAGCGAGACGATGCCGAAGACGAAGCCGAGCATGAACGCGCCCAGAGCCCCAGCGGCACGCGCGGCGGCCGGCGGCATGGGAATCCTCGGCAGGCGCAGCCAGCCGAGCAGATGCAGCGCGGTGGCGGCGCACACCGCCGCCAGCACGTAGCGCCACCAGGGCGCGCTCAGGACCGCCATCGCGCCGGAGAAGACGGTGAAGAGCAGCGCCAGTTCGAGCGCGAAGCCTCCGACGAAGAGCAGGGAGAAGCCCAGGGTGCGCCGCCAGGGGCGTTCGCTCGCGCCGCGCCCGACCAGGCCGGCCGAGAAGCCGACCATGAGCGGGACCATGGCCAGCACGCACGG